>CEVA01057253.1_pt1 | contig 33314 bp, 32 predicted proteins | sample 361521 | NCBI WGS metagenome assembly CEVA01 (sample SAMEA2622823, study PRJEB7988) | marine metagenome | isolation source: saline water (ENVO:00002010), including | reverse complement strand
GTGATGTAAATAAGTTAGAGAGTTTATTACCATCTCAACTTCACAGAATAATTAAAGCAAGCACTAGAAATGGTAGAATTAGTAGAATTCTACTAATAAAGCAAGTAAACAGAATTATTAGTTAGTTGCTTAATCAATACATTGTAGCCATCTAGATCACAGCCCATTTGGCTACTTTGTATTTGTTTACCTCAAATACAAGTAGTAGGTGAGTAGTTTCAAAACAGTTCGAGTTATCATTCAGTTTACCCTATTTTCTACTTACTTACTACTATGTATTTTAAATAATTACAAGAATTAAGTAATAAGATTAGCTATCTTGTTACTTAAGTTCGTAAGCCTGTACAATGTGAATTAACCCACATCAGGCTGGTTACAGTTGTCGATAGACTACCAACATGTCAAATAGCATGTTGAAAGCTAACGAGAGTTAGTAACAACCGAATGCTGCACACTAGAGATAACGAGTAGGTTATCATTAGCAAATGCACAGAACACAAGGTCAAAGTATGTCGAGCCTTGCTGTGTCGTAAGATTAATACAATGGACAAGAGTGGAGACACTATCAAACTTGTTTGAGTATGCCAGTTATGGTATGACTATGTGCTAATCCAGGACAGATTCCTGGCAACTAAATCAACAGCATTGTGAGTATACTCAAATCTCACACGGACACATTAAGTATAGTGTTTAGTATGTAAAAATACTGAACACTTATACTTAATAAAAAGTTTTAGCTCAGTAACAATACAAGTCCCTATTGTTAATACAGATACCTTAATTCTTTTCATGTTTTGTATTCAGCTATGCATCTATAGCACGTATCTGTAGAGATAGGTCATCTATGACGACAATTTGCTACTGAGCTAGTATTAAGAAAAGAAAGTATAGTTTAACAATAGTGCCTTTCCTTCCTCACATAGTGAGGTTTAAAGTTAGTGTTGAGTGATACTATCATTGTCACTATTGTTCTACTATACTATCAAGGAGAAAACAATGAACATATTAGAAGCAATACTATCTTACGATTCAACTATTGGATTACGAGGTAGTTTAACCACATTCAAAAAATACTTAAAAGGTGTAGATGTTGACTACGAAATACCAAGAGAGTTAATTAAATACCTTTACCATGTTAATTACGAGAGATATAGAATGGATAAGTGTTGGATTGAATTAGACAGTAGTTTTCTCAGATACCTTCACGTAACAACAAACTATGACTTTCTAGTAAAGTTAATAGTTGACAAGGATCAGAAATGTTACTTAATACCAAGAAGAAAGTATTTTGAGTTGACTGACAAAGGAGGAATAGTCAAATGAGAACATTAAATTGACTATTATTTAGAAGAAAGCAAACTAACAATATACATAAATTGTCTAAAAAAGCACTAATCAGCCTAGTGACTGACTTATCTAAAGAGAATAATGAGTTAAACGAATTAATAGCTTTTGAAGATAAAGCAGCAGACAGTTATGAAAGATATCGTTAGTTGTTATCTTCTATTACACTGATAGCAAAGCAATAGGTAGTTCAGAAATGTTCTACCTATTGCATTAACCAAGGAGTAACAAATGAGCTTTACCATGGAAGATTATGCAGATGAGATATTTCAAATGAAAGAGGAGAAACTAATGAATAACGATAGAATATTACTTCACTTAAACAGAAAAATGTTTAGTTTATGTAATAATTATGATACAAGAGAGATATGGAAAAACATATTTACCCTTGAAAACAATACTCTACTAGTTGAACTAGAAGAGAAAGATTATCCTACTAATTTAAATAATATGATTAGATGGATATCAAAAAGAATTGAAAAAAGATTAGAAGTTGGTAAGTCTAGCTATTTAGCAGAAGTACCAATTACTAAAGAAGAATGTGAAGAACATTCAAGAGACAATCTAGAAGAAGCAATAGATGAGCTACTAGATTTGTTAGTCTACTTAACAGCAACTATATTGTCTGATAAGGAGATAGTTATAAGAGACTTGCTAAAAAGAGAACTAAATTCGTTGTTATTTAGTGCCTTTACTCTTGCAGTATCTTATAAAGTTCAACAACAACGACTAACTATAGGAGAAACAACCAATGAGTGAAAATTCTGTTGTTTTAAAGGTAATGATGCCAGGTGCTCAGCACTTTACATCATTAGATGTTCCTTCTGAAGTAGTGAATCTTAGAACTCTAAGAAGTCACTTATCAGAAGCAGGACACACAAATGTCAGTGATGCTGTAACATACGTAGGAGAGACACAAGCTCTTGACGAAGCAAAAAGTTTTACTGACTACGAAAACGCTGATGGCACATTGTATATCACTTTCGTAAATGAGAACAAAACTGGTGGACTCGTAAGATACTACCAGGAACTGTTGTCAATTTAATAGCGGTTAGGTTTCAGCCACGCTAGATCAGTAAAGAGACTATAGTAGGAAGCATATAGGGGCATTGCTTTCTACTATGTAGTCTCTAATATTAACCAATAAAAAACTAATGTAGGAGTAACAACATATGAACTTAGAACACACATATGGAAGAAGAAGTTTGGATATAGAAGAATATAAACCAAGCAAATCATCTGATCACATGTCAGGTGCAATGATATCTAAGGTAGTTCTAGATGGTCCACTTAAAATGTTAATGGAAAAGATAGAACAATTCAATAATGACTGGATACGACCAAGATATCTTAACAATAATAGATCAGTGCTTAGTCCTTTAGAAGATATAGGACTAACTAATAAACTTAATTGGCAAAGAGGAACTGTCAATACAATAGAACAATTGTTTGTTGATAGATTACTACAATTCAATAAAGGTGGTGCTATTGGACTTAAGTTTGTTAGAAGACCAAAGTCAACTAGAAGACAATGGATGAGAGCACAAAATGACTTAGATTCAATAGAGACGTCATTAAAGCAAATTAAAAGTGTTGGTAAAAACAACTTAACAGATGAGTCTGAAAGAAAAAGAATGGAAAACTTTCTAGATGAAGCACTAGAATGGTTCTTTAATAATGTAGATTCTGGAATTGAAATGTATAAAAATTCAGAAAATATTAGCATACATCCATACTTTGTTAGTTTGCAAGGAATACAAAGATCTGAATCAACATCAGAATCAAGAATGACTTACAACGGAAACAGATACAAAATAGATGAACCTTACATAGAAGCACTAGATATGTATAGAAATTTACATAAAGAGTTTATTGTAGCAGTTCATTTTCATAATCCAACAATAAAATACCATACAAATGATAGTGAATATATAGGTGATATAGATACAGAACCTGTAACAGTATTATTTAGATATCACTTAACATCACTAGTACAAAGATGGATAGATGACTGGTATGGTATTTGGCAAGAATATGACAGTTCTAAAAATAGCTTTTGTAAATATGGTCCAATGGAAGATAATAAGCCAGAACCATATGAAAGTAGAAAAGAATGGTTACATGAAATGCTAAATAGACAGGATCATCATAGTAATCTACCACTTATGTTGGGAGATAGATCAATAACTTGGTTAGGTGGTGACCCTCAACAAAGAATGTATCGAAGTGAATTAGAAGACCCTGGATACAGCAATTACGACTTTGAAGAAGGTAGCTACCACAGTATGTCAGGATTTGATGTATCAGGAATATATCACGGACATAATGACGGAACCTTCTTTCCATTCATTAACAGAACAAGTAGAACTGGACAATCTGGCTGGGGAGTACTTACTCAGAAGAAATTCTTCAGTAAATTGTTTAAGGACATGTTTGGAAAAGAGAAAGAAGGTATGATAAGAGAGGGTGAACTTAAGAAACATTTCACTCAAAATGGAGATAGAAATTATGACAGAGAGTGGCAGTTTACTCACTCTATGCCAAAAGCTTGTTGCTTTGGTAACCTTCAGAATGATATCTATCAGGCTGGTAGAAAAGGTAACTTTACTGGCTTAGGAATTCTCTTAACAAAGTGGATGGACTACTACAATGACAGAACAAATCCACTAAACTCTCTAAACAACTGTATACTAACACTACCTCCAGATTCTGAAGGTATGGGAGAAAAGAGAGGAAGTACTGACTGGGCTGCTGGTCAGTTACTACTAAGAAATGGTCTAGGTCAAAAGATTAGCAGACCATTTGGATACTTTGACTTTGTAGAAGATTGTAGATCAGTTAACTTTGATTTAACAAGTATCGCACTTCTTAAATCTGATGATAGATACTATTTTCAACATATAAGTGAGTATGTCAACAAAATACAAGCAGCATTCAGATACTTTAGATCTAAAAAGCCTGATCACATGGGCAGTAGATATAGAGGATACGGTAGAAGTAGAAGAGATAGTAATGCACCTGATTTAGATAATGTAATACATACAGGATCAGAAAACTTTGATGAATACTTTATCAAAGAAGTAATTCAGGAGACATTAAGTTTCGAATATCAATCAGAAAAAGTTGAAAACTGGAAAAATACACAATACCAGGTCAATCGTGATATCGAGGAGCTAGAAGACACTGCAATTCTACAATCTGAAGAAAATACATATGGAAAGATGCTAAGAGAGGCTGCTAACCCAGAATCAAGGCCTATACTTAGAAATTACCATTCAGCTTATAGGTATGAATCAGATTATACATTGTCAGTAATAGATATGTATAAAGTATTTACAGATACATATCTTGAAATAAAAGCAAGCAAAGATCCTCAAAACTACCACTTCGTAACTAAGTATGAAGAAAGTATGTCAGAAGGTGAATACCCTCTTGAAATGTTTCTTTACGATCTTTGTGCTAGAGTAATATCTCAAATGCAAAGAGAAGAAATTAACGAAGCTGTGCATGAACCTGAGGAAGTGCATGTAGATACAGAAGAAACAGTAGCTGATTTCCTTGATAATATAATATCAGAAAGAGTTGCTGAGGATGAAGCAAATAGCAGTTCATTTGACTTTACCACGGAAGAAGGTAGAGCAGAATGGTCTGCACACATAAGAAGGAGAAACAACCGATGAGTAAGTTCAAAATGGATAGTCAAGACTGGGACAAGATAATAATGTATGCCAAAGTGGCATGGGAAGAAGATCAGTCAGAAATAGGTGGTATGTTAATAGCATCTAAGAACAATGATGGTGACTTTGTATTGTCTGAACCAGTTATCCTTAAACAACAAGTTAGTGGTAGTAACACTATACTTGATAAAGAAGCCTTAGCAAAATACTATTCTAAAACAGCAATAAAGCATGCTGGTAAAGATATAGTATTTGTATGGTGGCATAGTCATCATACTATGGCAGCTTTCTGGTCAGGTACCGACCTAGCAACTATTGACACTACTAAAACTGGTAGTGTCAGTATGTCGTTAGTAGTTAACCTGAAAGAAGAATATCTATTTAGAGTTAATATTTGGCAACCAATAGAGGCACACCAAGACTTAACTATAGATATTATAAGGCCAGAAAAGAAAATACCTAAAAGTATAGTTAAAGAATATAAGAAATTATGTTCTGATATACCTACTGTAAAAATAGCTAGTAAGCATAAACCAATAATTCCAAGTAACTATTATTATAGCAATAATAATTACTGGAATCAAGTGAATGAAATGGATCAGGAATATACACAGTTAGAATCTGTTCTTGATGACATGCTTACTGATTACTACTGTGAAACTATCAAGTATAAAGAGTTTAATGAGAGAATTACTGCATTAAATGAAGAACTAGAAGGAAACAGAAGTGAATTAAGAGTAAAAGAAACTACAAAAAGAGAGATAGACAAATTAGCATCAACAAATAAAGATGGATTTAATGCTGCTACCTTAATTACTGTAGTTAAAAAACAACTTAATTTGTGGGGTAATTAACTATGAAAGGAGAATCATACGACCATAATGGTAATCCTATCAAAAAGTACAAATCCAAAGAGTGGCCTTTCAAGACTAAGAAAGCAGAAGCTGAAGCTAGAAAGGCCATTCATAAAGAAACAGGAAATGGATGGTGGTACTTTGAAGGATGGAACCCTAGAGTCTACAGGAGATTACCCTGGATAATGCAATTTCACAAAGAATACAAACAGTTTCTAAAGTATAGGAGGAACAAAAAATGAGAGAAAGATACGAAGGATTAGTTAATAACTATGATAAGTATACTTACCATATACTAGGATGTGGAGCAATAGGTAGTGCTGCTGCTACTCAGCTAGTAAGAATGGGTGCTAATAATCTTGTTCTGTATGATATGGATACAGTTGGCACTGAGAATATAGGAGTATCGCAATATACTCGTGAAGATCTTAACAAGTTAAAAGTAGAAGCTTTAAGAGAGCAGCTAAAGAAGATAAATCCAGATTGTGCAGTAAATACATTCAATAATAGATTTAATGTAAATGACTGGAGACCTAGAAACTCAGCTACTAACGATGTAGTTGTATTAGGATTTGACTCAATGGCTTCAAGAAAAGAAGCTATGGAGATAATATTGCACTCAGATAGACCAGCTTTTGTAATAGATGGTAGAATGGGAGCAGAGCATTATCACCAAGTAGTTCTTGCAAGTCCTACTTTAAATGCTTATATTAAACACTGGTATAGTGACGAACAAGGTGATCCAGAACCATGTAATGCAAAAGCAACAAGTTATTGCAGTAACATGTCTGGTAGCTTTATTTCAGACACTATAAAGAAATTACTTACTAATAGTGTTTACTATAAAGAGTTATCATTTCACTTTCCAAGTCTTACAATGAGAAGATCTGGAGTTGTGGATAATCAATAATATAGGTGGCGGTGGTAGTGCTTATACTCTTCACTACGATCTACTATATCCATTACTACTACCGCCCCACATTTAGGAGAAACAAATGAGTGATAATAAAATCTTAGAACTACAAAAAGAAGTATCTGAATCAGTTAATAAATTAAGAGACTTAGGTTTCTTAGTAAAAGTTAGTTATTCAGGTGAGTTAGATATCAATAAACTATCTATTGTAGTAGAATTTGTAGCAATTGAACACCAAAAGAGATCAGAGATACTTAAAGCTAAGGAAGAAGGTGATAAGTTAAAAGTTCAAAAGCTACAACAGGAAGCAGGTTAATATGAAATATACTACTGAAGTCACAAATCAAATACATAAAATATTAGATTACATGTGGCACGATGAAAAGAATCACTTTAATGGTGAGGAAGATCACATGTTTTATGTTCTTATTAAGCTTGTTGTAGCATATAAAGTTGAAGCTTTATATGTAGATATACTTAGAACACTATCAAATATATTGGATGATAGGAAATTAGACTTATCACAAGATGATAGAAAAAAATTAGTTGATAACATAAAACTAATTAAAAATACTGACTTATTCTATGAGAATGACGATGATACCTTAGTATGTAGTAACTGCATATCTCCAGGAGTTTATATACAACAGTTTATAAATCCAAATGATGGCAGCACATACATAGACAATGATTACGAAATGATAGCAATATGTGAATATTGTAATTTTGAAGAAACGGAATTAGTTCCGCTTTCTAAAGCAGAAAAATAATATTTGCATTATTGGTATTACTTTTGTATATTAAGCTATATTGGTTAATATAGTGCATATAATTAGAAGTACTTAATTGAAATTCAAGTATAGCCTAGCTTTTAACCTAGGTTTGAGAGGATCAGTTAAGTGCTTTTAATTATCAATACTAATAGTTAAAATAAAAGGACAAGAATATGAAGTTTAAAGGTAAAGAATATACTGAAGTAAAAGATAGATTAGCTGGATTCTTATCAGATTATCCAGGATCTACAATTCAAACTGAATTAGTCTCAGTAAGTTCTATAACAGACACACCAAGCGGAGAACAATGCAATGAATATGTTGTTAAAGCAACGGTGGTCCCAAACCCATTACAAGAACCAGAAATTTATTACACAGGCTATGCAGCCGAACGTGATAATACTGGATTTGTAAACAAAACATCAGCTCTAGAAAATTGTGAAACATCTGCAGTTGGAAGAGCTCTTGCATTTGCAGGATTTGGTGGTGACTTTGCAATTGCTTCTAAAGAAGAAGTAGAAAATGCAAAAGCAGCACAAAAGAAATCAGCTGTAACTGTAGATATGTTAGATAAGTTAGATACATTATCTAGGAAAGTTAAGCCATATATCGGTGAAGAACATTTCAAAACATACAGAGACAGAAGATCTGCTGGATTTTACGATACTAAAGTAAGATACAATAAGACTATGGATTTCTTTACAAAGTCTATCCCAGCACCAGTTGAGGAGGTTGCAGATGGAAGTAAATAAAGAATCTGTTGAAAGATACAATGTAACTGCAGAGCCAGGAGACATTGAAAACTTTGTAAACAGTCAAGGCCACTTTATATTGTACAATTTACCTATACTAGAAGAAGGAACTATAGACATGTCAAAATGTTTACAAAACTTCAAACAGTATTTAGAAAAATTGAATACACAATATGAAGAAGCTGCTAGAGAACGTAATTTGGATCATGCTATGGACAATATGGAAGCAGCTGATAGTGAAGATCCACTAACAGGAGAACAATAATATGGCAATTACAGGTACAAAAGTAGCATCAGGAACAACACTTAGAAACTATTTCGTTAATGAGTGTAAAATTACTGACGCTGAAGTAATGGAAAGTCAATACACTGATCTTAGTATTAAATTATCATTAGAAGACAAAGATAACAGCTATACGTATACATGCTTTGTTAATCAGAACTTTGATAAAGATACTAATGGTGTTGTTGTAGATATGGCATTTCCAGCAGATCTTAATACCTTATACCTAGCTGCAGGAGCAGACTTAAATGTTTCTGACAATGGTACTTTATCACCTAAATCTTTAGAAGCTTTAGTTGATAAGGAAATAGCATGTATTACTTATAGTTCCACAGGAAAATATAAGAGAAATACATGGGGTGTTGTATCTAGTCTTAACAAAAAAGATGATCTTGAAAAGTTGTTTATGAAACAAGTTGAGAAAGGTTATCCAAAAGACTATAAGAAACCGTCACAGATGGAACAAGATGTCATGGACACATTAATCAATAATGATGCAGGTGATAAAGTTGAATCTGATGACTTACCATTCTAATGACTATGGAAGAAATAGTAGTTAACTGGATCAAAAGTCGTGTTAGATCCAATGCTAACTTCTATAGTTATGAATTTGAAGAAGCAATACCAGTTTATGGAAGACTTACAACAGGTAAGGTACATACTGCAAGTTCTTATTCTAGGACATTTAGAAAGATACGTGAAAGTAATGTATTAGATAAACATGGTATTAGTTTAACTGAAATACAACACAATACGAATGGTAAGGTAAAAGGATGGAAAATAGAAACACTGTAATCGAAGTGATCCAAGGTAGTCTATCAAATAGAAATAAAGTAGCTACATTAGATGTCTATAACAAGATTGAAGAAAAGAATAGTTTTGGTAAAGAAATGTACCGATCATACTATTCATTTGACTCAACCTTTGGTGACTATGTATTAACTAACAAAACAGTTAAAGGTTTTGACGGTTTAGCTTACGTAGATACTATTACTATAGATATAGACAAATCAGATCACAACGATGATAAGTTCCAAGAATATGTTAGATATTGCTTGAATGAGTTGTTTGACTTTGACGTTAGGCAAGAAGATATTAATTTGTGGTTTAGTGGAAATGGTTATCACATTGAACTACAAAATGTATTTGGTTTTCAACCAAGTAAAAATCTTCATACTAAAGTTAAAGCTACAATGAAAGAATACTTTACTTTTGGAGATAATATATATGACAAAACTAGAATCATTAGATCCAAGTGGTCATTAAATCCAAAAAGTAAGTTGTATAAAGTATTCATACCAATACAATACATATGGGACTTATCATATAGTGATGTTTGTAAAATAGCAACTTCTAAAAGAAGTTATACTAATTTTGCAAAATCAAAAGAAGGATTCTACAATACTTTAAATACCAATAAAGAGGTAGAACCTTATTTACAAAAGTACATAATTACTTCACCATCGGTTGTTCAATCCAATACGAACAAGACAGGGGATACTACATCTGTTGTTACTTGCGTACAACATATCTTTAATGAAGGACCTACACAAGGTTCCAGAAATACAAAGATAATGCGTATGTCAAGTTCTTACAAGAGAGCAGGTATTCCCTATCTTGTAACCTTACAAGGTATGATAAATTGGGCTAATGGACAACTCGATCCAGATGAAGTAACTAGAACAGTTAGCAATATATATGAAGAAAACTATATGTATGGTTGTCAAGATGTTATTATGGCAGAATACTGTGATCCAAAATGTATTCACTTTAAAAGAAAAGATTACATGATGGACATTAAAGATGTTATGGCACTTGAAGATTACTTCAAAGCATACATAGAAAATGATATGACTAAGAAGTCTATAGATCTGAAAGATATATTTAACTGTAACAGTTTTGTATTTAAACCAGGTGAATTAGTAATTTGTAGTGGTGATACAGGAATGGGTAAATCAGCTTTTGTTCAGAACATTGTAGCAAAAGCTAAAAAAGATACTTTATTTCTATCACTAGAAATGAACGAAATATTAACATTCAGAAGATTTGTTCAAATTGCAAAAAAGAAGAATGCTCAATGGGTTATTGATCAATACAAAAATAATCCAGAGATCTCTTTTCAAGATGAATTAGGACATATTAAGATTGTTACTATAGCACCAGATATCGAAGCTGTTAAAAAGATAGTAGCTCAACATGAACCAAATGTTCTAGTTGTAGATACTACTGATGAATTGCAATCTAATTACAAAGCATCAGACATAGAAAAGCAAAACAATATTATAGATGGCTTAAAGGGCATAGCTCAAAGAAATCATACTATTGTTATTGCAGTACATCATATCAATAAAGTTAGTGCTTCTCAAGGAGTTGTAGGATTACACTCTTTAAAAGGTTCTACCAATGTTGTACAGAAAGCAGATAAAGTTCTTGTAGTTAAGGGAAATCGTAACGAAATTCATAGAGTCATCAACTCTGAGAAATCTAGAGATGAAGGCAGATTTGAAATGATTGCAGAATTTGACTACAATACTTTCACATTTAATAAAACAGAAATACAATAAGGAGAAGAAAAGGATATGAAATATCTAAAATACTTAATTGATATAAAGATGCATAATACTGAAGTGATGAATCATACAGGTAATCACTTTGTAATAAAACTATTTACTTTTATAGCTATGGGTGCAAGTTATATACCAGTAGACTTTGCAAACAAAGTTACTTTCTTCGTAAGAATCTTTGATAAATTAGAATTTGAATGGGCAATTATGCTCTGGAAAGCTTCTAAAGAACCAAAGGAAATTAGGATGAAAATGTATGACGCATAGAAATAAAATACGTGGCAATAATTTAGAGCGTGAAATCGTCAATATCGCCAAAGAAGCTGGGCTCTCTGCAAAGAGGGCCTATGCCTCAGATGGTAGATCTTTAGGAAAATCTGAAGTAGTTGACGTAATCGTTGAAGATTTTTGCATTCAAGCCAAAAGAAAGAAAAAGATAGCACAATGGCTATATCCAGATTATCATGGAGATGATGTTGATCTAGTAGTAACAAGAATGGATCGTAAAGAACCATTAGTTGTTATGACATTAGAGAAATTCATAGAAATAATATCAGAAAAAAAGAATATGCCCCTATCAGATAAAAAAGAACTTGAACTACTAAGGTCTTTATCTGGAGAAGGTGTATAAGGAGATGAAATGAAGGAGTTTAATATAAAACTAAATTCAGTAGCTGAGTTAGTAATACTGAAAAATGCATTAGTTAACTATAAGAAAGCACCATTTCTTTCAAAGCAAGAGATCAAACTAGTAGAAAAATTACTAGATGAGATAAACGAGTTATAAATTTGTAGGTACACTGTTTAAATAAATTAACAATTAATACGCTTTAAAAGGAAGCGGGTGGGTATCCAATCCCATTTACCCCTTTAGTAACGTAAATAATTAGACTTTTGATAAACAATTGGTTGGCACCGTGTACCTACAAAACTTTAAGGAGAAATATGAGACCATTAAGAAATGAAGTTATACTAGAAGAAATACCTAAAGAATCTAAAACTGAATCAGGTATTGTATTAACAGATGATTATCATACATCTAGAGATAAAACTATACTAGCTAAGGTAGTAGAAGTTGCAGATGCAGTTAAGTCTCTTAAGATCAATGATAAAGTTTTAATTCAAGCTGGTGGTTACAAAGTAAATATAGATGGAAAGGAGTTAGTATTCATGGAAGAAAGTCAAATACTAGCTAAATATGATGAAAGTTGATATTAATAAAGCTTGGTCATTAAAGCATGAATACCACTTAAATAAAAATAATATGATATTTAAGAAAGATTTTCCACTAAAACGACTTTTAGCTGAATTAACAGAAGAAAATAACAAGTTAAAGAAAAAAAGATTACGAGAATAGCCCTAGAAGCTTGTAATCTTTTTTTTTAGTAGTAAGTACCCAGTAAATAATTATATCACCATTAAGGCATTAAATAGAGCCTTAAACATCAGAATCGTCAATTTCTGACTCAATATTCTCAATTTCGTTATTAGCTTCTATCTGATCACGTCTATACTGATGTATTCTATGTAAAGGAAGCCCAGTCATAAAATCTACAGCCATTGCAGGACTCTGATATGTTCTATATAGATCACGTCCTAATCTACCAAATGGAAAATATGTAGCTGCATGGAACTTAAAGAAGTTATCATAACTACCATTTATAGTTGCAGTTATTGGTGGTAATATAAATCTTGCAGCTGGTGGAGTAACTGCTTGCAATGGTGCTAACACTTTAGATGGATACTGATTAAAGAAAGCACGTTCTCTTTCTTCTTCATCACCTAATAGTAATTGAGCTGTATCTTGCATCCAATTCATTGGTGGTGATAGTGAATATTCAAATATACTTGCAACAAATGCATTTGCTAGTGCTAAAGAGAACATATCAAAAGATACTTGTCTTTGAAATCTTTTACTTGCTATCTTTTTATAGTCAAAACCTACTGATCTAGCATTTCTGTATATATCAAGTCTTCTTCTAATACTATTCCAAGCATAAGGCTGGAATCTTGTCATAACACGACCTAGTGCAGTATTTGAGAAGTTAGATCTTTCAGTAGCTTGATAAAGGAACTGAGAAGCTTTAACTGTATCTAAAGATAGTTTAATTAACCCAGGATTGTTAAATGAAATATTACGAGTAGCATAACCATCAGGAGTAGATAATGTATTAGTTTTATGGAATATCATACCAGATAAGAAAGCTTGTCCTCTAAGTATTCTTTCAGATTCTCTCATGAAGAAAGCACCCATATCAGTAATAGATTCAGTTACTTTATATTCTCTTGCTAACTCCCACATAGTAGCTTCTCTTAATCTGTTTCTACTTGCTGGTGTTACCATATCATAACCAGATGCTCTAGCGTCTGCTAATCTATTTGCAAACTCTCTAACTACAGTAGCTGCATTATTTCTACCAAAATGTTTTTCTACAGCAACTAATTGCAATTGTGTAGTGTCAAATACACCAATACTACCATCCATCCAGTTAAATATATCTTCTCTATTAGTCATTGGTTTTTGTTCAACTTTTGAAGTTACTGGATCAACATATTCATAAGTAGCACGCTCCATTTGTGCAGTTTCATAATTATACTCTACAAAAAGATTCTTCAACATCCACTCAGTATTAAAAGATTTTCTCACAGGACCTAAACCAACATCTGTAATAAGATTACCAAAACCACCTATAAAGTTAGTAATAGGAGTTTTAGGAGCAGACAATAAAGAAACAAGTTCATACTTACCTTCTAAATTACTAAGATATCTAATTCCCTCATTTACTTGAGAACGTGCTTGAGCAGGATCACTAGATAGTGGACCAAATAATCTACCTCCAAGAGCATCATTAATTCCTTGCATTCTACGACCTACAGCATCATCACTAGTCATGTGGTATAAACTTCCGTATTTATTTGTTAAATTAGGACGTTTCAATACACGGCTTGCATTGGCTTTTAGTTCTCTGTAATACGCACTGTCAGCTTTTTCGATATTGGCTTTATGCATCATTATTAAATTAGCTTTTCTATCAGGAGATATATCAATAGATCTTTTAAAGTCATATATTAAATCATGCTCTGCCTTTGAAAGCTTTAAACCTTTTGTTGAAAAATTATTATCGATAAAACTTTGATACAACGGTTTATGTTTTTCTTGTATACCATGTATATCTATAGGCTTATGATGACTCATTCCCATCATATTTAATGCAGCATCTCTTAAATACCCAGACCAACCTAAAGCATTTATATCATTTTCAACATTATTAACTCTATCAAATTTTTTAACAATCATTTCAAGATTAAGACCAGTAACATTAGTTAAATGGGATTTAGTGAGTATATTACCGTATTTTCTTAAAGCTTCTACATCTAATCGATAAAAAGGCATAATCCAACGTCCTCTTTTATGCATATTAGCAGGAGTATAATCACCTATGTATCTATTGTTTCCAGATCTATCTCTAGTCATTAAATCACTAATTGCTAACTCATTTCCCATCTGTCCTTCAAGTGCAGAATTAGTAAACTCTGCTTGAGTTAAAGATAACATCTTTGCTTTTTGTAATTGTTTAGCTTCTGTAAAAGTAAGAGGTCTTCCTCTTTCGGGATTAACAAGAATCATTTGATTTCTAATTTCTGGATCTAACTTATCTGGAGTGGTTATAGTAGCCATTTCTTTATCAGCAATTTCTAACATTAGTTCTTGAATTTTTTCTGCATTTTTTTGTATTTCTGTATGACCAACTCTAGGGTGATAACCAGATTCAATTATAGAGTTATCAAACATTTTCATATAATCACTATTTACTGAAATTTCTCTCATAACCCATTCTTTAACTTTATCTTTTTGTTTTTGTGTTAATTTTTCAGGTCTACTTAAATCCCATTTTGTAAATTTATCTTGTGCTCTATCTTTTATTTTCATTGCATTTTTTATAAATATCATATCATTAAAACTTGGTAGTAAGTGTTGAGATATTTCTCTATTATTAAACTGTCCAGTAATATCAGATTTTTTAGTACTTCCATCTCTTTTTATATATGCTCCTTGATAGTTCATAAGGGAATAATAATATGCTATATATCTATCTTGCTTAAAAAGACCAGTTTCTTTATCATAAAACATCTTTTCTAGTTCTTGAATTTGATACTTATATCCATCTTTTTCTGTATACTTTTCTTTTCTAGAAAATTCATCTTTAGGAAACCACATTTTGAATTTTGGATTCCATGAACTAATATGTAGAAAAGTTTCTTTAATATTTTTATGCCTAGATTCTATATAACTATCTGCCACCCATTTTGTAAATGATTTATGTTTCTTAATTAATTCTTGAACAAAAATATGAGGAGGTAAATTATTACCTAAATAAGGTATTTTAACTCCTTCATTTTGTAATTGATCAATTAACTTTTTAGAATCTTTATATTTTTTCTTTAAATAGTTATTACTGTGAAAGCTATTGCGTGCCTTTTCATTTTTACCTATTTCAAGATATTCAATACTATTAATAGCATGTTCTTCAAGTAATTTACGATGTCTAGCAAGTTCTTTACTGTCTGATGTTAAAATTTCTCCAAAGTGACCAACATGAGTTTTCTCAATATTATCTCTAGCTGCTTTAGTAATTGTATCTGTAAAATCTATATGCTCTTTTATTAACTGCAATGAAGACATTGGTTGCTCCATATATTCAGATTTAATATCTCCATTTACCATCATTTTATTTTCAAGCATAGGTTTTAATTCTAAATCACTTTCCATAAATCCTAATCTTTCTCCAGCATAATCATAAAACCATACATGATCACTCTTCCTTGGTTTTTCTTTAAACTTACCATCTCTACCAACCAATCCTGTCATAGGTTTAAAAGAACGTTCTAATTGCTTTACAAATAAAAGAGCCTCTTTACTATTCATAGAAGCTAAATCTCTTACAATTCCTTCACTATCTTTTGTAAATTTTCCAAAATACCAATCTAAATTCTCTAATACTTGAGGATGTTTTTCTATTAAACCTCTAAAAGCATCTAAAACTTTTTGATTTTCTGGAGTTATTGGCTCAAGAATATTACTATCTAAACGTTCTAAAAAGCTAAATGGTTTCTTAAAAGCTCTTTTAATAGTTGATACAGTTCGTTGTTTAACTACATCTGGATCTTGTTTTTTATCTCTAAACTTTCTTGCTAAACCTTTTAATACTTCCTTTTGAGATGTTAGTGTTCCAAAGATATTATCAACATCTCCTAGTTCTTCTCCAATAACTTTTTTCTTTCCTTCTGGATCTGTTCCGTAAATCTTTTTTGTCTTACTAACTTTTAATTTTTTTTGCTCTTTTTTAAACTTCTTAATATCTGTATCTACTTCTTCTTGTTTAGTTTTAACAATCTTTTTATTATTAACAGTATTGATATCTAAAATTTGATCAGCAGAATTAGTCTGATAAAGTGTTCTAATAAAATCACTTGTTTCTTTAGGTAGTTTAACATTTTTATTAACAGATTCTAAACCTTTACTCAAAATCTCTTTTTTTAATTTAAGTAAAGCTATTCTATTTTCAGGTTTAACCATTTTAGTTCTATCAAAGTGAGAAATTCTTTGAAATAAAACATTTAAAGCATCTTCTCTAAATCTAATAGCTTGTTCTAATTTTAATAAATTATTATCCTTTGAAAATTTATCATAAGTTTCAGGAGTAAGTGCAGAGAGTTGTTCTGGGGTAAACTTTCTTTTACCATCTACTGTTTTTTGAGTTAATTTGTTTGCAATATATCTACTATGATTGTTAACAAGTTTCATTAAATCTTCAGTAGTTTTATTAGCTAATTCTTTAAACCTAAATCTAGGATTAGCCTTTAAATATGCATCAATTACTAATTCTATGTCTTTAATAAAAGGTTTATAAGATGGAATTTTATTATATCTAACTTTTAATTTTGCTAATTCTTGATTAATCCATTTATAATCTAATCTTTCTCTAGGTACTGTATAACCAGTATTGTCTCTAAAATTATTTGATCCATAATACCATGTTTCTTTTATCTGATTAACTCTTGTTTGAATATCTTTAATTAAATTAAATGCTTCATGGACATTCATTTCAGTTAATCTGCTTTTAGCAACCTTGGTAATAAACATATCAGAAACATAATCAGCAACATTTAAATTAAGAGCATTATCAAAATGATTTTCAATTTCTCTTGTAGGTGTCATTGCTAAAGTTTTATAATTTTTGTTAGCAATATCTTTTAAGTTTTTAAACATAAAATTACCACTTCTTTTTAAAGAGAATATAGCTTGAGTTTCATGTCTGTAATTAGGTATTAAACCATATTTATCAAAATATTTACTATTTATTAATCTTTTTTGTAACTCAGTAGTCATTCTTAATACAAAATCATAAGGTTCTATAGAGTTATCATATAGGTGTTCAAATCCTCTATAAGATTGTAAATATTCAAAAGAATCTATAGTCCAATCAGTTCTATCGGCTAGCTTTTTAGCTGTATTATATACTTGTAAATCATATCTATAGTTTGGATTGCTAATAAATTCGTTAAAAACCCTTGGAGATTCGTTAATTTCTTTCATTGAAGGCATACCATGTATTAATTTATAAGTATCTGCTAAGTTTTGAATTTCTTGAATTTTTCTAACAGGAATCCATTTACCTGCTTTATTTTTATATTTAGCTTGTGTGCTAGTAGTATTAAGCCAACTTATACTACTATGTTTACCTAAATCTTTCCATACACCTTGGCTTAATCTTTGAACTCTAAAATATTTATTCCAAGTCATTTCAGCTATTTGAAAATTACTAGGAATATTTAAATATTTAGGACTATCTGCATATCCATTTTTTATTTTTAAAGCATCTACTTCAAACTGTTTAAGAAGCACATCATAATCTTTTAAATTAGTAGATGTCATAGGTTTTCCTTTACCATCTAATAAAACTATTCTATGATCAAAACTATTATCAAAATATGCATTCTGTTTATTGTCAGTTTTAGTAACATTGACTAACATATAAGGAATTTCTCTAGAAGGTTCTGTAATTTTAGTATTAATAACCGCATCCATTACAGATAATTGTCTATCTAATGAATTAATAGCACCACCCATAGATTCTTTACCTACAGCAGCACTTCTACCAGCTTCAAGCCTAGGCCATGGTGTTACCATATCTATTAAGACGTCATTAGAAGTTTTAGCTTCATAAGGAGTAAAATATCCATCTTTAATCAACCAATCAGGTGGAGTTTCTAAATTAATTAATTCACCTTTTTCGTCTTTTAAAAACTCTTGATTTCTAGCAAATTCTTCTCTTAATTCTTTTGGGATATTTCTAAATACAAAAGCTTCATCAAAATCATTATCTGCACCATCCATATAATATTTATCTTTAGGACCTACATATAATCCAATTCCATCTCTATTTACAAAACCACCAAACCTTGGAACTCTAGCACCACTAACAGCACTATTAGGAACACGAAGTAATACCTGTCCATCTAAAACTTCTTGTATAGCTATAGCTTCTGTTTTATCTAACTTTGTATTTCTAAGCATATCCCATGCTTGTCCCATAGTTTTAATAGCTTTTATTTGTGGTATTCTAACAGGTTTATCTCTAACGTCTCTACCCATCATAAATAAACCATCACCGACTCCTGTTCTAATTTTGTTAGGACCTTGATTTTTTCTAGGTTTATGTAGAACTAATTCTTCTGCATTTAAACCATTTAATGTTGTTTGAAATGCATCTGGATCTCTCGGTTGTCGTTTCTTGTTTACAAGATGCCTAAATAATGCTTTATTAATAAAATCTTTATATGGATGAGTTGTAAACACTAATGGATCATAGTCATGCATATTAAGAATTTCAGATACTTGGTATTGTTCCATAATATCTTTTTTTAAATCTGCAGACTTTTGAGGGTCCCAAACTTGTGAAGATATATCTAATTCATTTGATTCAACTATTTTCTTTAAAACTTGTTTAAAAACAGGATTGTCTATACCTCCTCTGGTTACATCATTTTTCATTTCTATGATAACATCTTCTGGAACCATATGAATATCAAAATCACGAGTTAATTCTTTTCCTGCTCTAAAATTATTAATAATTTCAGTACCTAAAACTGGATCTCCTGCATTACTAAGGTCTATCCAATCTGATACTGCTTTATCTAATCGATCTCCCCTTTCAATGCTTTCACCTCTAATTCTAGACATAGATATTGAATCATACAACTGCTTACCTACGCTAGCTCCTCTGTTCATATGAGAAGAATTTTGCCTTACACCTAAATCTATATACCATTCATTCCAATTATAATCAACAATATTTTTATCATTAATACCACCTTCAAAGAAATACTCTTTTGTTTTTTCATTAAATCTTAATCTCGCTAAATTAAAATTGCCTTTATTTGTTTTTCCTCCACTTTCATAAAAAATATCATGAATATTAAACTTATGCATTAGTTTGTCTAAAGCATCACTAACTCTTTCAGTACCTATTTTATTTTTAATAAGATTTACATCATTTCTAGCTCCTCTAAAAGCTGTTAATTTTATTTTATCATCTTTAGCATCTATATAATGTCTTTTAGCAACAGCATCAAATACATCCTGTCTTCTTAAGTGAACAGAATCAGTATTGCCTAGCATAATAACTTTATGAACTTCTGCTGGTAAATCTGGAACATAAACAGCTTTTGTTTTACTTCCAGCATCATAAATATTATAATCTTTTCTATTAAGAGGAATATTTGTAGCCCAATCTAAAGATGCATACTTATTGTATTCTACAACATCTTTATAATTTAATTTTTGATTATCATTAGCTCTAACTTCTCTAATACCTTTAATAAGGCTATCAGCTGTAATTTTACCATGCCCCTTTATTCCTTTTAAACTATGTTCTCTTAAAAGATAATAAAGATTTGATATTAGAGTTTTTCTTTCTACGTCTGTTTTAGGCTTTCTGTCTGATTGCCATAATTCTTTTAATACTGATACCTGATCATCTTTACTTAAATAATTATCTTTATATGGATTTTTTTCTGAAATTGCATATGGAGTTACTTCTAAAACTCCTTTATCTTTATAAGCTCTTGAAACATAGTATCCATCTTTTTCTAATTTTTGATTTATTGCATCTAATCCTTCTTTAGTTAAGGTATATTCCCATGCTTTTTTACCTGTGATAGGTTCTTTTTTACCTTTAGGAACTTGATGAGTTAAAATAGGCTTATATTCCATTTTATATAATATAGGCCCTTGAACATTGTCAATTGTTTTAAATGCACGACCTTGTTTTTGATCTATCTGAACAGAAGAAAGAATATAAGATACGTCTTCTACTGTTCCTTTTACATGTCTATCATGTTTATTTTCTGTTCGATATTTAACAAGTATTGTACCATCTATATCTTCACTAGGAAATTGTTCATGATTAAATTCTTCTTTATATGGCTCTTTTTTAAAAGATTTTAAATTTTGAATTCCATGATCAGTTTGTTCTTTAAGATTTCTTTTTATTAAATAAGCTCTACCAAGTTCTTTTCTAATATTTTCTGGAATACTTACTCCAAATTTTATATCAAGTTTTTCAAAAAACTTTATATCACTTGTTGATTTTTCAATCAAATCATTCATTTCCAATTTTACTGTATCAAGTCTTAATTTTTTATTTTGACTTACTATATATTCAGCAGCTATATTTGTAGGTCTTGAAAGAATAGTCTTTGAAGAATGGTCTGAAGAAGCATTCTCTATTTCTTCAATACCTTTTGATATTTCATGCTTATAATCCCCCATTCTTTCTTTAGCATAATCTTTTACAGTTTTAGGAGGCCTTGGGTTTGAAGCTGTAATTTCAACACCACCATTATCTACATTTGGTGGAATAGGAGATGTTTCTACCTTTCCTTCTAACGATTTATCAACTATATAGTCCACATAGTCTTCAAAACTTTTCCAGGTTTTATTACCTGGGACTCTATCATTTCCATGTCCAGCAATATTAATATTTGGAATTTTTCCATTATTTTTTTTAGTTACATTAAGTATAAAGTCTGTTAAATTTTGTGCCTCTATATCAGCCATCTTTTTGCTTTTATACCCTCCAGTAATAATAATATGAGGCCTATATCCTGATAAATATGATGCACTTTTTAATTGTTTTTTACTAGATCCTCTAACCCATTTACCTTCTGACGCATATCCTATAGTTTTATTAGTTCCAACACTTTTATCAATATGTTCAGGTAGGGCAAATATAACAGTAGCATCATTATCATTGACATTTCTAATAGTTCTATTAGGATAAGATTCTGGTGGAAATGTTCTTTTTTTCCCTCGTTCTACTTCAACAGTAATAGGTTCAGTAACTAATTTTAATCCATAATCTTTTATTAATTGATCTTTTTGTTTTTTAGAACCACTAATTTTAGTTTTAAAATCACTTGTAATCCAACCACCTGTTTTTGCACCTCTTCTTTTACCACCCTTTAAACCTCCATAATCTGCACCAGATTGCATTCCAGAATTAATAGAAGCAACTAAATTATTTTTAGTTTCTGTTCCTGTTTCTTTCCTGTAAGCCATTTTAAAAGTTTCTTCTTTATTCTTAGGTATTTCAGGCATTTGAACATTAATTCCTTCATTATCAACAGTATCTTTTTTAGGAGTTTTTATTTTTTCTATTTTCTTTTGTTCATTATCTAAAATTATTTTCTTTTCAATAGTTATAGGTTCGGTTAAATCAATATTTTTTTCTTTAGCTATATCTTTAATGGTTTGAGATAAACCTTGAGCCCAGGAAGGTCTATCACTATTAATAATATTTAATTGCTGTCTTCTAATTGAATCTAAATAGCTATCTATATATTGTCTATCAACCTTTGGTAATGCTTGATACTCTGGATCTGCTTGCCATTTCTCTTTTACTCTTGATATATTTTCATTACTAGGGAAAAATCTTTGATTAATAAATTTAGTTCTATTCATAAATCCAGCAGATTTAGCTGAAGCACCGAAGAAGAAACCTAATAAATATTCATATATTTGATCTGGTAATGGTGCTCCTTGTAATGTGGTTAACCCACCTTGAAATGATGCCCCTAAACTACCTTTCATAAGCATTTCAATAGCTTCATATTTATTAGGGTCTTGATATAATTGTCTAGAAGCTAATTTAACAGCTTCTCTACCCATTTGTGCAGTATCCTTAGATCTTAACATGTCTCCAATACGAACATAATTACCAATACTACCAAATATAGCACCAGCAGCTGCACCGTGCATAGTAGCATCTATCATAGCTTTAGGGCCATCTTTCCATGATGATACACCTAATGCTACACCTAGGTGAACAGCTTGATGTGCTGCATTTCTTACAGATGCTTTTCCAAGTAATCCTCTAGATAAAAACCCAAGAGAAGTTAGATTAGTAGATCCTAATGCAGCCTTTGAATGCTCTAACACTTTATCAGCTACTAACATAGGAATTGATCTTAAAGCAAATGTATTAGGAGAAATTTCTTTTCTTAATAAAGAAGGAGACTTAGAAGCAACTTTTGATATACCTTCTCTTACAGCTTTTTGACTTTTCTTTGAAGCTTGTTTAGCAGCAGCTATAGGAATATATCTACCACCACTTAAAACACTAGCAATAACATCTGGAGCAAATCCAAGCAAGTGTCCAAATGATCCAGCAATTCTTTCAACTGCTGTATCTGGTTCATCTGCCCAACCTATTGTAGTAAAACCTTCTACTAATCCAGATGTAAATTGATTAACAACAGATAATAATGAAGCACCAGATTCTTGTAAATCACGATTCCATTTTATATCGTATTTTTTATGCTCTTTTTCTATATAGTCTAAATCTTCTTCACTGAAAAGATTTGGTTTCATTCTATAAGATGTATCTAATCTTTTTAAATATTCTTGTGGATTAATGATACCAACGTCTCTTAGATTAGTCAAATAATCTATTTGAGTATTATACGGTGTTGCCACTTATTATTCCCCGTGTGGATCTATAGTTAATGTAGCTAATAAATTATCATTTATATCTGCAAGCTTTTTTGTTTGTTCCCAATCAGATTTAGCTTGGAAAGATATAGCTGGCATGAATCTTTGAGATTCTTCTGTAGCAACCCTAGAAAATCTAATACTTTGATCCATGTAATTCATTGTAGTATTCTGAAATTTACCCATTTCAGAATTAATTTTACCATCTATTACATTAACCATTGGATTATCTGGAGAATAATAATTTAATAAAGCTCTAGTAGAAGCCAAATCCTGCAAATATGGTACTGTATTTGTTTCATAAGAATCTAAATAATTACCATATGTTCTTTGTGCAAGAGATTGTTGAAAGGGCATATCAATAAAACCACCTAAAGTAGACATACCATATCCAAGTAAACCTGATTGTTCAAAATTAATTTGATCTTGCATTGGCATTTTACTCATTGACTGCATAGCCATAGTTGCCATATTATTAACGATAGTTCTTTCTTCCTTTCTTATTTCTGCTTGTTCAGCTCTTCTTGCTGAAGCACCAGTAAATTGATCTAGTGTTTCAGTAAATCCTTTAAAAGCTAATAGCGTTTCTGCTGCGTAACCCATTATTCCTCCTTAAACTATATTTTTATAGGCTTCCATAAAATTATATGACATATCATTTGTATATTGTCCTAACATATCATATTGCGTTTGATATCTTCCTAATTCTTTTCTTAAATCTTTTTGTAAAGCTCTATTGGAAACATCATACTGTAATGCTAAAGCATCTGTCTGATGTCCATACATCTTCATAGCATCGTCTTTCATTGCGTTGACTTCACCAGATACTAAATTCGTAGCACCTCCAGCATAATCAATTCTATCTACAGCAGTTCCTAGTTGATCAACTTTTAGATCTGCTTGTAAATCAAATTTTCTACCTAAAAGACCTTTATCTATTTGATAATCTTCTACTGCATATTTCTCATTATCAATAGCTTTCTGTTGTCCTTCTCGACCATATTTTCTTAATTTTTTTAATCTATCTCTTTCTTGCTGAATTGCATCATATTGCATACCCATGCCGCCTATAAATCCTATTGCTTTACCCCAAGGCATAGCAGCTTCAAGAAGTCCTCCAGCTGGACTATCTGGACCTAAAATACCAGTAAGTTTTTTAGCAATTCTTCCAAACCAACCCATTATCTATCCTCCTTCCATCCAAAGCCTAATCTACCCATTGTAGCATTCATATCCCAATCTTTAGCAAATTGAAAAGATACATATTGACGTATTCTATTATAACGTCTATGACGTTCTTCTGCGTCAGTGCTTTCTGATGGCATTTTAGGTTCAAAGGGAACCACAGTCTCCACCGTTTCTTCTATTGGGCTAGTTATAGGATCTAAATTTAATTCTGATTTTTCTTTAGTAGCCATTATTCCTCCATAATTTGTTCTATTGCCTTAGAAAAATCTAACACTCTAACTGGTGTTTGTTTATACCAATCAGAATATTCTGGTTCTCCAGGCTTTTTATATGTTATTTCTGCTATAGCATCATCATATCTTTTTTCACACAAAGCTTTCCATGTTTTAGGAAATTTTTTATACCATTTACTTCCTAATTGAAAATTAACTGATGTTAAAGCTATCTTAAAATCTTTATCAAATACTTCTAGTTTTACACATTGTTCATTACAAGCAACTAATGCTTCTTCAATATCTTCTTCAAACCATTTATTAATAATTTTTTCATCAACTACATCGCCAACTTTATATTTCTCTTGTTCCTCTTTAGTTAATAAATGTCCAATACCACAAGTTGGTTTGTCTAAAGTATCTAAATATACTTCTTCTTTATAACCCTCTCTTAACTTCATATGTTTATAAAGTTTTTTTCTAAAAGAAAATCCAAACATTGGTTCAGGAATTAACATTAATAACCTCTTGCTTCTGACTCTTCATCTAACTGCATCTGATGATTTACAAAATCCTCTACCCATCGTGGATCTCTTCCTTCTTTAAGCAACTTGTTAGCCAGTATGATATAAGGATCGTCACTCTTTAGAGGAGCGTCATCAGGAAGAGCCTCAAACTCTGGCATTTCCCATGTTTCTACGTTTGCGTTTTCTGTACCCGATTGACCAACTTGTTCTCCTATATTTTTTGCAGCCTCTGAACCTGGCTTAGTATCTCCATAAGGAGTGCTACTTTCTGGAGGAGTTGCCCATTTACCGAATCTATCCATTAAATCTTGTCTTTTCTTGTCCATATCTTTTCCCCATTTCTTCATATCATTTTTGAAATCTGAAAAATCTGGCCCTTCAATAGACTCTCCAAATTTTTGTATTCTATCTCCCCAAATTCCAAACATTTGTTTACCAGGATAATCCCTTTGCCTCTCATCTTCATAATATTGATGTATTCCAGCTGAACGAGGATCTTCTATAGTTGTTCTTCTTCCTTCAAATTCGTCCTGTCTTCTAAAAAGCTTAAATGGACCACGTGTTTGTGAAATTTCTCCACCCTCAAGAATTACTCGACCGTCTCCAGTCATATAAGCAGTATCATAATAATCTTTCCAATCTTTTTCTGGAATACCTTGTGCTCTTAAATACTCTTGTGCATGAACAGAAACTCCTTCTCTTATAGCTCTTCTTTCACGTTCACTAAGACGTTGATATTCGTCTGGAAGTTTCCATGTTGATGCATCCATATAAGTTCCATCAGGGTTCATGCTATGTCTTATAATATTATCACCTACTGATTGAACTAGCATATCTTCAGCCATAGACATAGTTTCTTCTTTATAGGTTTTTTGTGCTTCAAGAGCAGGAGCTTCTCTCCATTTATCTAAAATAGATTTGTATTCTACTCCTGATTTTCTAGCACTAGCTTTTTCTTTCATAGCTTGTTCATAAGCTTCCTTACCCTCATCTGGTGTTAAGCCCCACAAGAGATCACCAGCTCCCATTGCTCCTGTCATTCCAGCATCAAGCATCTGAACACCTGCAATCAAATCGCTATGTGCTACATCCCAATCATCCTGGAAGTCTAACATCCCTTTCTTGCCTTCAAACTCTGAAGCAATCATTGAAGGGGACTTATATTCTCCCCAGTCTAAACTTTTATCTTTTTTATAATCACCTTTAATTGCCATTACAATTCCTCCAATTGTACCTTCATCCATTTATTTTTTTCAACCTTAACATACAAATAGGCATCATGACCTAATTTTACAACCATACGATCTCCTACATTTCCTTCAGTTTTCACTGGTATTCTAGATGAAACAACATCTATAGGAGTTTCATATTGTGCTTGCTGTTTATCAAACTCAATATTATTTTCTTTTTCTTGTATAAGATTTAATAATGGTTTATCTCTAATTTTTTTTCCAATATTCATTTTAGAACCTTTCCTCTAAATACTATTTGAATATCATTTAATACGAAATTATTACTAACTGCACCATTTCCATAAAAAATTAAACCAAACGATAAAACATTTTTAAAATTACTGCTAGATACTTTAATTTTCTCTGTTTTAAATTCATTTGATGTATTAGTCAATTCTGTTCCAGCCCAATTAGCACCAGGGCTTGCTAATGTTTGATTAACATCAGTTAAACTACCTTCTACAGGAGATGCATTATACTTAGTAGCATAGCCACCAACAAAAACATTATCTCCAGCTTTATAGTTAATATAAATAGTATATATATTTTTTCTTGCTGCAGGATTAGTAAAATCCCATTCTTTTGTTTTTAATAATGTTGTTTTACTTCCATATGTAATACTTTGTGGAGTGTTACTCCAATTTTGCATTTTCATTACATCAGGACTACCAGATTCTTGATAAAAATAAGACAATGTACCATCGTTAGTATTAATTGTATTAGTTATATCTACTGTTTGCATTTGAGTAGTGCTTCTTGTAAAAGATTCTGATTTTAAATCATATTTTAAAACAACATTATCTTTAGCAAGTATAATTATTTCTTTAGTTTTAGGCATATAGCCTATAACTGAATCATCGTTATATATAGTAGTTTTAAAATCATCTATTAATGGCTGTCCATTTTTTCCAATAACTAAATCATGAATTCTTTGTCCATCATATACGTAAAGACCGTGTTCATTAAACCATGTTACAAATCCTTCTCCTTTGGTAATATGATTTTCAAAGTTTGCACCCTTATATTCAAACACTCCTTCTAAAAACTCTAATCTTCTAGAAGTATTAATAATATATAATTTTTGTGTTTTAAATTCTAATAATTTTGGACCAACAGTCTGAAGAGAAATAATATCATCTCCATCTTCAACCTCTACATCAATAAACCCATCTTCTTCAAAGTAATCAAATTCATTGATCTTGCTCTTTAAAATTCTATCGTTTTTTTCAACGAGATTGCCCTGAGAATCGTAATACTTAACATTACCTATATATGCCCTTCGGTTAGCTATTGCAACGGTCTTAAATCCCGTATTTGCAGGCCCTATTAATGATCTCTTATCAACTAAATAAGGTTCCTCTAAAGATAATTTACCTATTTGTTTACCTACAAAATAACTTGCATTAGCATAAGCCCCTACAGGATATATATAATTATAAAAATTTCCCCCGCTTGAAGATGTTAATTCTTCAGTAAAGTTATCATAAGTATCTTTTCCTGCCCATCTAATACCTTGAATAAAGTCAACTTCTGCCAATAAGAATTTACTAGTAACAGAACCAGATGCATAATCATTAGCACTAGTATCATAATTTTCTATTAATCCCCAATAAAACTTATAACCTGTAATTCTTTGATTTGTGCTAGGAACTCTTCCATATAATCCAAAATATAAAAATCTTTTTCTTTCATTATTTCCAGTAACATCTTGCTGTGCTATATCTCCTAAAAATAAAGCAGGAGATTCTGAATTTTTATATAGACATGATGCCCATAGTCCATAAACTTTTTTCTGTGATGCTGGATATATAACAGCTTCAGATGTATCATCTTGATCTGTAGCATTCCCTTTCTTTCCCCAATAAGCTATTACAGCCATGGAACCTTTATCATCTGATAGTCCAGCACCATAATCTGTATTTGCTCCAAATAAACTATGATGATCAGCTCTTGATCTATCATATGAATCATCAACTGTATTACCTGATTCATCAAAAATATTGGCACTAGTTAAATTAGATTCCATAAATAATTCAGATTTATAATTAGGTTTAAATACTTCTCCTTTTTTATATAATCTTTCTGGATCTAAATTATTGGTAGTAGCTGCACTTCCAACTTTACCTGTTAATCCTGCAATAAATAAATCATCAGAATTATAAGCATTAAGTGATATAGCTAAATTAGTTGTTCCAGTATTTCCAAAATCTCTAATTCCTTGTAAATAATGCATAACTTTAGGTGTTCCAGTACTCCCAGGATGTGGAACTACTCTTATATCTCCGTCTTGAGCATAAACACATACTTTTTGAGTAGTAGATGATCCTCCATATACTGCTGTTTTAGCTGAGATACTGTTAGAACCACTACTAGTTCCTGTATAGTTTATAAACTTAACAGTTTTATTTGTAGGATCATTTACTGCAATATATTCAGTATTACTTATAGTTCCTGGACCATCAAGAGTTCTATCAAGATTAAAATGATACGCACCACTTCCATAAATAACATTATCTATAGAAATGGCAGCATCACATTTGGAGTCATTAACGTGTTTACCATAAGGTTGTAATTTACCTGGTATTTCGTTGTTTAAATTTAGCATTTCTGCAAATTCAATATCAGATAAATCTCTTACATTAGTAGAGTTATTAAATCCTCCAGAAAAATTAGAAATATTTATAGCATTCTTCATTTCTTCTTTTTCTTTTTCTTCTTTTTCTTTTTAGGTGTAGTATAGGAAGCCATATTATGCATTCTTCTTTCAGTAAGACCAGATTGCCTAAATTCATTTCCTATATTATTGCTATATATTGCCATCTATAATATCCCCCCAAACACTGGTAACTCCATTATGGATTTCTACAATTTCTACCTTAAAATGACCGTTTGAAAACCAGTCAACAATAGCAAAAGCATGAACCCAATTATGAAGCCTACCCTTTAACCATTTATTATTTTCATGAGACATATCTTTTAAACAGCCTAAGGACCAGGCTCCTATAGTTCCACCTAGTTTAGTTTGAGTGTGTCTTTGTAAATCATGAGTATGTCCATAAATTACATTTTCACCATATGTCTCTAAATGCTTCTTTGCATGATATGTAGTAGCAAACGCTCCATGGAAAAAAGTTAATTTTCCTATTTGGATTGGGAGGTTGTATTCTGTGTACTTGTATCCTCTTTCTTTGATTTTACATGCTTTCTTAAAAGAATAGTCAACCATATAGGGATATTTAGTAACAAAATTATCCAACCAGAGATCATGGTTGCCTTGGAGTAAATATTTTTCTTTACATCCGACTTGTTTAAGTACTTTGTCCCAAACATCTAACCCTTCATTTACTAACCTAATATCTTCATCAATTATAGGAATTTGGTATTCTAATGGAGGTAATTTTTTATCTTTATATCTCCATGCTGATACCGATTCCCATTCTCCTACGTCACCCAGATTAACAAATACATCTGGTTTGACTTTTTTAATTGCTTTAACTACGCAATTAATTGCTGCATTATCTTGTAATGGATAATGCGTATCTGGTATTATAATACCACGCTTTTTTACTTTCAAAGGACCTCCTATTATTTAGAGAGCTTTTTCCACCAAAGCTTTACTTTTTTCTTTAAATTGATCCACCATAGTTTCACAATCATTTTTTTCTTTGCCTTAGCCATGTTATTTTTTCTCCTTGTCGCATTGTGCATCGCAGTCTTCAAGGCCTTTTAAGTATCCTTGTTTTTCTACGATTGCTGATTTAAGATCTGCTAATTGTGCATTAGCATCATTAATTTGTTGAATAAGCTGATTATGAGATTCAATTAATTTTTGCATCTCTTCCATAGCTGTATCTTTTAAACTAACTTTTTCTTTTTTATTTGACATTATCTAGGTTCTCCTGTTTTATTTAATTAATTTTTTAATGAATTTTCCTTTTTTACCTAATAAAGAAAACGCTGCTTGTCTAGCTGCATTAGATTGATATGCTGGAACTCCTCCAATTTTTCTTGGAGATGTAGCTCTAGCTAATGCTGTACGAGTTGCCTCACCAGGTATTTTTCCTTGTCTCTCTAACCTTTTTGTTATTCTTGGTGCCAGCCTACTAAATTTTGCTGATCTACTTCTTGCTGCTTGATCAATTTGGGCTTGTTGTCGTCCTTGTGGAACTAAAACAGTGCTTTTACCATGTTTTGCTCTTACCATTGGACTAGTTAATGCATCTTGTGAATATCTAGTAACTGCAGGTAAATTAGAAGTGTGAGGTCTTACCTTTTTAGATTGAGGCATTGACTCAATTCTAGGTTTACCACCATATTTTGCATCATATATAGTAGATTTAGCATGTCTTCCACTTGATCCAAAACCGCCTGACTTACCACCAGTTAACAAACGTGAATGTGCTTGCTGTTGAATAGAAGCTAATTTGCTTTCAGCTCTCTTTACAGCTGATGGTGATTTAAAAATCTTTCCACCACGACTTCTTCCACCTTGGTCAATTATCTTTTGCTGAGCAGAAGCTTGACGAATAAGTTTGCTTTTAGATGTTGTTACATCAAAAACTTGCTTACCAGCTTTACCTTTTTTACCTGTAGGTTTATATAAATACTCTTGCTTTGTAGCATCGGTATATAGAGTAGATTTTACTTGCTTACTTTTTCCTTTTGTTTGAGGATAATAACTATGTTTAGTGGGAGTTCCCATTTCAGTTCTAGTAACTCTTAAGCCAATATTATCTTTAGCTTTTTTGCCTGGATCAAACTTTTGACCTGTTTTAATAAATCCAAGAGATGTTTTTTTACCTCCATATTTCTTTTTAGATCTTTCTGCTTTAGTTGGAGTAGTTAATGGTTTAATATTTTTACTACTACCTCCAGGCATATATGTTATTTCACCAAATTTTATTACTTTAGGTTTTCTAGCTTTCTTAGGCTTATCTCTATCGCTAATTCTTCTATTTTTTCTATCTATTTCATCTTGTTTTTCTAATTCAGACTTTGCTAACCACTCTGCACTTGGTGCAGGTAATCTTAATCTTTTATTTGCTTTTCTTGTTTGTCTTTCTTTAGATGTTTCAGAAATCTTTGCACCAAGTCTTTGTATTTTTTTAATACCTTTTCCTATGACTCCACTTTTTTCTTTAATAGATTTATATCCTCTGTGTATTCCTTTTCCTGCTAAATAAATACCTATTCCAGTTCCTACTGCTAATGGGCCTTGAGCAGCTTGCCAAATATCTTTACCAGCTTTCTCACTATCAACATGTTCTGTAAACTGATCTTTCGTTTTTGCATAATCTTTTAGCTGATCTTTTAATAACTTTCTTTCTTGTTGTCCCATATCTACTCTCCTCCTTCATTATACCAATCAAGTAATCTAAAACTACCATATCCACCTAAACCTAAGCCACCAGTCCATTTAGTTCCTTTGGCTAATTTTGGAAATTTTCTGGCCAAAGCACCAACACCTGCGGTTATTGCTTTACCAGGAGCAGCCCAATTTGTAAGAGCAGCTTGAGCTACATTTCCAGTCGTCATTCCCCATCCATATTCATCTTTAAATGCATCAAATTCTCTTCTACTTTCTATTGGTTCTGAAAGTCTTAATAGATTGTCTTTAGCTGCATCAGATATAAAGGATTTCTCCTTAGCCCAGTCTACTATTTGATTATATACATTATCTCCATCTTTTGGACGTAATAAGAGATCTTTTCTTCCTCCTCTTGCAAAATTGTCTTCTCCAAGAAAGAAGTTAATCAAGCCATCTCCAGGTTGCCAACCTGATCCATATTGTTCATAACCTAATATGTTATTTTCAGTAGTAATATCTAAATGAGCATATGTACTATCAGAATAATCAGGATATAAACCAGTTTTTTTGTCTTGTGGTGTCGCCATAATTTTACCTCTAATATAATAGTTTTTTTACTTTATGTCAAGATTTTACTTGACATAATTAATTTTTTTTCCTTTTTTTGTAGTATTTCTTACTAATTTTAGTGCCATACTTAGTATTATTACTATTTCCTTGTCGTGTTTTCTTCTTTTTCTTTTTTACTATTCTTTGACTTTTAAATAAAGATCTTCTCAAGCTGACCTCTTTACCTTTTCTAGACTACGCATTCCCCCAAGCCCGAGCATCCCAAGTAAGACTGTAGTTAATGTAGTCATGTCAAATGTTGGTAAAGTTATTTCATTACCAAATGAATATAAGACAAAAGTAAGTAATGGTTGTAAAATATAATGATATCCAAGTGCAGTTGCACAAATCCAGCCTGTAAACGGCCTCCAGCCACTTACAAACTTAGAAGTATGTCCTGCTTCTACTTTATTAACCTCAAGTTGAGCTTTATTAATTTCAGCAATTAATTCAGCTTTTTCTTGTTTATCTAAAGTAAACTTATCAACATGACCTGCTACTTTATCTATAATTCCTGCTACAACATTTAATTTAGGCATATTTTCTCCTTAATATATTAACCAATTAATACCAGTCATTGCTTCATAACTTTGTACGTCATACATAGAAAGATAACGACCTTGAACAAACACTCCGAATTTAGGAGATAGTTTCCATCCTATTACTATTCCCATATCGTAGTCTATTTTATTGTCTGCTATTTCATAATTAAATGAATAATCTGACATTCCTTTATTATAAGGATATATAGTGCTCCACATGTGAATCCAACTATCATCTAAATACTTATAATAATCTAATCCTAAAGATAAAGATAATTCATACTGATAGCCTAGATCACGAGCATAATCTTCATTATAATCATCTACTAAATCACCATATACTAAAGTATAAAACTCTTCATCAGTAGTTGCTACAAGATTTCCTTCTTCATCCCACCACAACCAATCGTAAAACTCATAACCATATTGAGTATATTGTTGTGTCCATTCATCTGTATATCCTTTATCATAAGCAAATAAC
>CEVA01243451.1_pt1 | contig 33349 bp, 33 predicted proteins | sample 361521 | NCBI WGS metagenome assembly CEVA01 (sample SAMEA2622823, study PRJEB7988) | marine metagenome | isolation source: saline water (ENVO:00002010), including | reverse complement strand
CGTCGTAGTCGTCGTCGTAGTAGTCGTCGTCGTAGTAGTCGTCGTAGTAGTCGTCGTAGTAGTCGTCGTCGTGGTAGTCGTCGTCGTCGGCGCAACGGTGGTGGTCGAGGTCGGCACGCAATAGCACTCACAGTCTGCTTGAGTTGGGTCAGAGCAGGGTTGCCCTTGATAGCCGCCCGATACATATGTGCATTCATAAGAAGACCCCGGAGGACAAGAGGTCGTCGTCGTTGTTGTGCATATTGTGAAATCATCACCATATTTATATCCAACTATATAATCATGAGGCCACTTTCCATCAGCGCTGCTTGGATCATCATCCGGATGACCACACCCTCCCACAGCGCCCGTAGCGCTTTCTCCAACTACAGTTAGATAATAAGTCCCCTCTGGCAATGAAACTTCAATTCGCTCAGATCCAAGTCCATCGCTATCAGTGCAAGCTACATAAGCTGTGTTCGGTTCCTCAGTGACATCCCCAGTGGTCGCATCAAGCTTATGAAGGCATAACTGTATATCAAATTTATGCATACCTCCGGAACAACTATTCGGAACTCCCCACCCGCTACAATCTCCATCGGGGCCATTATCGCAAGCTGTAAATTGGAATTTTTTATTAGCTTGAGCGGCGGCTACGTCGAACTTCCAAACATCAGCACGATTCCAGCCCATTAATGTTTGAATGCCCGTATCTTGCCAGCCGCCACTTGCATCCCACTGGGTTGTGGTAGGCAAATTCAAATCGCTTGCGTCCGTCTTATAAATGTCTACTTCGTTACATTTAAAATCTTCTGGAACGCTTGGAGGTGGCGGACAATTATCGCATGGCCACCATCCTACAGCCATGTATCCAGCGTCACTACGGTGTTGTTGCGCGTTACTTAAGTCATTCGCATTAAGTCCCGCATCGGTTCTTCTCTTCAACCCTTCCACGCCGGACGTGACCCCCAGCGCGAACAATTCTCTAAGCTGATCTGGCGGATATTTATTATTCACAGCGCTAGATGTCGGATCTATGGAAACGTTACACCACAAAGGGTCAACAACAACGAAACACTTGTATGTGTCAGTCTTTTTGCCATTATTGTCTACTCTATCTGGGTCATATTTATCACAGGGCAATAATTCACCCTTAAACGTCTTCATAGGATCACCCAATCTTTTGTTATTATCTACAGCAGGAACAAAAGGCCCTTGTTCAACTATAGCGGGCTGCGTATCTCCTTTTGCATAACGCTTGACATCGCCTACGGCGGTTTCCCAATGCGTATCTTGCTCCCCCCATCCAGCAAATTCTAACATCCATCCATTTTCCACGTTTTGGGTCCATGTATCCGCCGGGGCTACGCCAGCCGAATCATCACGACGACACACAGTGCATACGTCGCCCATTTGCCAATCCGTCTTTCCATAGCCCTGTAGAATAACTGTACGAGTATCCCAGAAAGGAAATCCTGATCCACACTCAACATCGTTGGTTGTTCTTTGGGGCTGACTTATTTCTGTACACGAAAGGCTATATCGTTTATCTCCATACGTCCATCCTGCGCCCGCTACAGTCGGATCAGCGACAGGGTTAGTGTCAAGAGCATGACTTTTATAGCGCACCACCCAATCAGTTGCTTCATCGGGAGTAGCGCCTATAGGAGCGCCCACCATCTCATCGTCTTGGTTACGGTTTGGTCCTGCGTATGGAAATGCGCAAGCGCATTTGGGATCTGACCAATCAGAGGGGTCGTTCTCGTGCCCGGGGGGCGCTGACCACAATTTAGTATTTGGATCTTGATTCCAAGTCGTTGGGGTTCCAAGTCCATATCCCCTGTATTTATGTATCATTTCAGCCTTGGGATCGCCGGGGGGGTGGACAATATCCACTGGTACAAAATCGTAAGAAGGAATTCCCAATATTTCGTTTACACCCGGATTCCAATCGCTCGCACTAGTAAGGGTTTCGTTACCCTCGTTATGGCTCCAAGCTTGACTATGTCCCATTCCGCCGAAAACAATATATTTTTTATTATTTCCATTTGTATATTGTTTTATGATTTCAGCCCAATGTCGATTAGACCCTCCATTTAATGGTCCAAAACAACCCGCGCAATTTCCGGCTGTAGCTATATACCCTCTGTTGCTGGCTGTAAGGATGGCATTGTCGATACTAAGCGCGGTGTTGGGACCGCCCATTTCCAGACACTGCTCACTGTTGTTGAAGTCACGGTTACAATCTATTGGCACTACTTCGATTCCGGCGGCAGCCGCATTTTCTACAAATTTATATAGCCATTCGTATCCCCAAGGTTCCCAATTTGCCGCGTGGGGCCATGACGACCAGTAGTGACTGTTTGTGGCTTGGTTCACTCTACTGTCCCAATCTACGCCTCCGGTCATCGTATTGTTTCTTAAAACCAAATCTCCTTGACTAAAATCTCCCACACTTGATCCTTCAGTCGCGAAAAAGTCGAACGCCCATTTTTTGTCTGATTTACCCATCTCCGTGAATATATAATCAACGCTAATAGGTATGCTACCGCTTGCTATGTCATTCAATAGATCGTAGGCGGTCATTGTGCCATGGATTTCGCCAATAAAAATTCCATTGTGAGCTTGAACGTCGTCAGCCATTTTGCTTATAATGTTTGCTCCACCACATACTGTGGCTTCAGAGCTAATTATTTGGCCTTCGCAAACGCTCATATTTTTTTCATCAAACCAACCATAGCCAGCTTGTGGCTGCGTACCGCCCGCCCAAGTGCTCCCCATGTAATTAGTATCAAAATAAGCATAAAATTTTTCTACGACCTCTGCTTCATCGTCTATTTTTGCTTTACCGATGTTCTCGACCATCATGGTCTCCACGCCAGCCGCGAAGTTGAGCGTTACAGAAATACCCCCCACCGTACCCATCGTTCCTTCTCCGCCATCAGGAGAAGCGGGTTCAGTTAAGCCTGATGTTGGTGATGGTGGAGTGCCGTGTCCTTCAAAATCATCCTCACTCGCTAAGGCTCCCGGGTCCCCCCCACTAAATCGACTAAAGGTAAAAAGGCCAACTGTTCCCGTCTGCGGGCCATGCCCTATATTTACAATGCATTTTATTGGCGTAGATAAGTCTCCATGTCTACGGACTTTGAATTTAATTTCCTCTCCTTCTTGAAATTGCTTAAGACCTCTTGGGGGCATAAAGTAGTCCGAAAAAGGAGGGGGATCTGTGATAGTGTTGGGAAGGGGATCACTATCTGTATCAAAAGTAAACCAACTAGTCATACACGTTGGTTCCTTAAAAGTTTCTTGGAGCATATTTGCTCCACCCATACCTTGTTTCGCTCCTTCCTCTTCACAATACTGTTGGCCAACATTGTTTGGTACATGCCAATGAGTATTATCATCGGTGAGCCATTCTGGAAGCCTTACTGGTTTAATCGTCTTACCAATAATTTCTACAGGATCAGGTTCAGAGGTGTAGAGGGGGCTGCCATCTGGTTTGGTAGCGGCATACCATCGGTACGGCACGGCAAATATATTATGATTACCGTTTATCGCTTGAGCGAAATCCCTATCTCGAAGACCTCGGCTTGCTTGTGGCTGCGGGATTGACTGCTTATCGTGAGGATGAGGATTAAGGTATATCGGCCTATTATACGTAACTCCGGCTCGGGTAAATTCTTTTAATTTCGGCCCCTGCATTGGAGTGCCTCGCCACTCATCCACTAACGTTCCATCTTGACCTGAAGGTCCGGGATCATATCCGTACTGCACACCATTTTCATCTTTACATAAATATCCAATGTAACAACATTGGTGATCTGAACCAGAGATAGCATCGGTTGGCGTTACTACTGGCAATTGATATCCATCCACGGTAGCGCCGTCGCGCACTTGAGCACCGGGACCATTCCACGTTGCTTTTGGAGGGTTAACAAACCAATCCATTACAATGTGAGTTGCATCGTTCCCCCCCTGTGGGGTTTGCATGCCATGCGTGGGTATGTCAAAAGTAGCTGGCATTACTCTGTGTTGATGAAAACTAGATTTAATTCTATCTTTCTTGCCATCTAAAGCCTGTCCGGCGTTGAATATAGGATCAGCGTCCACAATTTCCCAACCATCTTCCGCTTGCCGTTTAACAAAAGTAAAGAAGCCAGACCCAGAAATGTTCCATGATAACGAAGTGTCTTGTAATAGCATAGATCTATACTGCCACTTAGAATTTACTGGACCAGATAAAGCATTCGCTTTAAGAGCGTTCATTTCTAGATAATTTGTGCCGACAGGGTTAACTACAACGTCCTCATCCCAACAGTTTTTTCCAACATATTCACACCAACTGAAACCTCCCGTCATGGAGGGGCTAGAGCCTTCGTAAACGGCCAGATTTTTCCACCCCGTGGTATATTGTGTTTGACATTCTCCATTATTGGTGGGAGGGCAAAAAGCTTCTAACGTAGCGGCACGAACATGCAGTCCAGTGAAATATAGTCCTGTACTCGCAGGAACTGGAGGCATGCCGTTTTCAGTTACGTTGATCGCTCTTCTTTCATCGATGGCCATATTGCTCGAAGGCCGCGCTGCCCCGGCGGTGTATCCAGCATGAATAGTATTCCAACTCGCAGTACCGGGACCAAAAGTGACAATGTTATCTTGTAGGTCTGTATTATATGCTGCCATACATGGTCTTCCTTGAAAGCAATTACAGTTAACATCATAGCTCTCGATAGCCTTGCTAGCGCAGTTATTATCGTTATTTACAAAAATTACTTGTTTAGTTGCGTAATGAGAAAGAACCTCCGCGCCGTTTTCCCATTTATGAACTTTTACGGCTTCGTCGGAGTCATTGTTATCCCATTGAAAAAATGTAGGGTTGTGCAGGGGAGCGCCAAGGACCGGATCGCTTTTTTTATTGCCGGGAAAGAAAAGCATCGGATCTACAACATTACCAATAACATTGCCGTCTGCCATTCCTATGTTATTAAAAATGTGCATATTTTCACCGGGACCACATTCGCCCGATTCATAACAACAAGAATCATGAACTTCTATCGCCTTATGACTCTGAGTCCCGTTTTGCCCCACAACCCAAGGAGTACCCAACTGACTATAGGGGCGCGTATCTGTTTCGTCGGTAGATTGATTTTTAACAATCGTGCTTACTTGGATGGTTATTACCTCTCCATCATCATTTTCTAATTTAATTGCTTTGTGTTTCGTTCCATCATTTGGGTTGTTTGTTACGTCTAGAAGAAGGGCGTCAATATCTGAAGCGGTTACGCCACTCCCGGCGGCTCCCGCCGAAAAATACCAATACCTAGGCGTCCAAGTTCCATTTACATCTTCTCCCTCTACATCACATCTATAAGCTTTATAAAAACCACAATCCGCAGTATCAATTACTACATCACCGCTAGCAGCATCAATATGCCATCTCACTGTTGGGGCTTTGCCGTTACTACCAGTGACAGTGCCGCCATCTATATTATTGTTTGGCGATTTGTTTGGCCCCATTGGATTATATTGAGCCGCAGTAGTATCTCCATAGTTTTCTGGGTAAGGGTAACCCCAGTTAAACCTCAAAGGCCATGTGCTAGCTCCCTCCGGCCCGCCTTTTCCTGATTTATGAAAAACGTTGGGCAATTGCGCGGTATTAATATTATCATAATGAGGAATTCCTTGGTCCTTTGAAATGGTGCCTTTTTTTATTATTATACCGTCAACAGTTCCATCTTCTAAGACTATGTTATGAGTATTGTTTTTTGCTTCTAAGTCTGCCCAACTAACTCCCGGTGCAGTAAAGTGAACCTTAACACTTACTTCATTATTTGGGTCGTTGGGATCTGTGATCGTTTCTCCACAAACTACCCCCGTATAGTAAACGGGACAAAAGTTACAAGTATCCACATGTGTGCCGCTAGAATCATTCGTATCATTGTCGGTGTCTTGATAAATAAATAAATGTTCAGCATTAACGCCCGCTTGTCCGGGCGTAGTTGGGTCAGTTTCCCAATTGTAAGCCGCTGCATTGAGTGAACCTAACTGCTTTCCATTTCCATGATTAACGGTGATAGCCTTAGTCGCTATGGCTGTGGAAAAGGGCGCACTATCTACTAACGTATTTATCTGTGCAATAGTGGGGGTATAATCGACAGCATGAGTTATGTTGCCATGCCTTGGGTCTCTTACGAGTTGTCGCAATCTAAGAACATGCCGGAGCATGTCATTATCTTTTTCCCATTTTACATATTGAGCGTTTGGAGCTTTATCAGCATGAAAGGCAAGCTGCTTTGGGTATGTGTTATTACCGTACGTAAGATGACCAAGGTTAGTGTCAGTCATTGGGGATGCAAAATTATACCTTTGAACGCATGAGTCGATTGGCTGATCGGCGTTAAAAAAATCTGGATTGTTGGCTGTTTTTAATCCCAAAACACCTGTGGTGTTTTCGTTAACGCCGTCGAATTTAAACAATATTATATTTTTGTCAAACATTCCAACGCCTTCTGATGGCTCCCATACAATAGTCCCATCGCCTTGCTTGACATTTAAAATTGGACGCTTAAATCCTATGTAAACATCTTTAGCCAGTGTGTTGATCCAGATCATTACGACTGCGGTAATACCAATATTGTGATTACCTTGCGGCGAAATTCTCCACCCCACTATGGGTTCTTCTACCCCGATTAATAATTTGCTGGGGCTACCGTTCGATAACGGAGAGTATCTTTCTTGTATTTCTGACGACGATAAAGTTGCAAAATCATTTGGAGAGGCTCCGGCGGGAGCAATAGACTTTACTACAACTATTTCTTCATTTGAGCCATCAACTATTTTTAAGGAATCCCCTACTCGTATATTAGCGCAATTTCCGTTAGTACAATCTATTTCAAAACTTGTATCTCCCTGAGAAATTTCTTTCGCTACTCGACCCCCTTGAGATGTTCCGCAGACAAAAACATAATTATTTTCATCTATATCATCAACTAAACTAGGAGATATTTTATATTCTATTTCGCAATTTGCTTTTTCAGTTATTTTTGTTATCCTGTGGTAATAAGTAACAGGGTCAATGTCAGGATCGAGCGAAACTTTAGTAAAATAAATACAATCACCTTCTTTTGCTATTTCTGTTAGAGAAGCTCCGACAGTTTGATCACAAAATGTTAAAATATTAGTATTTTTAGTCGCAAGCTTTCGTGTAACTCCATAAGAATTTCCATTTGACTGATCGCAATTATCGGAGGTACATGCTGGCATATCTTCTATGTTTGTCCCCCAAACAAATTCATCACACCCCGGACATCCGGCAGACCCCTTATCTCCTTGATAACCTTTTCCTGCGTAAGATCCAGAAATTCCTTGGTATCCTTGATACCCTGCTTCCCCTGAGGCTCCAGCAATACCCGCTCCGCCCGGAACGCCTTGATAACCTTGATATCCATGCCCTTGATAACCTTGGTATCCAGCGCCTTGGTAGCCTTGATAACCTTGTCCAGCGTAAGCGCCAGAATCTCCTTGATAACCTTGGCTGCCTTGATAGCCTTGGTAGCCTTGAATTCCTGCGTCACCTTGGTAACCTTGATAACCAGCGCCTTGATAACCTTGGCTACCTTGGTAGCCTTGATATCCTTGAATTCCTTGGTCTCCTTGATCTCCTTGGTAACCTACAGCGCCCCAGCTACCAGACATACCTTGGTAACCTTGATGTCCCACTCCTTGATAGCCTTGATACCCTTGATAACCCTGATGCCCTACTCCTTGGTTGCCTTGATAACCTTGATACCCTCTAAGGTCGCTAGTTCCATCAGCGCCAGTCATTTTTAATATACCACCCATGTTAGGATGAGTAGTACAGTAATAATGCATATTTTCGTTCACCCCATTAGGTACATCCCACATCAAATATGAAGAACCATCTCCATCTGTTCCGGATTTAACTAACTCGAAATTAGAAATGCCTGTGTAAGTGCTGTGGCTTTGATGATTTCCATCTTCCCCCGTAGACAAAGAAAAAATATGAGTGCTGTTAGATGGGTGGCTTAAATTGAACTTATATTTAAAATTAGGTAAAAGCTTTAAGGTGGGCTGTTGAATATTGTCAATATAATATCTTCCGGCATTTACGGTTACATAAAATTCAATTTCAGCTACGCCCGGATTACCTTGGTGGCCCTGATAGCCTTGATAACCTTGGAATCCTTGGGGGCCAACATTCCCAATTATTCCTGCTACGCCGATATCCCCCTGATAACCCATGGGGCCTTGCGGTCCGGGCGCTCCCGATCCTGACCCTCCGCTTGATGCTGTTCCGCCGCCGGAAGAAGTTGAAGATGTAGACGAAGAACTAGACGATCCTGACCCAGAAGAATAGATCTCGGAGTTGCTATGTAAATTTGTTATGACAATCGGCATTGTTTTTAGCTATAAGTATCAGATGAAGTTACTTGTGGGCTAATTATTAATTTTCCTCTAACGATTTTTTCTACGTACCCTGTTCCAGACAAATCATATTTTTCTATATCATATACTCCTATAGTTACAGGCAAATTGTTTGTTTGGTTGGGGGTCAATAAAATATCCACGAGCCCTCCCGTAGCATCGTGGATTATCGGATTTAAATTAAGAATAATGTCTGTGTCAGAGTATTTTTGTTTTACTACCCCTCTTATCCCGTAGTTGGTTAAATCTACCGCATTATTATTGTCATCAAGACAAGAAATCCTAATGTTAAAAGACGAACCTTGAGTAACGTTTAAGTCTACATTTTCCCCACTCATACTTATATTATTTACACCTGAGCGGAGAAAAAATACTTTTTTTTATTGCATTATCTACCTTCTCCCAATATTTTCTTTAACTCGCTTGAAGGTTCGGAGTTTTTTGGGGGGACGATATCTGGCTTTCTATATCCAGAAATATATCTTTTAAATTCATAAATTAATTTTTTAGTAATAGTTACCCTATCATCCACAGGAATTAGTCCCATTTTATGAGCGTGAGTTTGTAAATCAGAAGTATTCATAGCATCTAGCTGCTTGATATAGTCATTTACATCAGTAGTACCATATTTTGTATTTCCCTTGTCTCCCCATATTTGATCAAGAGTCGTCGGTTGATATTTCTCCTCTTTGCCGTGGGTTTGGGAAAGGGATTCTAATGGCTTTTTAGTTTTTTTACTAGCTTTAGCCGTCTTTTTTGATGTTTTTTTCTTTTGTGCCATAACTTATTATATAAGACTTAATTAAAAAAGCAAATATTTAAACAAAAAATCCCCGCCCGAAGGCGGGGATAAGAGCTAATTGTCGTAATAACGAGATTACACAATCAAACCGAGGATTGCACGAGCGTCGATGCAAATACGTCCCTCTTCGAGGAATCCGTAAAAGCCAGTCTTCTCAACACGACTTCCGTACATGTTGAACTGCTCATCAGGGAGAGCCCTGAATGTGCCGTCGCCTCCACTGTCATGCTGACGAGCAACAGGACGAATGAATGCGCCACGGGAATTATCAATACCTACAAGAATTTGATGAGTATCAACATCCCACGCTTGCGATCCACCAGTGTTAGAATCAACGTCGTCAGTGATTGCTTCCAAGTTATCGGTAGCAGAAGTGACAGCTAATTCACCGAATAGCTTGTTGTACTTCTTGCTAGCGCCAAACTCTACCAACTCAATGAGGTTAACTCCATAGATGGACTGCATACCAGCGTTACGATAGATATCTTCACGGATATTGTCAGACAATGTCTGATCGAAGTCCTGACTCGCACCAGTGGTATTGATCGGGTTGTAAGCAAACGCCCGAACTTTCTCCATAATCTCAGGGCTGACATATAAATCAGTGATCCCGTTTGAGTAAGGGGCAATCGGAGTGTTTCCGGAATAAGATTCGTTGAGTCTCTTATTGAGAGTCATCATCTTATTGAGGTCAGCTAAAACAAAGTCGCCAGTAGTGGTTGCGCGAGCAACGTGCTTGAGACTATTTGTTTCTGCGTCTGCTAGGGATTTCATAACTACTGCCCAAGCATTTCTTTCCTGCTTGATTAGTACCTCGTTAGCCATTCTTTCAATGGCTTTGCTGATTACGTCAAGACGAGCACGACGAGCATAACGCTTGTTGAAACTCACAGCCGAATCTAAACGATAGGTTGCGATCTTGACTTCTTTCATACCCTCGACTTGCGAAGTGGGTAGACCACCAGCCATATGCTGACTCCATACGGTTACATAGCCTTCGCCTTCGCCGTAATAAAGATCGAGAGGATAGCTAGGGCTATCGTCCTCGTCAAACTGAGAGTCAACAAAGATATTGCTTGCAGTTCCTGCGGTAAGCAAAACCTTCTGAATAACTGGTCCAAGAAAAGCTGCAAAAGCTTCCTGCGCCTCGCGAGCGGTGGAAGGATCTTTCGATCCCATAGCTTTAACAAGTTCTACTTGTTCTGGAGTATTTTTAAGTTTTAATTTCATTATATTAATTCTCCTTAATTAGGTTTAGTTACCGTTAGGGGTAATATCTAGTTGTACCAGAACCAAATTCCCTGATGCCGGGTTGTTACCCAAAGTAGTTCCTACGATTGTATCGGAAGTACCAATATTCAATGAAGTCCACTCACCGTTATTTGCAACAGTAAGAGAGGCTCCAGCGTTAAAGGTTTCCGCAGCAAGTGCAGCACTTTCCAACAAGAAAATACCACGCGTTACAATAGGAACGGCTTGGCCGGGAATTACAGCTTCCAACTCAGAAGCTTTTCTGGGGTTATATTTAAGTTGCTCACCGTTTTCGTCAACAACAGCTACATCATGTAGCAGCATTCCGATAACGGGACCGTTAGCATCAGCAATTTCTACCTTGGCTTTTACACCGTAGCGCTGGCTTGTTACGTTCTGGGGATCTAAAGTCCCAGCCGATTCGAGCATAGAAAGCTCGTCGTCATTGTGCCATCCGGCGCTCGAAAGCTGAACGAGCGTTCCCTTTGTTACTCTCCCATCCCAAGATGTAGAGAGATTTGGGAAACCGTCCACGTTGGTGGCTGTGTCAAGGGCGAATAAATTAATAACGTCCTTTTCATCATAATCTCTAAATGGTCTTAAGTTTGCCATAATATGTTTTCTCCTTTAAATAATTATTTAAGTTCAAACTGGTCCAAATCAAAAGCTTTACGGTACTTGTCCATAAGGCTTTCGTCCTCGGCCTGAATGGAGTTAGGGATTTCGCCATCAACCTTTTCGGCTTCATCAACCGCAGTTTCAACAACGTTTTCCTTCACCTCTTCTTCAGAAGCTTTGGTTTCTTCCAGTTTCTTATTTTCTTCAGCCTTGGCCTCTTCGGCTTCGGCTTGAGCTTTGATCGCAGCTTTTGACTTACTTTTCAAAAGAACTGAAATTTTCTTTTGGTAAGATTCAAAACCTTCTTTATCCATATCTTTAATGTCAGAAGCAATGACTTCACGATCTTCATCGTTAAGTTCATATTCTTCGTCGAGCAAAGACATGCGCTCGTTGAATTTAGCTTCGGCTTCTCTTTTAGCTTTTTCTTCTTCGAGGTCTACCAAAGTTTTTTCAACTTCTGTGAGCTTCGTTTTGAGATCTTCGTGTTCCTTGGAAAGGGTTTCACGCTGCTCTCTTGACTCTTCGAGATCTGCCTTGAGCTTGTCGCTCTCTTCGGCATATTTCTCAGAGGCTTGCTTTAGCTCTTCCTCGATAAAGTCAGCCACAACAGAAGCTTCGACTGTTTGCAACAAGTCGTTAGTTATGTCGTTTACTGATTTTATTTTCATAGTAGTAGTGTTCTCCTTTGAAATTACATTTTTTTCATCGTTTTGTGAAATATTATTGATCTTTTCTGGGGTTTTTGCTAAAGTTTTTTCCTCTTCTTTATCTTCCGTTTTCTCTTCAGCCTTAGACTCTACGATAACTCCCATTACGTCTGCCGCAGGATTTTCAGTTAAGCCAATCCCCAAGGGAACAACCTCTCCAACAACCTGTCTATAACATTTTGTATTTTCATCTACCTCTTCACTTCCCCCAAAGGCCTTTAAGCGATCTTGAAGCTTTTCAATATCTTCTTCTCCGGCAATTATTTCTCCATTTTCAATGTTTTTATCTTCATTTTTTAGTAAAATTATATTAAAATCTGAAAACCCTAATTCCCAGCTTGCAGAAATCGCCATATAATTGTCACTAGTTGGATCGCTGGCTTCTTCAATTAATTCAGCTAAATCATTATTAACAACTTTCCAAAATACTCCTCCCAAGGTAATGTTAAAAGGTCCGGTGTCCTTAGAAACCTTTTCTAAGTCTAATGGTCTGTCTGTTCCAAATTCGCTAAACCCAGCAGTTAAAATAACTCCTACGACTCGCTCTCTATTATGCTCAATATTAATTGGCTTATTTACAAAGTTCTCGTAAATCTTAGCAGCGGTCTCAGTATCAATTACATCCCCGTTCTTATTGACCCGATTTACTACGCAAGCATTAAAGGCTATGGGTAAAAGGTCTACGTTTTCGTCGGTGTCAACATTTGGAATAAAATCGCCAATATCGGCAAGAGAAGCTAAGGCAAGGTATTTATCTTTCTCTTCAGACACTAAAGGTTTAATAGTCGAGCTAAAGATTGTTTTATATTTGAAATCTTTCATAATTAACCTTTACCAAGGACGGCGCATACCTTCCATAAGTTCTAGCTGATCGGGGGTCTTTTCTAGAATATCGCCCTTCATCCAATTCATGCCTTCGTTTATAGTTCTATAAGCGAAAACGCAACCCAACTCATCTTCTTCTTCGCTGGGCTTATCGTTCGCCCTCATCCTTAAGGCTCTTATTTGTCTTACTCCAATAATTTCCCCTTGGCTCCCAAAGTGATCGCAATCAGGGTTAACGTTTTCTACAATATCTCCAACATTAAACTTATTCATACCCATCATTTTACGAGGTCCAAACGCATTAACTTTATTCCAAAGTTCTGAATAATCTTTATCTTCAGAAGCGTGAGTTCTGTCGTCATGGCCGATTGGATGATCTACTTCTCTTAGCTCTACAGCATCAGGAACATCTTCCATGGTTCTATTTGAAGAATTTTGAGGTAATTTGACTTCTTTTTCTGAAATTTCCCATTGCGGGTCAGCAGCTACGGTCTCTACTTCTGATAATTCGGGAAGAACTTTTAAGAGACGAAGTTCGCAGTCAAAATTTGTAAATTCATCTTTACCTTCATTACCCCAATCATAACCTAAAGCATTTAAATATCTTTTAAGTTGCTCTTGACTGGAAAAAAGTACTTTTACAAAGGCGTCATTTTCGTCTTTGGCAAAAAGCGCATAACCATCTCCATAAGGAAAAGGCTTGTGTAAAACATCTTTTTCTTTCATTTGTTTAATATTCTTTGTGAAATCAATATGCATATTTTAATCTCCCCAAGTTGGTTTTATCGGCTCGTATTCTAAATAAAGATCATCGGGATCTTCATAATTATAATCTAAATTTTTTTCTTCTATTTCTTTCTGAGCTTTTTCAAAATCTGATTCACTGGGAACCCAAGACTCGGATATGTCGATAAAATTTGAAACAGTTTTACAATTTAAGGACTCCAATTGAAGTTCGGTCATGGATTCGGATGTTTTGTCGTTAGCTTTTTTGATCATCTTTTCCCCCGCCTTAAGCCTGATAAACATATTCACCCTTGCTAAGGCTGATAGATTAATATTGTGAGCCCCCTCTTCTTTTGATAATCTAGCGGAATGACAGTATACTTTTTTAAGCTGAAGCATTGTTAGGGAAGCGTCATTTTCGCTGGAAAAAGCACCAGCTTTGTCTTGGAGAAGATCTACAAGTCTAGTGGAGAAAGATATCATATCTTCCTCTTTTTTCTGAGCCTCTTTTGGGGGCTCTATTTCTATGCCTTCAATATCTAATTTTTTCATGAAAAAAATCTTCCCTACATATAAGGAATACACTATTTCTTAGTTAAAATGCCTAATATTTTTTTAAAATATTTACCTTATTTTTTGATAAGGTATATTTCCTTAATAATCGTTTGTTTTCCAAAAAAAGTTTTTATATTTTTATCCACGGGGAAACACATCCAATGGTAATTTAAGTCTCCCTTTTGCTTAATTAAAACTAATGCCGTATCCTCATATTTGTTTAGATCCTCTAGCGCTTTAATGTTGACGATAGTAAAGCCATTTTTCTTTAAAATCTCTTTTAATTCTTGGGGGAAAGTTATTTTCCTTGCGTCACGCACAAACACAGACATCAGATCTCTCATAAGATTGCTGCAAGATTTATCGCTTTGAATTATGTGGCTTATAGTTTCGCGGGAAATATTGACGCCGAATCTTCCGAAAGCTTTCTGAATTGCTTCTGGACCACAGCTATGAACGTGGAGTGGGTCTAAATTTGATCGCCTCAAATCTTTGACATACGCGGGGTCTCGGGAACTTTTCAATAATCCGCATCCCGAAAAGAGAAATAAAAAAGCTATTAGGATTGTTGTAAGTTTCATCCATAAAAATTACACCTTATTTTAACAAGTTTAGTAATTTATTTGGATACTTAAAATCGTATATATTTTTAAAAGCGATTATTTTGTTAGACCCCCGATAGTCTATATGCGAATTAAAATCTATGTCTTCCAAAAGATTAATTAAATCTCCTTGTGACGCAGGATTTTCTTTTGACAAGTTTTTTATTTCCATGTCTAAGGTTTTTATGTCCTGCTTGAAATAATCATAACATTTACTCCTGTAGGTTAAGATCCTATAAAACGCATCTGAATTTTTTTCTTTATATAAATTCAAAAGTTCTCCTTCGCTTAAGAAAATGTCATGATAGATGGAGGAAGCGTAAGTTATTAAATCTCCCGTGCCAGAGAAGTCTAAGTCAAAAATTCCAACCTTATCAAAAAAATCTCTATTTACCACGGATGGAGATTTGTGTTTTAGTTTATTATTTAATCTTACTAATTTATATTCTTCCAAAAGCCAAGAAGCTTTTTCAGCCCAACGGTTGTCTGATATTAATAGATCATTATTAAGCCAAGCTATTTTTTTGTATCGCTGCGGAATCTTTGAAGAAAGTACGTTTAGAGCGTTTCCTTCTATCAAAGCTGGTAATAAAATCCTTTCTAAAAAATAACCTTCGTCACATATTTTTGAAAGCTTAGGTCTTTCTCCCTCGGGAACAATTTCTATTGTGAAAAGGGGAACGCCTTGAGATTCTAACTTTTCCTTAAACTCAATGAAGTTTTTTACTTTGCTAGAGTCATTGCAAAAATCAAAGAAGCAAGTTATTGCGGCGAGATCATTCATTTAGCGAGTAGCTTAAATAAGCTGGCATTAAAACCTGATTAACTAAAATCTTCGAATATTCGTTATCACTTTGAAAATGGACTCCTTCTTTTATTCTAGATTTGCCGACTGTTTCAGCTATTCTTAAAAATTCTTTTTCTGCCGCAGGGTGAAAATAACCACAGATATTAGCAGCCAAAAAGGCAGACGCAGTATGACCGCTTGGGTATGAGGGGGTATTTGCAGTGCCCTTGTTTTGCATTTTTTTATCAAAGTTTATATCAATCTCGTGATATTCAGACAATTGATACGGCCTTGCTCTTTTGTAAAACATTTTCATCCTCATAATGAAAACATTTACGTCTTCCATTACTTGGGAAATTTTATATTCTTTTTTGCTATCTCCTCCGTATATTTTATCGCAAAAGTCTGTAACTATTCCATCAGGATAATCATCACATTTTTTTAATAAGCTTTCTGATGGAGTCCACTCTTCTTGAAATGATTTTATAAAATAAAGCTCTTCTTTGGTAGAAGTGCTAGAATTTTTTGGAGGTTCAATAATTGGAACTTCATCAAAATTGATTTTCAAAACTTGAAAAGAATTATTGGCTTGTTTGGATAACTCTTCCCTAGTTTCTTCGTAAGTGATTTTATCTACATCAAAGGCGCGTATCTTAGATGTAAAGTCAATTTCCATAAAAGCCCTTATCTATAAGTTGGATTATTTAATCCACCAATAGCGGTAAAGATCATTAAGTTCGGTTTATCTCCACTATAAATCCCTCTATGCACCATACTTCCTTGTCTAAGTATTCTGTTTAACTGGTCAAGCGCTTGATCAATATGGCTCTGGGGAAGTTTGTCTAATATTTCTTTTCCAGCTATAACTATAGTTCCAGCTACGTTGCCCGTGGATATATCCACGCTTCCAGATAATAAACTATTTTTTAGATTATCTCTAACTACTCTAGATAAAGCTACAGGATCTTCCCAGTTTTTAACGGGGGATACTCCAAAAGCTACGGTCCCAGAATCTAAGATCGTTTTATAATCGTTTTTATCGAAAGATGAATAAGAACTATCTTTGCTGGAAGTTAAATTGTATAAATTAAAAAGTCCAGCCATGCTAGAATTTGCGGTAGTCCAAAATTTAGATATAGGAAGATTGGGGTATAATTGACTTATTTTTTCGTTATCTAAAATTATGAGGGGAGAAACTAGCCCCTTAGCTTTAAGATTATTAACTTGAGCCAAAGCGCTTACCGCGTTCTGGTGAACCTTTTGCCCTTCCGATTTTCTCGGTAAAGTTAAAATCACCCCGACCTTTTTCGAGCCAGTGTTTAAACTAACTTGAAGATCATGGGCTGTCTCAATTAGCGGCCCAACGGTTCCTGATCCAGAACCTCCGCCAGCACCAGCACAAACGAATATCCTATCGAATTCCTCTCCAAAAGAATAACGCATAAAATCTAAAACATCTTCTTTCTTTTCTAAAAATTTTTCTCTAGCCAATTCTGGTTGTTTGCCCGCGCCACCGTCGCCAATGCAAAGCTTATTCTCCAAAGAAACAGTGTTGAGATCTTGTTCTGCCGTATTAAGAACGGCGACTCTATTGTAACCCAAGCTCTTGAACGTTTCCGCTATTCTTGACCCGCCTTGCCCTGCTCCAATAAAAGCAAACTTAAAAGAAACATTAATATCGTCCTCTATGACATTTTTGTATACAGCTTCTTGTTCTTCATTTGGCTCAGGCATAACCATTCCATCAGAAAAAGAAATATCCACATCTTCATTGTACATATTTTTAATTTGATTGTCTTTATCTAGATTTTCTTCCATACTATTTTCCTTCTTCTTTAATTACACTATGCAATAGAATACTGGCCATAAAAGTATCAACCTGATGTTTTAAAGCAATTTCTTCTACTTGTTTTAATTGTTCCTCGTTATGGTCCGTGGGGGTAACGCAATATTTTGATACTGACTTTTTCCATTCTTCTGGTGATTCATTGGCAATAATAATGCTGCTAATAGTTTTTGCTATTTCTTTTTGTTGCTTGGATAGCCTTTTCTTTTTATGTATTTTTCTTAACTCTTTCTCCACTTCTTTTTCTAAGTTCTGAGATTGAACTATATTTTCGACCACCCTTGTATAACTAAAGCTCTCTGATGATGCGTTCCTTTCTTGAGGTATACCATCAGTCCCTTCAGGTCTTCCGTTATTGGGGGAAGTAGTTTGGCTTTTCTTTGGGGCAGCTTTTTTAGGGTTAGCTTTTTTGTTCGGGGTAGTAACAGATTTCCTTAATTCGGGATGAGCAACTTCTTGAGGAACCCATTCTTCCATCGCTGGATTTTCTACTGGTGATCCTCCGACTAACGGAAAGTAAAGGCCTTCATCCCTTTCGTTTATATATTTTTTCTGAGACTCCATTGAGTCTTCCTTATTAGGGAGTCTGTTAGAATTTAGCGCTTCGAAAAGTTCGTCAGGAGTTAGTAATCCAAGCTCAGCCATCCTTGTATATACTCTATATTTTTGAGTATTGTCTCTTAATAAAATTTCTTCAAATTTTGGAACAGGGTAGTTTTTAAAACCAAGACTTTTAGAAACTCTTTTAATTTCTGGAAGAAGAAAATCGTTTATGAAAGCTTTTCTAGCTTGGCGTAATCTAGCTATAAATACTTCAACCTTGGAAGAGATATTCGCAAATTTTTCCCCGCCCGAGCTTCCTACACCCGTAAGCATGTTGTTGAGGCCAGAATTAATGTCCGCGTTTACAACGTCATATTTTTTGGGGTCAAGAATATCTTGAACCTGAGGGATAACGAATTGAGCTTTAGTCGTATAGTCTGCGATTAAAACTCTGCCCACAGATTGGTTCTCAAAAAGAGCTTGCATTTTCATTAAGTTTTCTTGATTGATGCCCCCCTTGTCAGGTTCTGCGCCCATGGTAACCAAAAGTATGGCTTGCTGTACTGTCCTTGTAATAGCCATGTCCATTCTTTTTAATTCTGCTTTATGATTTAAATCTTCCAACACGGGGTAACCCATGGGAACGGAGTATGGCTCGTAGTCTTGTTTTTTATAAAAGACAGCAAAGAATCTTTCTCCATCTAATTCTATCGTAATTGAAGTAGAAAGCGGTGAGCTTTTAATTGCCTTTTTAGTTTGGCTAGGAAGACTTTCATATATCTCCCTATCTTCTTCTGTCTTAGGATTCCTAATTTTTTCTAGCTCGTAGTCTGTAAGAACTTTGTGATATTTTTTAGTATCATTAAAATTCAACGAGCCAGCTATCGATATATCTGCCGGATTCAAAATTACATACCTATACGGAATTTCTACTTTTGTAGATTTACCTCCAAAGGTTTGGGTAATTTTTTTAACGTCTGCTGGTTTTAACTTAGCGTCAAACCTGTAAAGAAAAACGTTTCCTGATCTATAATATTCTCTAAAAAATCTATCTTGTAAGTCCCAAAGATTTAGCTTTTCAAACAAAGATTCAAAAAAGTTCCTAGATTTTTTGCTGCCCCCCTCAAAATATATGCCGCTAGTAGAAAACTCGGTCATTAAATCGATAGTGTTTCTAAATACTGAAAAATTATAATAAGCTTTCTGGCATAAAATGACTGCGTCTCTAATAGAGATTCCGCTTTGTCCTGCCCCACTATAAGTTTTAAAAGGGATAAGCCCCTTTTCTATATTTGAAAATTTGTCTGTTCTTTCTATAGAGCCAGACTTATTTCTTCTATATCTAGTGTCTGAAGAATGAGCTATGGATTCGTAAGAAGAGGCGGAGGAAGTCATCAACGGTTCTCCAGAGACCGAGGATGTGGATTTCTTCCTTGTTCTGCGCGTCTTTTTGGGCGCGCTCTTTTCGTTTCCTTTACTTTCGTTCATTTTTTTTAATTTTAAGTTATTTTTTTGTTTAAAGCTTAATTTTAATTACACCATTCTAGGAACAAAAGTCCCACTTCCTTCGTTTAGTTTATAATTTTGCATGTCAAAGTAACATTTTACCCCCCAATTAGCAAGAAGCAACCCTGTATAGTTATCTTTTCTAGCTCTATTTGCGCTAGTATTTCGCTTTAAATGCTGGGGTAAATCAAAAGTTTGAGTTCCTCTAGCTGTAGTCTTAACCTCGACCAACGCGCATTGTTTTTTAACTTGATATACTAAATTATCTTGGGACTCTATGAATTCACCAAGATTTTCTTCGTTTACATGTTTTAAGTTGATTTTATACATGCTTTGCTTATTAAATTCTGATCCATTAGCTGAAGTCCTAGAGGCAAACCATATTTTTTTATAATCTATATTAGCCTGAAGAAGCTCATTTGCTTTTCTGATCCAGTTGCTTGAAAAAACTTGGTTGATAATTATCTGATGATTTTCTTTATTGTAGGCTCTTTTCATATCTCTCACTTCTTTAGTATAATCAACGCCTTCTTTTTCTGAGTTAAATTCTATCGTTTTTAAATTAAGTCTATTATCTATAAATAGCTTGGAATTGTTAGCTGCGTCGATAAACATATCTGCGCCAGCGTTATCAATGCATATTAAATCAGGATTAAAGCTCTCAACTATGTAGTGTAAATATTTTACATGATTGTTTAAATTACCTAGTCCGGCATAGTTATGAACTAATGTAGCCGTTTCTTTTTCTTCGTCCAACTCCATTACAGACATAGCAAAGTAATCTGCGCTTGGACTATCACTCATGTTAGGGTCAATTCCTATTACATATTTTTTATCACTTTTCCCTTTTATTAGTGTTGTGGGTTCTTCTCCGTCTGGAATGGTGCAGTTGTGCATTTTTATTGCACTAAAATAACTATCGCTTCCATCAGTAAACATAGCGCAATACTCGCGTTGAAAAGAAGCGTTAGATGAGCCTCCATCTTGAGCAGCTTCAATGACTGTTTGATCTATCATATGTTCTGGCAACGCTTCGTACCCCATTTGTGATATGAAATAACTAGATTCACTAACTTCTTTTTCGTAAATTTTATTCGTCCAATCTGAATAAGTTTTATATAAATTTTCAAACGTATAACTTGCAGAAGAAAGGGCTATCATTTTGCTATCATTGTCAAAAACCATCCTCTCTTCTTCTTTTAGGTGTCCGGACTCAATTAATTTATCTTCCATTTCTCTTATTTCTATACGCTCTTTCATGTTTTGGGGCGCAACCAAGAAGGGCATGAGAACGGTATTGATCAAATCTTCAGGAAGCAAAAGATACTCGTCAAGAAGAAGTACGTTAGCGCGAAAACCACGAATTTTTTCTCCGTTAAGTGGAATAGCAGTTATTGTGCCTCCGTTAATTGACCATTCAAATTGATCATTACGCTTTGCTTTTGCGCCAAAACATTGGGCGAGCAACTCTGCGCCCTTAGATTCAACTAGCTTTTCTAAGTTATTGAATATAAATCTAGCAGTACGAAACGTTGGTCCCGCAACTAAGATTTTTGTCCCCGGATTAAAGATGCATTGTAAAAAACAAAATACAGAAGCGATAAAAGTCTTACCACAGCCACGGCCCCAAACGCACATACTGAAGTTCCTGTTCATCATGCCTCTTAGGGTTACTTCCTGAAATGGTGCTAATTTTATTCCAGAGATTAATTCTGTAGTAAAACCTAAATTGGCATGCAAAAATTTTGCCAAACTTATTTTAGCATCTCTATCAGATAAGAAGCCCTCAATTTCCATCATTTGTTTATTGATGTTTTCGGGTTCAATTTCGTATTTTTCAGGACAGTACCACATTATAAAACTTTTGTATCGTACGCATATTGAAGGTCAATTTTTTTGTAAAAACACCCACTAAAGAAAATCTTTTGAATTACCCTCTCAGCCTCTTTCCTTCCGTTGACAAAAAGAAACTGTATGTGAGGATACTTTTGAATTAACTGTCTCGTATTGTGAAATATATATTCAGGTGTAGCTTTTATTTTTTTCGATATATGAGGCAAATATTTAAAGCTGACAGCGTGATGGAGAGTATCTTCAATCATGATAATTAAATTAATTTTTAAGTCTTTTGCTTTTGTAATTTCTCTTTCAAATCTATCAAGATTTTTGACGCTCATAGTAGATATAAAATCAGCTAAAGATTTCCTTTCTATAAAACAATTGCATGTTAACTTGGGCTCGCTAAACGTATAATCTCCGACAGGGAGGGTTTTCATTTCCGTTGTATAATTATTAAATTTTAAAGGAAGTTGTTCTCTTGTGTCGATATGTATCGAATATTGAGGCTTTTGGTATTCTTTACCTTCAACAATCTCACTGGGAAGCTGGTATTTATCTTCGAATCCGATTTCTCTACAAAGCTTATAATAATCTCCAAAAATATCGTTCATGTACTGAATAGGCGGAGAGAGTATCGTCCTTAATTCTACCTGTGTGGGGGGGTAAATTAATTGCTTCTCCTCTTTTCTTTTTAACAAAAGTTCTTCGCAAAACTTTTTAGACTCTTCTTTTGGCACAGACTTAAGCCAAAGACGTAAGTTGGTGCGGGAGTTAAAATCCGTAGAGAAGTATTGTTCTAAAGATTTATATTTTATGATTTCTTTGTCATGCAAATCATAACGTGGAAAATATTTTTGATAATATCCCACTACTCTTAAATCATGAGCTTTAAGGTGAGCATGAAGTTGCCTGTGAGTTTCAAATTGTTTCTCACAGGCTTGGCATTTCGGAGATGGAATTTCCCCTTTATTCATCTAAAACTTCCCCCTCGCTTATCCCCATAATCCTACATTTGACTTCATCCATTCCTGTTAAGTTTTGAATTTCATCAGCCACAGCTTTCTTTCTTAAATCAGCAAGAGCAATAAGCTTTCTCCTACTCTCTTCTTCTTTCCACATTTGAACTAGATTTAATACGCTTGCGTTTTCTTGTATTTTGTTTTTAAGTACGTCACTTCTTTTTTGCTTTAGGTCTCCAAGAAGTTTGTGCTGCCTATTTATACATTGATTATACTCCGTTTGAGCGGAACTAATCGCTTCCACCAAAGACATAGCCATTCTTCTACCCTCTGTGTCTTCTGCGGCTGCGTCTAATAATTCCTGAAGTCTACGGGTTCTAGCTTGGATTCCTGAGGCAATAATAATTTCCGTACAAAGAACTATATATTGGTCTACCTCTTCTTGTGATAAATCTGCTTTATCATGAGTATATCTCACGAAACTACTTTCAAACAATTCTCTATCAGTTTGAGAATCGTAGGTATTTATTTGATGACAAAATCTATGAGTACTTAAGTACGATATTATTGAATCAATATTCTTTTTAACTGAACTAGTAATTTTGTTTTTATCTATAGCATCAGAAACGTATTTATTTACTCTAGCTACAGCTAGGTGAAATGTGGTTGGAGGCTTGTATCCTGAACTGGGAACTTCATCCGTATTTTCAAAAGGAATAACGTTTAAAGTTTTAACATAGTCATTAACAGTCCTTGTTTCTTGATTTAGATTAGTTAAGCTTGGGTTATTAAAAATAACTTTAGCCATTTCCAAGGACTTCATCATAGAGCTATTGTTTTCTATGAATTGTTTTTGTTCTTCTGTTAAATCTATTTTTTCTTTAGCTTGGTATTCATGAGCCCCTTTTGCTTTTATTTTTCTCGTAGCCAAAAAAGTTTTAATTTCTCTCCCCTCTTTGCTTCTACCATCTAATTCTGGGTTATCTGGATAAGAAAGCTTTATTAACTCTAATAATGAAGGAGGGTTTTCTAGTCTAGAATTCCACTCGTTAAGAATTTTTTCTTTTTGATCTTCAGAAAGAGAACTGTGTTTGGGTGAGCTCATTTTATAAAATATCTATTTCCCCTTTGTTAAGAACTTTCTTTACTTTTTCTAATATTTTTTTTCTGATGTTCTTAATTTGTTTATATCCCGGTTTACGATTAGTTTCGTTAGACTTAAATCCCAACAAAGAAGCAACCTCATCTTCCTCTTTGTTGTGTATGAAAAGTCCTTCATAAACAGTCCATTCATTGGGTTTTAAAATCATCTTCATTTTATCATGCAGCTTGTTTGCCATTTCCTCTATGTTTACGCTCTGTTCAAAATTGACGGAATCAACTTCATGAGCATGGTCATCTAAGGCTAAGGGTATTTTTACGTCATGAGCCTTTTTTTTAGTTTTTTCCCACTTCGCGTACAAAGGACAGTCTGAGCATTGTTTTTCATATATTTTACATAAATTATTAGGCTCCGAAGCCTCGCACCTTAGACATGGTCTACTAAAGTTTCCATAATTATTTCTTATAAGGTTTTTTATTTGATTTGATATAATCCTATTAACCCAAGGGCCTAAAGGTTTTTCTGGATTGTATAAATGCCATTTTTCATGAATATGAATTCTTATAATTTGAGATACATCATCATAATCCATCCAATGCAGAGAAGTTAAACTCCACTTGCTTCTTCTTTTAGATATTTCTATATCTATAAAACCAATACACTCTTCGAAGGCGGGTTTCTCAGTTGTGGGTTTCTTCTCATTACGAGGCATCTTCCTCCGTTAATTTATTTTGTTTTAAAGAACCCGCTTCTTTTCTAAACTCTTCTTTAAAGTTTCCGTCAGCAGTTTTTGTTTGTTTCGGGGGCTTGTAATTGCTTATTTGAGAGCCGTCTAAAGTGCCTACGACGGAACCTATTTTTTGCCCTTTCACTTGTGTCAATGAGCTATCAAATTCAAAATCTAAAGCTTCGATAGACAAATCAGTAAGAACACTGTCAATATCATCATCTTCTTCGATGGTAGTATTCTGAACCTCCTGTGGGTTAGCAGAAGATTCTAGGGGTGTACCACAATTTGGGCAAAATTTTGGCTTATTAGCAGCCGAGAATTCCATTTTTCCACCACAATTAAAACAGTATTTCTTCATATCTAAATTATATCTAAAAATCTATTTTTTTAAAATAAAAAACTTCTTTTATATAGGTGTAATAAAAGTTGGACGGCTAGATGAAAAAAATACTAAAAAATATAATGTCTTTAAGTTACCCCTTTTGCAAACATGGTAGCGCAAATGAAGAAATTGTGGATGTTTTTAGAAAAATAAACAATTTAGCTCACGAAGCGGAAATTCTTATCGATAGAAAAAAATCTAACGATTATATATCAAATGGTTCAAAAGAACGGGATAACTAACCGCTTCTACAACTTCGTGAATTATTTCAGAAAAGTGATCTCCTTCAGCGAAACCTTCGGCCTCCGCCCATTCCCATTTTTTAAGATTTACTTTAAAATGACCTATTATTTCTCCGTAAACTTCATGATCTGATTTCATCAACATCGCAACCCTGCTATCGCACGCAATTATAATAACATGTTCAACGAAAGTTTTTTGAACCGCAAATCCTACGTCATTTTCTTTAGCTAATTTTTCTATTTTTTTAGCTTCTCTTTTTAGATCTGGGTCCACTTTTTTTGCTTTCTTCAAGTTTCTTAACAATGAATTTAACCAAATCAGATCTCATGATATCTTCTTCAGTGAAGCTAAAAGTGTAAACGCCCATAGACATGCTTTCTTCGTCCGAGAAAATTTTATTTAAATTTTCAAACCCCCCTTGAGAAGCTTCACTTTTTAAATCTGTTTGCATTGGGTCGGCCAAAATAAAACACCTAGATCCTTCTCCCATTCTAGTCAAGACTGTTACGATTTCTTTAATAGAACTATTTTGAGCTTCGTCAAGAATTATGCACTTATGCTTCCAGTTCATTCCTCTAGCAAAATTTACAGGAAACATTGATATTCTTTTTTGTTCTTCAAGCTTTTCAGCCCTAGTTTCTAAGAGTAATTCGTCTAGCTTGTCTAAAAAGGGGAGGTTATAAAATCTAAGTTTTTCTTCTGCCGTTCCCGGCAAAAATCCTAAACTTTTATCAGAACTCTCAACGGCAGAACGTAAATACATTATATCGTCAATATTCTTCATGTTTAGCAACTGTAATGCGCAGTATACGGAAAGCAGTGTTTTAGATGTTCCTGCTGGACCATTCACGAAAACTATTTTAGTTGAATAGTCTAACGCGACCTTAAAAAACTCTTTTTGTCTTTCCGTCCAAGGAAATTGATGGAGTTTAATTTGCTTTTTAATGGGGTTTGGTGAGTGCGGGTTTTTGGTTTCCGATAATTCGCCAGCTAATTTTCTGGCTCCTCGAATCTTTACTTTCCCCTTCGAACTTGCCGAAGAGTCATTAGTATTATTCTTATTTTGCATAGCTAATAGAGATTACACTCTCTTTAGCCTTATTTCTTAAGAAAATCTGTATAGATTGGGTTAGACATGATGTCGTCTATTATAGAGAAATTACTTGAGTAAGAAGTAAAGTAACTTATTTTTATATTTGTTTTCAGAAATTTGCTTTCATTAAACTCCCCCTTATGTCTTGCGAACGTATAATAAGTGTCAGCTTTTTCTTTTTTTGCAATTTCCACAATCTTGTCGTGGTATTTACCTTTTATATTTCCATGACTTATTGATGAAAACGTAAACTCCGTGCCAAAATTTAATTGATCGCATATTCTAAAAACGCTATAAGCGGAAATGTGACAAACGTTATCAATTGGTAAATTTATTATTTCTTCTAAAAGAGGGTATACTAAATTGAAGTTAATTTCATTTTTGTATTGAACCCGGATAAGCTTCAAAAATTTATTTTTCCATTTGTCGTTTTTGAATTTAATTTCTTTGGTGGGGACAAATTTACCCTCCTTATAGTCAACAGGAATCCTAAAATAGTAGTTAGAAGAGTTTAATTTTATAAGAGTTTTGTTTACCCAATTCTTCGAATTATAGTTGGTGTCGTCCAAGAATATAAATTTATCGACCTTTTTTGCTAAATCATAATAAGATTTATAAGGGAAAAAATTAGGCTGTACAATGGCTAGCTTCACAATTAAACCCTTAAGACAAGTATAAAACACCTATGAATATTTTTTTTCATAATATTTTATAGTTTTTTGCAAACCCCTCTTTAAATTTGTGGAAGGCTTCCATTTTAAATTTTTAGAAATTTTGTCATTATTAATGGCATATCTAAAGTCGTGACCCAAACGATCTTTAACAAACGATATAAAATCATTAGGCTCCTTTTTTAATATTTTACAAATTTCGTAGATTATTTCCAAATTTGTTTTCTCGCAATTTGCTCCCACCAAGTATGTTTCTCCCACTTTGCCCTTTGTTAAGATTTTCCATACGGCAGAACAGTGATCTTCGACGTATATCCAATCTCTTACATTATCTCCCTTGCCGTAAACAGGGATAATGGCTTCGTGCAATAAAGCATCTATAATGGTGGGTATAAATTTTTCTTTATGCTGATTTGGGCCGTAATTATTGCTACAATTTGAGATGGTTATAGGTAGATTATGAGTGTGAAAATAAGATCTCACAAGAAAGTCAGACGCAGCTTTTGACGCTGAGTAAGGGTTTCTTGGGTCATAGGGTGTATCTTCCGAGAATTTTTCATCTTCTTTATTTAAGTGCCCATATACTTCGTCTGTAGATACGTGATGAAATCGTTTTATTTTAAATTTTAATGCTGATTTAATTAAGTTATATGTCCCGATAATGTTTGAATCTAAAAATGCGTCTGCATCAGATATAGAATTATCTACATGAGTTTCAGCCGCAAAATGAACTACGTGGGTTATATCATGCTTGTAGAACGTATCGTATACATGCCTAAAGTTGGATAAATTATAATTTTGAAAAATATACTTAGGGCTTTCTTTAAAGCCGTCCGTATTCTCTAAAGAGCCCGCGTAAGATAGACGGTCAATATTAACGAGCTTGCTGACTCGCTTTTTGTTTATAGCATATTTTATAAAGTTAGAGCCAATAAATCCGCATCCTCCTGTTACTAGTAAGTTCATAAATCAATCTTTCAAGTCTTTAAAGCAAGTTCTCCATTCTTTGGAAAAGTATTTACTCGTTAATTCTTCATCCTTCTGTATATTTCTTAGGGCAACAATTTTCATTTTGTCATTAGGTAAATCTCCGACTTTTTTTACATTTGGGTTTTCTGAGTGATTGTAGAATGGCAAGCATCCACTCCCTCCTGCCCAAGTTTTTTTATCATCGCTCCAAGTAAAAAGGTGGGGATTCTCATTTCCGTCTACGTTATTTAACCTATACATAACTCCCGTCTCTATGACTTCTCCCTCTTTAAAATCCGATTCAGCGAAAACGCCTAAACCATAAATAGATTTTTCAACATAAACTTTTTGACAATCTATATATTTTTTCATCACAATAGTTCTTTTAAATGCGTTGCGTTAAAGTAGATAACAAGTAGATATACAATAATAGAGTTTATAACGGCAAATTCTACGATTTTTTCTATTATATTTTCTCCCCCACTTTTTATATTATCATGCTCGAATAAAGCTTTTTGATATGTAAAGTATCCCAAAAACACAAACAAGCTAATTAAACAAGCTCCTATTGAGTACGTTAAATCGCCTGTTATCGCCCATGTTACCACACCGCAGTATGGAGCCATTAGCGTAACATCGCTTATCGTGTCTAAATATCCTCCAAGCTTGCTTGTTTTATTATATTTTCTTGCTACCCCTCCATCCAGACAGTCACAAAAATATTTGATTATTAAGAGCAAATTAGCCCAGTGAATATAGCCTTTAAGTAACAATGTAATAATAAACACATTGCATACCATACCAGTTAAGGTTATTGAATTCGGATGGATTTTTTTAAACGGACATAACATCCATTCTCGGTTAACTATATAGTCGTCTAATTTCATTTTATAATAATACTTGGGTGATTGCTGACAGATCTCCATTCATACTCTTTTTCTTTCAGTTTTCGAATAAATTTTGTTCCGTATGACCATTCCATTAAAGCTATTGGATTATTAGGTATATTGACTTTGCATTTTTTAAAATTGGCAAGCCTGAACGGAAAAAAATAATTTTTCGGTATATGTAAGTCCTCTTTATCCTCGGTTGCTTTTTTTATGGTTTTTTTTAAATGGTAGGGGGCATGGTTATAGTAATCTATGACGTAGTCTAAGTTGGTATTTTTGTAGGGGTAAAAATCAATGAAGACTTTAGTATTTTCAATTATTTTTATAAATTGAAGGATATTGTATGGTGTCGCTATAGGGGAGTGGATATGTCTAAAAGTGAAATCATTTTCTATAAAAATTTTTTTTACATTTTGAACTTCGTTAGAATCGATATAAAAATCTAAATCGTCATCATCCTCGATAATATCACCATCCCTAACACATCCTAAAAGGGTTCCCCAACTTATACAATATTTAATTTTGTTTTCATTTAGTAAGAGAGAAGCTAAAAGCAAGCATTTACTAAGGATTTTTTTATTTCCGGGGGGTTTTAGCATATGGCTATCTCCAATTTGAAAGGGATTCGTCTATAGCCTCTTGAACGCTTCTTATTTTAACGCCAGCGGATATCAATTTTGAGTTGTCAAGAAGACAATTAGATCTTGGAGCCTTCGCTCCAAGTTTGTAAAATGTTTGCTCATCTGAAAAAAAACTAAAATCATTTTTAATATTATACTCAGCCATCTTCTGCGCAACCCAAGAGGTTGTCACGGAACCTGTGTTGACCACGTTATAAATGCCTGTAGGGCAATCATTTTCGTATAAATCTAAACAAGCTTTGACAAAATCACCCCTATGAGTAATAGAATTTTCTGCGTTCAATAATTTATCATAATTAATTAATTTTGAAATATAATTGCGTGGGCTATCGATTTCATCGAAAGGAATCCTTAATCTACAAATATAGGAATTATTTTTATTGACCAAATCTTCCGCTAAAGCTTTGCATCCAGAATAAAAAGAACCATTATTAGTTTTAAAACAAAAATTAGGTGGGTCTTCCTCGGTATACGTCTTGTCATATCCGTCATAGATACAACCAGAAGAAATATGCATATATTTTATATTCAAGTCAGAACATATGTCTGAAATCATTTTGGGTAATACAACATTCCCCTCTATAGTCTCTGCCTTATGGTCTTCACAAGCATCTACATTTGGTTTCCCTATATAGCCAGCGCAATTAATAACTAAATCAAAAGCTCTATAAGAATCAGTTGTTAAAAGGGTATATAAATGAGAAAAGTTAGTATAATCTATATTTACCCGCGATATACCTCTATATGATAAATTCCTTTTATTTAACTCATTTATGAATTGAGTTCCTATATAACCCGTTTCCCCTAATACTAAAACCTTTTTCATAATAGTCCTAATAAGTAATCTTTATAATCGCTGTTAGGCATTTTGTCTACAATCGCGGTTAATTGAGTTTTATTGATAAATTTTCTATTATATGCAGCCTCTTCAATGCATCCTATTTTGATTCCTTGTCTTTCTTCTATTACTTTAATATACTCAGATGAATCATGCAAAGATTTAGGAGTCCCTGCGTCAAGCCATGCACAACCTCTATTAATTTTTACTAATTTTACTGATTTTCTTGCAATATATTGATTAATAACAGAAGTAATTTCATATTCCCCCCTTTTAGAAAGCTTAACATGTTCACCAACAATTTTTACAACATCTTTATCAAATATGTATAGCCCCGGAACTGCATAGTTGCTCATCGGTTCCTCCGGCTTTTCTTCAACAGACATTAATTTGTTAGGGTTTTCTGGCTCAAAGTTAACAACTCCATATCTAGAAGGGTTTTTTACCTCATATCCAAATATTGTACCCCCAGATCTAAACCCCCTAAAGGCTCTACCAAATACGCGACTTCCATAAAAGATGTTATCCCCTAGAATTAGCGCAACTTTTTGATCTTTAATGAAAGTTCTAGCAATTAAAAATGCTTGCGCGATCCCTTCGGGCTTTTTTTGAACTTTATAACAAATTTTAATACCTAATCTAGATCCATTACCTAATAATGTCTTATAATTATTAATTTGATCAGGAGAAGAAATAATACAAATGTCTTTTATTCCGTTTTCAATTAACGTACATAGAGGATAGTATATCATAGGCTTATCATATACAGGTAATAATCCTTTATTATTTACCAGCGCTGTAGGATATAGCCTCGAACTTGTTCCTCCCGTTAGTATTATTCCCTTCATTTCTCTATAATAGTCCAAAAAAGCGCAATTTCAATTAAATACCCCGCGAATAAATTTAAATAATTATTAATATATATTCACCTAGGGATAATTTTCTCGGGCAGATAAATTTTCATCCCCTCCCCCGCATTATGTTAATAACTTGTTAATAACTTTTCTTTAAAAGGGGGGGGTGGTATTAGCGCACTTCTTAGTTCGCATAAGCCTCCCCCCCTTGGCTGTGTTAGTAGTCTCGCTCTACGATGTTGCGGGCGTGCTTGGTGTTAATGTACATGTCCATTGTGAAGAACTGAAAACCCTGTTGGGTTATGTCCCTTAGCTTTTCGTCATCATCTTTTGAAAAACTGTCGAACAGTTCCAATAATGCCGCCTTGTGTTCTGACAACCACTCTGGATAAGTGAGGTCGTCCCGATACTTTAGTAGTCTGTTGTTCATAGATCCTTAAACGTAGAGGGTTTCTTCTTCGCCCGTTTCGATATTCTTCAGCGTGAAGCTGTAAGGCTCGTCGCCTGACCAAGCTGATTCTCCGTCTGATTCCATACGCGTCTGGCATTCTGTGATGCGATAGAGTGCGCCTTCGTGTTCGACAATAGAGCCAACGTCCCAATGATCGTCAACGGTTACTCCCGTATCGTCTTGGTCGGTGTCGGTTCCAGTCTCTACGCCTTCGCAAATCTGGTCTAGAAGGCGTGTGGTTTGTTCGTCGTATTCGTTTTCGTTCATCTTTAGTCTTTCGTTCGTTGTTACACAACAAAGTAACACACAAAAAGGGTTAGCGCAAGCAATTGTGAATAACTTTCTTAAATCCCATCCTTTACCAAATGGTTCGCGATTGGGCCAAGGCTTTGGGGAGTCTTGGCGAATTGCGTAGGTTCTTGAATCTCACTAACAAAAGTAACGTCGAGAAAGACGTTCTTACCATCTGACATCTTAACGTCTAACGTGCGACCATCCGCCATGATAGCCTCAACGATTCCACGCTTCTTCCAAAGAAAGGAGATGCGTGTGCTTGTTACCTCAACCTCTTGGTTTAGTAAGAGTTGAGCTTCCTGCTCTACTGTTAGTTCTTTCATAATCTCTTTAGTGTGTTGCGAGGAAGATAGCTAGTTGCTCCTCTTCCCACTTGGTTAGCTTAATGCCTTTTGCTACGGCTTCCAGCAGTAGTCTTGCTTGGTCTTCGTTTATCATAGTCTTAATGAGCTAGGGACATGAGTGCGATCACGAGCGAGGTCGTAAAGGTTATCAGGAAGATTAGGTCAGCGATGTTCTCTTTCATGCCTAAATATAACCCAAGAAAGTTACTTTGTCAAGTCATTGTGAATAACTTCCCCATTTTGTGAATAACTTCGCATGAGTAAGTTGGCATGGTGCGTGCGGCACGTTTTATGCCAAGTTACTCTTACTGCTCCATCTCCTTGAGGTAAGCGGTATATTCGCGCTCATACTCGTCACGCTCGTCAGGGGTCATGCCGTTCTCGTCGAGAGGCGCGGGGGCCATGTCGGCGTAGAATTCTTGGCTGGTGGGCATCATGTCTCTAAAGTCATCGTTCATGAGATAAATGTAACAGAGAAAAAGGTGATTGTCAAGGGGCAAGTTATTCACAGGGAGCAAAGCTCCCCGATGGTGAATGATGGGGAGGGCTTCAATGCCTCCTTGACTGCGGCAGTATGCTCGCCCTCAAGCTGCCGCTGATACTCACGCTCCGCCTCCTCGCGTTCCTCCTCCTCACGCATATCCGCAGAGGCTTGGTCTATGCGCTTCTGCATCCACTCGATGCTGGCCTCAAGGGCTGCATCGGTGGTAGGCATATCGGGCCAGTATGGTTTATGGCCATAGGCAGACTTGTAGACATCCACATGACAGCACGCTTGCAGATGCCAATCTAATTGCAGGGGTGTGTGGATGCCGTACTCGGCCCAATGGTCAAGGTCTTCAACGAGGGTAGTGGCCCAGCGTCCTTCTCCTGCATCTACCCATGCACGGGTCTTGGCGTTGATGGTGGCGATGTGGTTGCGTAGGTCGTTGTTCATATAAGTAATATAGCCCAAGAATGTTACTTTGTCAAGAAATGTTAATAACTTTTTCAGAGTAAGTTGGCATCAAAGCGGCGGCACTTCCCATGCCAAGTTACTCAGCGTGGGGGAGTGGGACATCTGTAGTCCTACCTAATAACTTTTTTACAATACGTACAAGTCGTAGGCTAGTGAAGTTAAAGGCTTGATATCTAACACGGTTGGATGCTCTTCGTGAATGATTTTTTCTTGCGTATCATTCACATCAATCACTTGCATTACTTTATCCCTGTATAAATCAAGTTTGGTTGCCTCAAGTAAGTCAAATACTTTCTTTTTTGCCTTTGCGCGTTCCGCTTCGCAGCTATAACTAAAGGCTGCGACCTTTTCGTAATCTGCTTTTAGTTCAAAGTAATTCATTTTACCTCCTCATATACTGGAAAGCTGCGTCCCTTGTGATAGTCATAAGCGGGAGACATAACGGACACAGGCTCGCTACCTGTCTGCACCATTAGCTTGCCAATGGCATAGTCTACCCAACCACGTTTTTGTTGGTTCCAGTAGAAGTCAATTGCTTCTTTCATGTCTTTGACAAACTCAGGGGTTGCTGGCTTGTGTTCGCTTCTAAAGTGAGCGCAGACAGATTCTCTTGCGTAGTGCTTGGCACTGTCTTTAATCTCCGTTGCGTGGAGTTTGATATAATAATGTTGTTGTTCCATAATCTTTTTTGTTAGTCCCTGTCTCTAATGTCATTCCCATCATTGTCATTATAATAACCTGACACGCCCCACATCTCGTCATAGTTGGGGGAGTTGTTTACCACTGGTCGCACGGGGGTAACTTCCAGCGCGGCTGCTTGTTTGGCTTCTTCTTTGTCTTTCATCTTATCTCTTATCCTTAAAATGTTTAACCAGTCTGCTCTTTTCATGCTATTC
>CEVA01207477.1_pt1 | contig 33538 bp, 21 predicted proteins | sample 361521 | NCBI WGS metagenome assembly CEVA01 (sample SAMEA2622823, study PRJEB7988) | marine metagenome | isolation source: saline water (ENVO:00002010), including | reverse complement strand
CTAGCATTAGGCTTTCTCCTTCTCCGCGTGAGCAGCGATAATACCGGCGCTTTGCTCATCAAGAACGTGGATGATTGATTTACTGCGACCAGCAACAATAGCGTGAACTAGGATTAGCGGTAGTGCCGCAATTAGACCTAGAGCTGTGGTTACTAGAGCCATTGAGATTGAACCAGCCATGATCTTCGGATCACCTGTACCGAACAAGGTAATTTGTTGGAAGGTGTTGATCATACCAACAACGGTACCAAGTAGACCTAGTAGCGGCGCGATAGCAGCTAAGATCTTGATGATGTTGATACCCGCTTCGATACGTGGCGTTTCACGTAGAATCGCTTCGTCTAGTTTAAGCTCAAGGTTTTCAACGTCTTGGTTTTTGTTGTCGTGGTAAACTTTAAGAATACGGCCCAGCGGGTTACCTTCTGAAGGTGAGCTGGTGTTCTTAAGCTGACTCTTGATTTTACCTGAAACGATAGTTAGGTCGATTAGGCGCACAACAGCGATAAGTAGACCAATCACTAGTAGTACAGCGATGATGTAACCTACTTCTTCACCTTGGTGGAAGCGCTCTTCAGGTGTAGCTTTTTGCGTGTTCAGACGCAGGATTGAGCCACGAGTTGGGTCAATGTAAAAGCCTGTGTACTGGTCTGCTGAAGTACCGATTAGGTCTTTCGCTGAATCAAGTACGAAACCGTCTGGCTGACGACCTAGCGGTTGAATCGCTTGGTTTTCAGCAGAGTAAACTAAATAACCGTCATCAGTAATAAGGTTAAAGTTACCGATACGAGTTACTTGCTTAGTTGATGTTGAACCGTCTAGCTCTGAAACTTCAGCTTCGAAAGAAGAAACTTTCGCAGACTCAGTCATTTCAGTTTGTAGGGCAATCCAAAGCTCTTCTAGTTCACGTGTAGTTGGTAGCTCTTTCGCTGCCGCTAGTGAACGAAGAATCTCAGCACGGCCAGGCTTTTCAGCACTTACTAGTGACGCTTCGATTGAACCAATGGTTTCTTGCGCTGCACGACGTACAACACCGAACATCTCACCTAGTGTACCTTTTGCGTTTTCAAGCGCTTGCTCTTTTTCCGCTAGGGTTACTTCGTTTTGAGCATACTCTTTTTGTAGACGCTCGCCACGTGCTTTTTCTGCTGCAAGTTCACGTTTTGCTTGGTTAAGCAACGCTTGCTTGTCAGCGCGTGCAGACAAGAACTCTTGTTCACGCTGTTTGTTTAGTTTGCCTTCAGAGATACGCTCTTTTTTTACTTGATCAAGGATCTGGTCAAGTACTTCTGTGTTTGCATGAGCGTTAAGCGCAGCACCGGCAGAAACTGATAGTACTGCTGCAACAGCAAAACCTTTAAATAGTTTCTTCATTCTCTATTACTCCGCGCCGAAGATTGGAAGTTTAACAAGATCCGGTGCAGCCTGTTTACGGGCCATACGGATTGTCTCTTTAACAGGCTTTAGGAATTCTTCACCCAAAGCTTCCCACTGCTTAGTGCTGTTGTTCCACACCCAAGCGTTCTTCTGGTCGAATGATTGCGCAACATAGGCAATACGACCTAGACGTGCGAAGTCTACAGAGATGTCACGACCGTCGATATTTAGGCTACCTTGGTCAGCAACCATTGTCGTGCTGTAGTCTTTCTCAACCATGTATGCTTCAAGTACCTGACGGAACTTCTCTGAAGTCGTTACAGAAGCACTGCTCATGATTTCACGTAGTTTTTCAACGCGAGCTAGGCGATCTTCGGTATTGAACGGAACGTCCGCTTTGATGAATTGCTCAAGCGTATCGATCATGCGATACATCAAAGGCACAACGTTTTGTTTAGTTTTGTCGATACCTGCAATCTGACGCTCTAGTGATTCAATTTGTGAATTTTGATCATCAACTAGACGCTGAACGTGGTCGTTATAGACCTTCATGATTTCAGTTTCATCAACAGTCGCGCGGTAATCAGCGATTAGCTCTTGCGTTTGACCATAGATGTTATCGATTTTAGTTTGAGACTTTTTAGCAGCCGTTTGGATAGTTGCACCCGCTTTGTGGATGTCATTCAACGGATCTGCCATCACATTGTTGCTTGCAAGTGCAGCTGCGCCAACCAACGCAGAAGCTACAAGACTCTTTCTGATTTTAACAGACATAGTTCCCAACCAATTAAGTAATGTTACTTTTTGAATTTTAATTAGCTTGCCTTGTGACAAACCAACCTAGGTATCTTTCTACTGATACCAACTTGCCAATAATGCTAAAAGGTTCCAGTGCTGTCAACTTGATGTTTATCGCAATTTTCCTTGATTTCGTCTTACTTTTTTGGTTTAAACATATTTTTAACAAATCAATTCTACTTATAAGCCGCTATACTGGGCATTGACATAATTTGGAAATGAAAAGTTAAATTTCTTTTTTTTTACAGTAAGTGAGGTATTAGCGGTAAGTTGCTTACTAAGTCAGTCTATATCGGCCATTTGTACCTTTTATAAGTAGTCTCACACCTACTTGGTAGGTATAGGTTAGTTACTCTGTGTTGCTCGCAATCAACATAAGGCAACTTTATAACAATAAACAACAAGGACCTTTTATGTTTAGATTCACCACTGTGCTCACCACCGTGCTTATATTTGTATGCAGTGCTCCAAGCTTGGCACAGCAAAATCAGGAGCAAACATTGGCGCAGGCCTTCGGTGGTTTCAAATGGAATTCCCAATTTGAAGTCGCATACGATGATATTGACCAACTGTTAGCGATGACCGTTGTTAACACGGGAATGTCGGATCGCTCGCGCTTGAAAAGCGAGCAAACTATCGGCACGCGCATGACATCGGGTCGTAATAAAGCAACAGCACTTGAAGCTAATCGCTTTTATTTCGAGGGAGTCAAAAAGTCTGATCTAAAGCTCGCACTCACTAAAATAAGAGAAAGCCTGGAAAACTTACCGCAAGAAATGCCCCTAAGTGAGCTTAATAAGAAAGAGCAGCTCGCCTATTGGCTCAATCTTTATAACATGACTCTGTTAGAGCAGCTGGTTAAGCGTTATCCGCTGCACTCATTAGATGATGAAATTGAAGATGAAGGGCTCCTTGACGCTAAACTCATTACCGTTGCGGGCCACCCACTTTCACTCAATGACATCCAGCAACGTATTGTGTACCCCAACTTTGCAGAAAAGCCGAATGTCATTTATGGCTTCTATCAAGGTTACATTGGCAGCCCCAGCCTTCATCCCGCAGCGTTTAAAGGAGCCACTGTATATAAGCAACTAGAAAAACGCGCAGAAGAGTTCATTAATTCAAATCGCGGCGCTCAAGTTGATGATGAAATACTTGAAGTGTCGCAGTATTACCAACAAGCCACATTTTATTTCCCTCAGCTTCAAGATGACTTGAAACGCCATATTGCTATTTATGCTAAAGGCCAATTCGAATATGACCTACGTGACGTTGAAAAAGTTGAGATTGAAATTGAAGATTACACACTCGCCGACTTAACCGGTTCGGGCCGCCAAATTGGCGGCGGCGTCGCGAGCAATCAAGCTGGTATGCTCGATGCTGTTGTTAATGGTTCTGGTGGACAAGCTGCGGGTATGGCGGGCGCGGATGGTGGTTTAGGTGCGCAAAACGTAGGCGTGGTGTCACAAACTATGCAAACGCGCACAGCAGACTTTGGTCGCTTTACTCCTGAGCAGGCAGAAATTCTGCGTAAGATAAGAGAAAAGCAGGAAATAGCAGCCGGCTCTGTGGAAATCAAAGACATTGATAAAGAGAAAAAGGAAAAGTCGGAAAACTAACATTCAAATACAGCATTGAAATGTTACTATAAAGTAAAGCTAACTTTTCAATGCTGTAATGAAACATTATCAAATCGCGTTCGCGCTTTATCAAAAAGGTCAGTTTTCTCAATCACTCAATGCCTTAGAGAAGGCCGCTGAACTTAGCTCACAGGATTTATTGCTCAAAGCGGCTAATTTGATTTGCTTGAATCAATGTGCTGATGCTGAACGCGTCCTCCAAGAACTTTTGCGTATTGAACCTGCAAATTTAGGGGCCCAATTTGAGCTCGCTAAGTTGCAATTTAAACGACAAAGCTTTTGTGAATGTATTGCCACATTGGCTAATTCAAAACGCAATGAAGCCGCGAACTTACTCTATATCGACGCGCTGATAAGGACCTTACGGCTACGCGAAGCCAAATCCTTACTACTACAGAGTAAACGCTCTGCGGAGCAGGCGATACATTGGCACTTGCTGGATGTGGACTATGAGCTTGCCTCTGGGCATTACCTGGAGGCCAGTGAGTTGCTTCATCAGCTACTAAACCAACACCACAATAACTTTCATTTGCAATATAAATTAGCTTGCCTATACCGTGATGTAGGTGAAACTGAAAAAGCCAAAGCGCTGTTTATTGACTTACAAAAACAGCAGCCAAAATTGCCCGAGTTGAGCTATGTGGTTGGATGTTGCGCTTACGAACTCGGTGATTATCGTAGCGCGCAGCAAGCATTACTTCACACCCTTAGCTTGGCTCCGAATTATATTCCCGCACACGAAAGTTTAAATAAGCTTTACTGGCACACCGAGCAAGAACAACACTATATGAGCAGTTATAAACAGACACTGCATCATTATGACTGGCACCCAGATTTAGTGTTGTCCGCCATCGAACAACTAATACGCATAGGCCATATAGATGAAGCTCAGCAGCTATGTGCCCAAGGCCTCGGAAAATTCAATGGCGACCCTCGGTTTGTGCATGCACAAGCTCTGATTTTAGATAAACAAGGTAATGGTGAGCAGGCCTACTCCTTGTTCCGAGAAGCGGCCAATTTATGCCCCAGTGTCACACGTTACCAAATTGACTTGGCGAACTGCGAACTTGAGCTGAGTCATTATCACACTGCCGAAACACTCATAAAACAAGCGCTAGATTACGCCCCAGACAATCAAGAGCTATGGGCTTATTTAAGCACAATATGGCGCTTGAAGGGCGATGAGCGATGGCAGTGGCTGTGCGACTACGAGCACACGGTTAAGGTTAAATCATTACCTACGCCTGCTCGCTTTTCTCAATTGTCGGACTTCTTATCTGAACTCTCAGCGCTGTTAACAGCTAAGCACCGTAAAGTGACCAAGCAACCATTAGATCAAAGCGTTGAATTAGGCACACAAACTTCAGGTAACTTGCTGTTTTCTAATCATGTGCTCATAAAAGAATACAAATGGGCATTGCACCTAGCCATTACCGAATATTTAGCATCTCTACCAACCGATCGTTCACACCCCCTTTATAGACGTAACTATGGCCAGTTTAAAGTCAATGGCAGTTGGTCGGTACAGCTTGGAAAAGGCGGTTATCATCGCAACCATATCCATCCCTCTGGATGGATTTCAGCCCCGGCTTATATTCAAGTACCGCAGTCAATGCATAAGGATGATCCCACACGAAGTGGGTGGCTGCGACTTGGAGAAACCTGTTTGGATTTAGGTGAGCGAGAGCAGATAGATAAACTCATTTGCCCTCAGCCGGGGCAAATTATTATTTTCCCAAGCTATCTGTGGCATGGCACCTACCCTATCACCAGCGAACAACCGCGTATCACCTTGCCCACGGACATTATGCCAACCGCTTGAACCGGCTCACAGCAGTTCACTGAAATAAGGGAATGCGCGCTGCGCTAAAATCGCCTCTTTATAGTGCTTAAAACGGCCGACGGATGAGCTATACAAAGGCTTTCTAACTTGCCATACGCTTGCAGTTCTGACATGTGAGCGCTGATTATGAAAGCGCTCTGCCTCACCGTCATACTGAATACCTAGCTGAGAAAACAATGTCGTGAGCACTTGCTCCGGCTGCGCTACTAGTTGTTCATACTCGACAGTCATAATGTCATTGCCGTACTGCTGATGCCAGTGCGCTTTGAGGCGCTGTTGATGTTCATACATATGGCGAATGTTATCAAGGTCCGTTGCATAGTTAAGGCTCGGCCCCAAGCGCTGAAAATAAGCCGAAAGCGCGTTATCTCTTACATCACGTTGCGTCCATATCACTTTTAAGCCGGGGTAGAGCTGCTTTAATATGTCTATATAGAGGTAATTTTCGGGCCGCTTATCAGTAACCCAATCGTGCCCTTTCGCCACACTCACTAACAAGTCATCATACGCATGAGCGAAACCCGGCGTCCCTGCTTTATTTAGCAATTGAATTGGTTTGTTGGTGAGCTCAAAAAGCTGGCGATGTACAAACTCCAACTCACCACCAGCCTGAATATAGCTGCTAGCACCTAATATTTGTTCTAATAAGGTCGAACCCGAGCGGAACATACCACAAATGATGATTGGCTGGACTGATGGCGAGTCTTGCGCGGCTAGCTGAGATATATGTTCGGCGCGGGCGAAAATATTTTGTTCAATGCGCTCAAGTGAAGCAACATTGAATGGTGCAAGAGATTGCTTATTGAGAGAATTAGCTTGATAGTAATGCCTCCACGCCTGTTTATATAGCTTCGCATCATCGAGCGCTTTGCCACAACTATAATGTAAATCACACCTTAGTTGCGCGGGCATTTTAGTCATCACATCTTGGCATCGAGTCACATAATTGTGCGCCGACTCAGTATTGAACTGATCAAGGTCAGCAAGGCGCGACAGTGCCAATGGGTGCTGCGCGTCAATGGTCAGTACCTGCTCAAATAATTGCTTTGCAGCGCATTTGTCTCCGGCAAACTCTTTAATCGCAGCGAGGTTAAAGAGAGCATCAACATAATCTGGTTTTAGCTCCAGAGCTTTACCTAGCCACTGTTGCGCGGTTTCTGGGTCGAGTAACAGCTCAGAGTACACCAATGCCAAATTGAGGTGCACCTCATGAGGGTCTTCAATGCCGAGCTCTAAGGCTCGCTCAAAGTGCGTTATCGCTATTTCTGGGCGCGTTGCTTTGCGGGCATAATACCCGCAATTGAAATGTGCTGTGTCGTCGGTGTCATGACACTGCAAATAACGCTCATATCCAGCGCAAATAAAAGTAAAGTCTTCTAAATGCTCACCAATATCAGTAATAACTTGACGATACTCGCGACTACTCGGGTTTAGTTGCTGTAAACACACAACATAGTTTTTGGCTTCCTCCCAGCGCTGCTCTGCTAAGGCTAAGCGCAGTAATTGGCGAAGCGCAGGCTCTTTTGTATCGGTTTTTTTAGCTAACTCTTGGAGCAGAGTAATGGCTTGCCTTTTATTGTCTTCTTTTAATAGCGCTGCGGCATGTTGCAAGCTAGTCAAGCGACCTCCAAAAACCATAAGATAGGATTATTAATATTAAAATTTAGCAACAAAAAAAGCGAGCCGAGGCTCGCTTTTTCAGGGATTAAACAAGTTTAGAACTTGAATGTTACGTTTGCGTGGAAATAACGACCTAATGTGTCGTAGAAACCAGCAATCGCGTTACCGTTGGTAGAAAGCGAACCGCCTACCAATGGTGGCTCTTTATCCATGATGTTGTTAACACCCACTAATACGCTAGTGTAATCATTGATAGTGAAGCTACCTTTAAGATCTAAGTAACTTTGTGAGCTGATGCCATCTTGAACAAGCGTATCATCACCACTGTAGTCACTAACTTCGCCGTAGTAACGCCATTTCAACGTAGCACGCCAGAAGCTGCCAGTGTCATAGTTCATAGTGAACACGTGACGCCACTCAGGCTGTGCAAAACACCCATTATCAAGTGTACCTACACAGTCATACGCCTCAGTAATACCTGGGAGGTTATCGTACTCTTTGGTGATGAAATATGAACCAATTAAGTTAGTTGAAAGCGTACCGCCTGCAACCTCAAAGTCATAGTTTGCAGAAAGGTCGATACCTTCCCAATGCAATTGACCCAAGTTGATATCTGTCGCTACCACTTGACCGCTACCTACCCATAGGCTGCCGCTTCCTGGTGTACGTTGAACGTTATCACATACTGCTGGGTCTCCAGTAATACCACACTGACGAACAATGACTTCAGGGTCGATATTGCCAATCGCGTCTTCAAGTTCAATATCCCAGTAATCGAGTGAGAAGTTAAGCCCTTCAATTGGCTCAGCCACTAGACCTAGGGTAATGGTATCCGCGATTTCAGGTGTCAAGTCAGGGTTACCACCGAAGAAACCATTATACTGATCCGCAGGGCTCTTACCTACGCTACCGTATTGGGAAGCAGATACACCTGTGTTCGCACATTGTGTGGCTGTAAGTTCTGGCTCATCGCCTGCACATGGATCTACACCTGGCCATAAACCAGAGCTTTGCTGTGCGAAGAGCTCACCGTTGTTTGCAGCACGTACTGCACGGTTATAGCTTGCACGGATTTTCCAATCAGACGTTACATCCCAGTTAATGGCTGCTTTATAAGTAGGCTCTGAACCTGAGGTGCTGTAATCTGACCAACGGTAGGCTAAATCAAGGGTGAAGTTTTCGAAGCCTGTTTTACCCTCTACAATCGGTAGGCTTACCTCTGTGTAGAATTCAGTTACATCGTAACTACCTTCCAAGCTCTTAGTTGTGCCACCTTGACCTAAAAGAAGGCCTTGCGCGTATACTTCATCGGCTGTACGTTCAAAGTTTTCTTCACGATACTCTGCACCAAATACCGCTGCGATTGGGTAATCTGAGCTCGGTAGCGTGTAATCGAATTCACCTGAGACGAAACCACCTAGGATGATTTGCTCTGTAACACCGTTCAAGATAGCTGTACCTGTAAGCGCTCCTGCCGCTTCTGGAGTTACACCCTCGTAGGTGAATACTTCGTATGGAATACAACCATCGCTGTCTGCACAGCTTTCACCATTCGCTGAAAGCGCTGTGGTGATACGTGGACCAAAGAAGTCGTTAATATATGCTGACGACGACGACGTTGAGCCGTATTGAGCAGTCACATCATACGTCCAGAGGTCGCTCAGCTCACCGCGCGTACCCAATACCATACGGAATGAGTTGTGCTCAAGCTTATCTGAACGAGGACCGCCTTCTACGTTACGCTTACCAATGTAGGTTGCGAACTGATCACCAGAGCCAATGCCGAAACGATCTGCTAGCGCTTCACGTTGTGCATCAGAGATAAGTGGGCTATCGAAATCCATTACATAACTGGTATCGAAGAAGGTGCCTGATTCCGCGATTTGCGCTGTAGTGCGGTCACGCATGAACATAGTTTCAACATAAGGGTTGAAGTGTTCATTAATTTCATAATTAGCAAATAAACCAAATGTATGACGCTCATCTGGGCGCATAAAGTGGTTAATTGGTGCATAGTTATACACATTGCCTACTGAATCGGTGAAGCCACTGTCTGGAGTAAGTGTCCAGTACTCATACATATCTTCGCCGAAGTCTACACCACCGGTTTCGGTTGGAAGTGATACGTAGAAGTTAGGAATAACCGCGTTACCAGAACCACCACACGCAGTACCTGCAGCGTTCAATGCACATGAAGAGTAGTCACGCGCACCTTGACGTAGCTCGTTTTGCTTGGTGTAGGTTACGTAACCAACTGCATGACCTTTACCACCATCAAAGGTGCCGCCAAGAGTTGCACTGAAATCAAACGCTGCGCCATCAAAACCGTCGCTACCGCTTGGATATTCGAAGTCACGCTCATCCATCAAGCCTTGGATGTACTCATTGTCATTATCGTGTTGGTACGCAGAGCCACCAATATCAACTTGGAAGCCTTCGAAGTCATCATTCATTACGAAGTTAACAACACCCGCTACCGCATCGGCACCATAAGTTGTTGAACCACCACCGGTCATTACTTCAACGCGTTTAATTAGCGCAGCTGGAATTTGGTTAATATCAGCCGATTGCGTGTAAATACCACCAGCTTGTGCACGACGACCGTTGATAAGTACTAGTGTACGCTGAGCACCCATACCGCGAAGGTCAAGTGTTGCCGTACCGGTTGCACCATTTGATTGGAATGCAGTTTGTGATGCCTCGATTTGCGGTAGGTTATTCATGATATCTTCGACGCGGGTAAAGCCCGACATAGCGATATCTTCTGCAGAGGTTACTTGTACTGGAGTAGCTGTTTCAAGATCAGTACGCTTGATACGCGAACCGGTTACTTCGATACGCTCAACATCATCAGCACCCTCTTCAGCAGCGATGGCATTTGCCGAAATGCCTGCTGTTGAAGCAGCACCAAAAGCAAGTGCTAAACGCACTGATTTTGCGATTTTGCTATTTAACATTAGATTCTCCCTGGATCACTTGTAGACGTGATTGTTTTTATCGCGGCTGTTAACCGCTTGTAATTAAATGCACTGATTAATGCACTTTGATTGTGATAATAAACAATTATGGAATCACCGGTCAACACCAAATTAACAAAACAACTATATCTATAACAACTGATCACTAAACAAACTTAAAAGCTCAGCGCCCAGATAAAAAAGAAGGACAATAGAGACTCTTTTGTAAATAAAGGGGTTTTTAGATTAAATTAATGTGAATTGACTATCTAGGGGGCAGTGAAGCGACACATCGCACACATCAGCAATGTCATCGATAATGGGTTTTAGCTGTTTCTCAAGGTAATGTGCTAAGTCCAGTGGCCTACTGCTAGGGGTGCAGCGAGGACCATCAACTGTTATAACGTACTCAACCCAATCACCTTTAGCGTAACTTTGAGTACTATTTCGTGCAGCTTTCACATGAGGGGGAGTTGCTTTGGTGTATTCATCAGGGTTTTTGCCTAAGCGTTTGGCATAAGTTAAGAGCTGAGCGTTATCCCCTTTCTGTAAAGTGTTAACATAATTATCAATGATATGTTGCAGATTTGCACCAGTGAATAATCCTTGAAACAGTTCACCTTGAAACTTTCTCGCCAGTGGCGTCCAATCGCTACGCACCGACTCCATGCCTTTAAAAACGAGTTCTCGGTGCTTCTGGACCAATAAACCAGTGTAACGTTTCTTCGTTCCCACGTCTTTATGCCTTGCCTTGGGCATAAAAAAAGGTCGATATAGGCTTTCGTATTCAAGCTCCAAATAACTAGGTATTCCATAGCTTTGTTCAAGTGTTTGTCGCCAACGGTCGTTAATTTTTGTCACTAACTCTTTGGCTAACGTATGACTTTGTTCGTCACTAAGCTCTTCGGGTAGTGCGATAAAGGTGGAGTCGGTATCGCCGTAAATCACATCAACGCCATATTCAATGAGCCACTGTCGCGTTGTTTGCATAATATCGTGCCCGCGCAGGGTAATCGAACTGGCTAGTCTAGGGTCGTAAAAACGACAACCTTTTGAGCCAAGCACGCCGTATAGGCTGTTCATGATAATCTTGATGGCCTGCTGAAGATGAGGGTCACGGTGCTTTTTGGCCTCTTGACGGGCCTGTGCGAGGCTGGCAACCAAATCAGGAAGATGATGTTTGCTACGAGAAAAAAATGCCTCATGATACCCAGCAATTGCGTCTTCAGGAGCATTGAGTCCCTCTATTAAGCCCATGGGATCGATACAAAAGGTACGAATAATACTCGGGTAAAGGCTTTTAAAGTCAAGAACTGCAACATTTTGATAAAGACCGGGCACCGAGTCCATCACATAACCGCCTGGGCTGTCGAAGGTCAATCCATGATCGCCTAAATTAGGAGCCACATAACCACTGCGATGTAACAATGGCAAATAAAGGTTGGTGAACGCCGCCACCGACCCTCCTAGCCGTTCTAATGGCAGCCCTGTAAGCTGGGTCCGCACAATAGCAAAGTCGACCAATTCAAGACGAGCAAAGATGGCTAATACAAGCTCACAGTCTTTTAAGTTATATTCAGCAAGTTGCAGTTTATCTTCGTTGAAAAGCCGGGAAATCTCGGAAACTTTGTCTTTATTTTCGATAAGCTTTCGCTCGCCAAGGATTTCGTGGGCAACATTATCAAGGGCAAAGCTGGGGTAGTAATATGTGGCGTTTTTAAGCATATCAATGCCATCAAGTACAGCGCGCCCGGGAACTATAAGTTTAGCGACTTTTCCTCCGCGCCACACAACCGCTTCGTTATTGCGTCCTAAATTAAGACGAATACCCAATTGTTGAGCGCGATAGCACAGCAGCTGAAAGTCAAAGTCGACCACATTCCAACCAACGATCACATCAGGGTCTATATGGTGTATGTGCTCTTGTAAGCGCACGAGCAAAGCGGCCTCATCCTCAACATACTCAAGCCACGAGCGCTCTTCGGTGCTACGCCCAACCATCAGCACCTTTTTAAACCGTTCACTGACCAAGCCAACACTGTAAAGCACACCATCGCCACTGCATTCAATATCCAGCGATAAAACCCGCAAAGTGGGCCGGTAGTGGGGATGGCTTTTAAACCGCGCTTGGACTAAGGAGCCATTAGCACTGGAGGTGCCGTCTACCCAAACGCCGCCGCGAATAAATCGCTCCATTAAGAAGCGCTCATGCGCGCGGATATCATCTTCGTATAACGTAATCCCCTGCTCTTTAAGCTGTTCTCGCGCCGCATAAAACTGATTCAAGTGCGTGAAATAACACCCTGCCATGGGTTTACCGGCAAAAGAGTGCAGCGTTACTGTGCGGATATCACAAGGCAAGTTGGCGGCTTGGAGTAATTTTATCACTCGCTGCTGCTGCGATTGGGCAACGAAAAATACCGCAGACTCAGCGACAGCTTGTGCTTTAACTGGGCCGTTGTCTGTGGCCAGCCAAAAGACATGACTGATACCATTGCTCAGTTGCCGTGTTTGCGCGGAAAGGATAAACCCTGCTATTGGAGCCAACCGAATACCTATAGAAGTGAGTGAATACAGCGCGTCGTTTTCTATGTCTTACCCAAGCATCACGACATAAGTGAATTGTCACTTGAGTCATATGCAGCCACACTCTAAAATGGTCGCACTGTAAATATATACATAAGTTGATACACCATGCTATCCGATCCGCTGAAAAAAACAATCCGAAACGCTCATCAGCGGATAGCTTCAAGCATGGATGATTATCGCCCTCGTGCTAGCCAAAACTACTTGGTCGCAGAAATAGCAAAAACACTCGCTGGTGAATATGACAAAAAGCAACGCATTTGCGTGGTCGAAGCCGGAACCGGAACCGGCAAATCTTTGGCATATTGCTTAGGTGCCTTACCACTGGCACTCAAACGTAATAAAAAGCTGGTGATTGCAACCGCTACGGTGGCCTTGCAAGAGCAGCTGCTCTATAAAGAGTTACCCTTTTTTGCCCAGCACAGCGGTCTTACTTTTAGTTATGATTTGGTCAAAGGCCGGGGGCGCTATATCTGCGCCCATAAGCTCCATAGCGCCGTCAATGGCGAACAAGAGCAACTCGCGTTGATGCCCACTTTAAGCTCTCCTTTGAGTGACATGGAGCAAAAATGCCTGCATCAGCTGCATGATGCTTACCAAAACAAACAGTGGCAAGGTGACCGAGACTCATGGGCCGACGTGATCCCAGATCGCGTATGGCACCTTATTGCCTGTGATAAGCATGCCTGCCAACGGCAGATGAAAGCACACCAAATCTGCCCTTTCCATCTTGCGCGGCAAAAAATAGCCCAAATGGATGTGTTAGTGGCCAACCACAGTCTATTGTTAGCCGATTTGGAGCTCGGCGGTGGCGTGATTTTGCCAGAGCCAGAAAACTGTATTTATGTGATTGATGAAGCACATCACTTACCGCATATCACTCGTGACTTTTCATCTGCCGCAGCCACCTTAAAAGGGACTCAGGATTGGCTCGAGAAACTACTCAAATTCAGCGGCAAAATGGCGCAAACCATTTTTAGCGCCAGCGCATCAGGTAGCCAATTTAAACTCAATGATGCCCTTGATGATGTGGCCAGAGGCATGAAAGCCGTGCTGAGTATGCTTGATAGTGCAGACTTTCAATACACCGAAGACGACACCTATCGTTTCTCTCACGGAGTGCTGCCGCAACAGCTCACAGTGCAAGCGAAAGATATCAGTGAAGCCAGTAAAACGGCACTACGCACCCTCAACAAGATGCACGAAGCGCTCAGTAGCGACGTAAATGATGGCGATGTGAAGCCGTTTATTGCTGACCCTATTTTAGCCGAAAGTGGGCAATATATAGCCCGTTTAGAAACGCTACAAAAGCTGTGGCAAAGTTATGCTAAAGAAAGCGAAAGCGTTCCCCATGCCAGGTGGATAAAGCGCATGGAGTATAAAAACCACCATGACTACCTCCTGAGTGACTGCCCTATTGAGGTGGGGTTTTACCTCAAAGATAAATTATGGCGCGAGTGCGCAGGAGCGGTATTGTGCTCGGCCACGCTCAGCGCCTTGGGCTCCTTTGAACATTTTGCCCATGAAAGCGGGCTACGCTCAGAGCAAGGAGTTAAGTTTATCAAGGTGCCCTCACCATTTGATTACCCCAATCAAGCGCAGCTGCATATTCCCAAAACCGAGTGTGAACCAACCGACAAAGCGTTTAGCGATTACCTTGCCAAAGCACTGCCCAATACCCTAGATAAATCCAAAGCCAATCTGGTGTTGTTTGCTTCCTATTGGCAAATGCACCATGTCGCCGAACGTTTGCGTAAACAGGGGTGGGACATTTTAATGCAAGGCGAGCTATCTCGGGATACACTGATCCGACGCCATAAGCGCCGTATTGATGATGCCCAAGGCAGTGTGCTGTTTGGCACCCAAAGTTTGTCTGAAGGCCTCGATTTGCCAGGCGATTACCTGACTAATCTAGTGATCACAAAAATCCCGTTTGCGGTACCCACCTCACCGATTGAAGAAGCGCAAGCAGAGTTTGTAGAGCAGAAAGGTGGCAACCCGTTTTTATCCATTACCGTACCGGACGCCGCCAAGAAATTAGTACAAAGCTGTGGTAGACTGCTGCGCAAAGAAAGAGACAGTGGTGTGATTACCATTTTCGACCGCCGCTTAATCACCAAGCGTTATGGTAAAGCCATGCTCGATACCTTGCCGCCCTTTAAACGAAAAATAGATTATTAGATGTTTGAACTAGCTCTCGACCCATCGACTTGGGCCATTTTATGCGCCGTAGCCCTTGCTGCAGGCTTTATAGATGCTATCGCCGGCGGCGGCGGTATGTTAACCGTACCTGCCCTACTTACTGCCGGATTACCCCCGCATTTAACTCTAGGGACGAACAAGTTAGCGGCCAGTTTTGGCTCACTGACAGCCAGTGTCACCTATTACCGTAAACGTTTGTTCGACCCTAAGTTCTGGGCTGCGTCAATTCTGGCCACCGCTATCGGCGCTACCCTAGGCACCTTATTGGTCGATAGTATGAGCACCGAGTTTCTCAACAAACTCATTCCTGTGGTGATCATCGCCGTCGCTATCTACTCCTTATTTGGCAAGCTCAGTCCACAGCAAAGTAACGATTTACCGCTGCTCTCTGGCGCTATGCGCATAAAACAGTGGCTACAAGGCTTAGCCTTAGGCTTTTTCGATGGCATGGCTGGCCCGGGCACGGGCACATTCTGGACCGCGTCAAATAGCCTCCTTTATAAAATGAGCCTGTTGATCAATTGCGGTTTAGCCCGCTCGATGAATTTTGTCAGTAACTTTATTTCACTGATCACCTTTGTAGCACTCGGCCATGTTAACTTCTTACTCGGCGCTACCATGGGGTTATTCTTGATGTTAGGGGCCTGGCTGGGGGCTCATTCAGCTATTCGCTTCGGCTCAAAAATGATCCGCCCGGTATTTAACACCGTTGTTATTGTGTTAGCACTGAAACTCGTCTATGAGGCTTATTTGTAATGAGCTCTGGCCATGCATTAGCGCGATTACAGCAACAACTGGAGCGTCTGCGCAATGATGCTGAACAATTTGATAAAGCCAATTGGTTTGCTAAAAATCGTTTTATGCAATCCAAACATGCATTGTTCGATCGCAGTGTGTTTAATAGCAAAAGTATGCTGCTCGTTGATTACGTTGATGAAGTGCAAACGCAACTTGAAAGACTCACGAGAAGCCTTGAGCATCAAGGTCGTCATCAATATGGTTTCGCTCTCACGCATATTACCGAGCAAATAGAAGCCATCGTCAAAGTGCTTAAAGCAACCTCTGTGTGGGCGAAAGAAAATACACCTACGGCGAGGGCAAAAAAGTACCAAAAAGCGGTGAAAAAAATTATTCAGCCAACCAATGAGCTTTATCAAGAGCTGGCTAAAAATCACGAATTTGAACGTCGCTTGGGGCAAATGATTGACGACCGCAAACAACAGATGCATGGCGCTGATGCCACCACCGTTGCTAAGTTAAATCAGGAAGTCTTAGCGCTGCACGCACGCTTAGGACGCTGTCGTAAGGCCATTAGCGCCTGTGAAGAAAAAATACAATTAGCAGAGAAACAAGCGATACGATGAAATTATTTTATCACCCTATCTACTCTCAGCTCGACCTACCTGCTCACCATCGTTTTCCAATCAGTAAATATCAACAACTCTTCGACATGCTGTGCGCACACCCAGAACTCAAATCAGGTTTTACTATTAGTTGCGCCGAACCTATCTCGGTGAGCACATTGGAGCTTGCTCATGATGCTGACTATATTCATCAGTTCATCACTGGCACGTTGGCGGATAAAGCGCAAAAACGCATCGGCTTTTGCCACAGCGACGCATTGGTAGAGCGCACCCTACAATCAGTTGGCAACACTTTGGGCGCAGCCCAAGCGGCACTTAAAGACGGGGCCGCGATGAATTTAGCGGGCGGTTACCACCATGCCTTTGGCAACTATGGCAGTGGCTTTTGTATTTTTAATGATGCTATCACCGCAGCCCGATATTTGTATCAAGCGGGGCTCATTGATAACGCCCTCATTATTGATTTAGATGTTCACCAAGGTGATGGCAGCGCCGCTATCGCTGAAAGTGACGACGCCATTACAACCTTGTCATTGCATGGTGAGCGCAACTTTCCACGCATCAAGCAAAGCTCAGACTACGACTTTGCTCTGCCTTTGCATTGCGACGACCGTGTTTACTTGGAGACACTCACTCAAGCGCTAACGTTAACGCAGCGTCTGCATCGCCCGGATATTATTTTCTATAATGCTGGGGCCGATGTACACAACGATGACGAGTTGGGAACCCTGAGCCTAAGCTTAGCCGGTGTCGGCGCCCGTGATGCTCAGGTGCTTACTCATGCAAAACACCATGAAATCCCAATTTGCACTATGCTTGGCGGCGGATATCAACGCAATGTAGCGCAGCTTGTCAAAGTGCATTGGCAACTTGTAGAGCAATTTCATCAGTGCTTTATATTGGACAGTTAGGTAACCTGAGCTATGCTAATTAAGATGGTATAGTTACGGGAAAACAGTGAGTTATGAAACTACATGACGACGTCCACAATTATTACGAAAAGTTGGTATTAGAGGAAATCGATCGCCAACAATTGCAGCATATGTATGACAGCGATACACTAGCGGACCTATGTTGTACGGTGCTCAATCAACTTCCACCCCGCTATATTCGCTTTGATGTTGACATGGCATTTTACCTATCCACAGCTGAGGCTGAGCAAATGCAGGAGAAGGTTGAGGCCGCCGTAAAAGTAGCCTTAAGCCTAATCGCAAAGCGAGGAAGTCATGCCCAAACCCGAGAACAATCTCGATAACGCACCAGAAGAAGTAAAATTAGCCGTAGACCTAATCATGCTGTTGGAACAAAACGACATTGAACCAAGTACCGCGCTCGCGGCACTGGATATTGTGCGCCAAGATATGCAAAGGCGATTACAATCAGACTGAGTCGTCTAATCTAAACCGCGTCACCTGTCCTCGCTTGCTTTACCTTGAAAAAGCGACCCATTAACATAAGTTCGGGTCGCGCTTAAGCGCATCGTGCTCAAGCTTAGCCAGCTCTGCGATGAGGCCATCAATTAATCCCATAGCCTGTTCCGGGTGCTCACTTTTTAATATCTTATCCGCCTGCTCCGCTAACGCTTGAAGCTGCTCGAAACCAAACATTGCAGCGCTTCCTTTAAGGGCATGAACAGACTTACCAAGCCCGATCAAGTCCCCATATCTGGATTGGTTTTCTAGCTGCACCCGCTGCTCAGCCAAGCCTGATACATAGTCATCACGAAGAGCCTGCATATCCGACTCAGGCAAATCAATATCAACAAATTGCTCCGGCAGTGCGAGATAGTGGGCAATCTTTTTAGCAAACTGCTCTCTGTCGATGGGTTTACCAAGGTGATCCGCAAATCCAAGCTTTAAATATCGCTCAATTTCATGGCTCATGGTATTCGCCGTGAGTGCAATCACCGGCGTAGTACACCCCGTCACTTGCAAAAACGACAGTGCTTGCTCGCCATCCATAATGGGCATTTGGATATCCATCAACACTAGGTCGAAGTCTCTTTCCAACGCCTGAGTGACAGCTAACTGCCCGTTTTCGACCCAAGTCACCTGCAATCCCATGCGCTCCAATATACGTTGCAGCAATTTGGCATTATCACGGTTATCCTCTGCCAACAGTACATGGCCATGCAGCTCACTTTGAGCGATACAGTCCTCACTATGCTCATCCGCATTGAGCGCTTTGCTGTAGCTCTCTAACCACTGCGTTTGCTCGGTTGTTTTAAGCGCCAAATCGACAGTAAAAGCGGTGCCCTGCCCCTGAATACTCTGCACGTCAATGTCGCCACCGAGTTTGCGCGCCAAGCTCTTTGATATATTTAGGCCCAACCCAGTGCCACCATATTTACGTGAAGTGGAAGAGTCCGCCTGATAGAAGGCTTCAAATAGCTGAAACTGTTCTTGCTCACTCATGCCAATACCGGTGTCTTTTACGGTGATAATAAGGCGCTCATCCTTTGCTGCAACATCAATATTAATGCTGCCAACACTGGTAAATTTTAAGGCGTTGGCGGTTAAATTTAACAATATTTGTCGCAACCGAGTGGCGTCGGTGTAGATATAATCCGGCAATGGGAAGTGGTAATGCAAAGAAAACCCCAAACCTTTATCGCGAATTTGCTTACCAAGAATAGACTCCACTTGGCCTATGGCGCTAAATAAGTGCGTTTTCGCGCTTTCGACCTCAAGACGGTTGGCTTCTATTTTCGACATGTCGAGAATATCATTGAGTAAACCAAGCACATGGCGGGCGTTTTGTGCAATCACATGGGTCGCTTGGCTTTGCTCATTCGCTTTTACATCCCCTAATAACAGCCCTTCAGCGTAACCAATGATAGATGTCATAGGAGTGCGGATCTCATGGCTCATGTTCGCCAAAAAGCGCGTTTTTGCTTCGCTGGCATCCCGTAGCTCAACCGTTAAAGCCTGCAACTCACCCGTACGCTCTTGCACTTTTGCTTCAAGGTTTTTAGTTAATTCAACATTGGCATCATTAATCAGTCTAAACTTGTCGGCCACGGCAAAAGCGAGTAACAACGCATCCAACGCTGTACCGATTAAACCAAGGTGATACAAATTAATATTGACCGAAGGCAATAGCCCAAGATTAGTTAAGTTGCCCACCATATTTGGTAGCGCCATACACATGTAAGCCAACACAAAATAACGGGCTGGTTTGTAGCCTTGCGTTATTCGTCTAATACCAATGTAAAGCCCTAAACACAGCGCTATCGCGGTCGCGAATGTGGCCCAAATAAACCCAGCTCCGGGGGAGAGCACACTTATTGGCAAACCAATTAACGACACCCATGAGAAGATTAACGCTCCTCGGGCAAACCGTGGGTGGGTCTCATTAAGCTTGAGCAGGTGGATGTAAAATAGGGTGTTAGCCAAAGGTGTTAGAATAAAGCCAAACCAGTGCAGAGCGGTCAAGTCGATGGCAAAAAGCTGGCTCGGAATATGAAAGAAGTGACTCCATGCAAACACCCAGGCAGCAGTAAAAAATGCATAGTAAAGATGGGTTTTGTCTTTTGAGCCTAGGTAAATCAATAAGTTATAGAGCCCCAGTACAATACCCACACTGAAACACAGCATCATGATGAGGTTTTCCCAAATCGCTTGCTGCTGATAGTCACTCGGCGTAGATAGCTTTATCTTGGGCGGGGTATAAAATGCCGCGCTATGAAACTCGGTCACGATAATTACCGACTCATCTAACGGCAGGGTGAGTGTTTTCCCATAGTGAAAAGCAAACTCATGCTGACCGCGCTCACCGCTTTGATAAAGCGTGCTTCCTGATTGCGTAAATACCTGCGTATTAATGACAGACACCACGCTATTGTAGGGGGCATACACCCACTGCTGCTGCGAAGACTGATTCGTGACCTTGTAGACGCTGACGTAACGCCCACCAAATAACTGCGGACGCTCTACTTTAGGCTGCTGTTCCAGCCAGCTAAGTAACTGTTTTTTTGATGTCGGTAATTGAGCTGTTTCGCTGATGCGGTAGTAATGGGGTGGCGCGTCAAAATCCATGGAATTCTGTGTTACCACCACGTGCTGCAAACTCGCCGAATGTGTCTGGGCACTTATCAGCAACAGTAACCCCATCAATACCTGTATTAAGTGCCTCGTCACAACAACCTCAAGGATCTATCTTAAAAATGGAAGGTTACGTCCAAACCTACACGCCGGCCTTCGCCCTTGAAGTCTTCATACATTCCTAAAAACTCGCTGAGATCGAACTTTAAATGGCTGTAGTGTGTATCAAACACATTTTTTGCCCATAACCTTGCTTGCCATTGCTGGTAATCGGCCACAATATGCGCATCCCACAGTGTATAATCGCCTTGAGACGCAATAGGGTTTTCGTTTTGATCAAAATAATAATCTGATTGGAAATCAAATGACACCCCCGCCCTCATATCGACGTTGGTCCATGCCCACGAGTAAGCCAGTGCGCCATTGATATTCCACTTAGAAGTAAATGGCAACCTATGGTCCGTCAAGGTGTTGCCTAGGGGATCTGTATATTGCTCAAACTCTGCATTAGGGATATAACCAAGTGCTAAGTGTGCACGCCAGGGCCCTTTAGGGCGATAATACATTGCCAGCTCCGCTCCGCTAATACGCGAACTAGCGACATTTTCCAACAATTGCAAAGGCGGTTGCTGTGGGTTAGCTGAAGCTTGATTCATAAAGACTTGTTGGTCGTCGTACTGATAATAAAAAATAGCCCCATCAAAACCAAAGCCTGAGCGCATTAATGGCGTTTTAAACCCTATCTCATGGGCACTAAGCTGCTCTGGCCCGTAGTTAGCCTGTTGCGCCTGCTCTGGCGTAGATAAGAAACCGCCATTGTAGCCACCGCTCTTATGGCCGTCTGAATAACGATAATAATAAAGGTTATCACGGCTATCAGTGTAGTGCAGCGCCAGCTCCGTAGAAACGCCGTCATCATCTTGCTGTCCACTGACTTGGTAGTAATCAATGGTGATGCCGCCTTGAGGGTCTGCGGCAATCGGCACATTGAGTGTGGAGACTGAATCATACTCGACAGTTTCATCGCTGTAGCGTACCCCAGTTACCAATGCCCAACGCGGCGATAACTGCCATTGGGCATGAGCAAACAGTGCCCAAGAGCGAGTGTCTATCTCGTTATCGTATAAAAAATTAGCCGTCAGGCTCGGGTCTAAGATGCCGCGAAAGTCACGCAGCAAATCATTGTTATTTAACTGCTCTATTTGCTCGGATAACTGATATGCACCCAAGGTAATATGATGCTGCTGATAGTGTCCTTGCAGTCTTAGTTCGTTGCTCAAGCTGCGTGTCTGCAACCCGAGATTTCCTTCGCACAACCGCGCGAGCGAGCCATCGCAATTAAAACCATGGTCGCGCTCAAGGTCGCTCACTCCCAGTAACCAGAGCGCTTGCCAGTGAGTGTTCACTTGCCAACCTAACTCATTATTGAGTCCCCAACGGGTGGTGTCATGGGCATTGTTGTTGTTTACCTTCACCGCCCAGAAGTCATCGCTGCCATCATTGAAACCAAATGCGTCAACACACCCACCTTGGTTAATTTGAGCCAATGTACAAGGTGAGCCATCGCTGGGAGATATGATTCCGATGTTTCCGACAGGCTGTGTCAGTCCCTGCCAGCGACTGTACTCAACTTTAGTGAACCAATTGAGCTGTTGCCACTGCCCTAAATAACTAACCCGGGCGTCATTTTGCTCAAGGCCGGCTTCGGGGTAGGCTTGGGCTAGGTTGTAACTGGTGTAATCATATTTCTGGTGATTTAACGCTACTCGCAAAGCTTGCTGTTCGGACAGCTGCATATTCCCCACCAGCTGCGCTTGACGCCAATCATCACTGCCGATAGCGCCTTTGACGTAGCCGTAGTTATCGAACTCAGGGCGTGCAGTGCGCACTAAAATTGCGCCCCCGGTGGTGTTACGGCCAAAAAGCGTACCTTGTGGCCCTTTGAGAACCTCCACTTGCTGTATATCGTATAGGTTAGCAATTTGATGGCTGGCAGAGCCGCTGTTAACCCCATCAACATACAGACCGACCGGGGAAGTATTAGCGGTATTGTAATCAATCAGCCCGACACCACGAATATTAATGGCCGGCGGTGTACCTTCGGCGGCATTTTGCGATATTTTCACATTTGCCGAGAACCGTCCTAACTCGGTGGTATCTTTGATAGCCGCATCCGTGAGCTGTTGCTCGCCGATATAGGTAATCGATACACCGACTTCACTGGCTTGCTGAGCCCGTTTTTGCGCGTACACTTCGATCACTTCCATCTGCTCATCAGCTGAAGTTTGTTGAGCCTGTGCGACCGTCGTACAAGCAAAAGGTATACACAGCAGAGTCCGCTTAAGTTGCCAAGTCATTTTTTATAACGCATTAATTTAATTATTAATCTTAGTATAGAAGAAACCTCGTCATAACAGTAGCGTGTTACCAAGGTAAAAAGCCGCGCTCACCACTAATATGGGTTGGCACGCCGGATAGCGCCCGTGCTGTTTGCATGCCAGCCATCACCGCCGCCTCTACACAACCGGCATTAACGCCGGTGCTAATCCAATCTCCAGTAATGTAGAGATTGCTAAAGTCGGTTTCTTGCGTATGCAAACGGTACTGACTCGTGCCTGTTAGTGACAACACATAGCGCTCGCTGGGGTCGAGGTTTACGCGCCAATACTGATAATCAAAACGTTGCTCACCCTGTGCGCTCGCAGGAGCATACAAAGTATGCCATTGGAAGCCTTCACTATCGCCAGCTTCTGGCCACAAATAATGCATGCTGTGCTTGAGTTTGTTGAGGCAATTGTTTTTCACGTTTTGCAATTGCTGCTGCACAAAGCCCGTGTCGCTCGCGGGAGGGAAATCAGCGCACGTATACGCGCTGCAAAAATACGCGACATTAACTGGTTGATTATCCTCTGGCCACTGTTCCCAAGGTAATAGGTGTGCCATCGCGGCCCAGGTGTCGAAGGGCTTGGAAAACGCGCTGAGGATAGGCGGTTTTGTCGATGCTTGCCAACCTAGCTGCCGGTCGTCTTTATTTAGCCACAGCTGCATTGCTTGGGTAGCCACGGTGCCAAGCTCCTTAACACTCGTCGCTAGCCGAGTGTCTGTTGCTAAAAGCGCTGGCGCTATATGCTCCATGCTTGCCACTGATACACCACATATCACATGATCAAAGTCCACTGCGCGCTCAAGGGTAATGCGCTCAAGCGGTGCAGAAAAATGACGCTCATACACCGCCTCCCAATCACTCCAATGTGACTCTAGGTTTATGTTGTGGGTCTTTAATAGTTGCGCTTGGTCTGCGTTAATTTGTGTATATAACGGCTCGCTTGGCCAGCAAGGTAAGCCGTGGATATCCACTAAAGGATGATAATCTGGGTGTTTAAGATCAACTTGCTTGCACAGCTCAATCTTTTGCACAAAGCGCCCGCTACTGTCGGGATACAACTGCTGCACCTGATGAAAAAAGGCAAATTTCACGCCGCGCTGCTTTAATAGCTCGTAGATGGGCGCAAAAATAACATCGCCCATTCCCGCTTGCATCTTCCACATTACGCCGCCACGGTAACACAGCAGAATTCGTAGGATAGCCAAGGCTGCAACCCCCGCCTCCACATTCGGTTTGCTAAAATCGCCATCTTGGTAGCCAAACACTAAGTCGTAAAACCCTCTTACTGGAGCGCTATCAACGCTAAAGTGTGGGTCTGCACCATTATCGCTAAGCCACTGGCGTAAATCACGGTCATTAATACTGGCAAAGCCACGCTCATGAATTTTGTCGCGTATTAAACCAACCAACATGGCAATCGCTAAATCGGCGCAAATATAGGCTTGACGCAGCTTCGCATTGTCATCGAGTAATTCACGAACTTCTTCACGAAGCCAGCGCTTAAGCTTACGGACAATATACCAAGTTCCCAAACGATCCGACTTGTGACTAAAACTTTCGTCGTTAACACGCAAATTGAGTAGAGCACTAAGCTGCTCTAATAATAACCTAGGGTTAGAAACAACCTGCTGCGCATCTTGGCGTAGCTCAGTGTAAAACTGACTTACCTCCAGAGTGATACTGCTGAAGGTACTTTGCACTTGCTCCATAATGCTGGCTAAAAGATGCTGATCACGCCGCTTTCGAGTGGTGAGTACAGGTTTATGTGCCAGCTCATGTTCTATATCGTCGACAAGCTTCTCTAACCAGGCGACCAAAAGCCGAGCAATTTGCCAAAAGTGTAAATCCAAAGTGCCCGCACTAGGGTTCCCCTCGATTCGTGGAAATTCAATGGCCCAAGGCTGCCATTGGCCGTTAATACGCTCTTGCAAGGCGATAACATCATGGGGTTTAAATGCCTGTTGCCACGTTGCCATAGGGTGAGTCGCAGGTCTATCCAGTGCTTGATAAACTCGCTCTATGGTGCGGAACGAATTTACATAGGCACCAAACCAAACATGCAAGCCATGCTCCTCGATACGTTGGCCCATATTTGCGTTGCGACCACTGGCGCCTTTACCACCCAAACGCCAGCCTTGCTGGTACACGGTTATATCAAACTGTTGTTGCCAATTGGCTTTTTCCGTTAAATACACAGCAGCGGTCATAGCACTGACGCCACCGCCAAGAATCGCGATTTTTTGCTGCTCAGACATAGCCTTGCTCCACAATTACCCTTGCTCCAGCCTGCTCAAAGTCCATATTGACGTAATAAGGCAGCCGCGCCCATTGCTTACCTGTAGCGATACCAAAGAGTTGCTGCAGTGGAAACGCATCAAGATGGCGAATATCAACCTCATACTCCCCTTCTAATAACCCCACCTCATGAATAGCATTGATGGTTGAGGGCGAGTGCAGCACGGCGCTGTAAAGACTGTTTTGGGCCATTCCATCCGGGCATTGTTTAAACAAAATTTGGTCTAAATAAGGGTGTGTAACCCCGCCTAACAACTGTTTGATGAGCTCTTTGCTCAGGTGCGCCCCTTGCGCTCCTTGCGACAATAACTCGGCTATCTCTTTAGTCGTCTCATACGCTTCGCTTAGCCAATTGTCATTATCATCTACTCTACGAACCCGTAATAGCTCATGCCAGGCCATTTGCGTGTTTGGGTGGTAAGGTTGAAAGGTTTCTAGTTGCAGCGAAAAGTCACTGTTTGCCTGCTTATTCTCGGGCATACTATAGCGACATAAATATTTGTTATAACCCCAAATCTCGCGGCCATTAATCAAAGCATTAATGTTATTTACACAAATAAAGGCAGGAAACCAATATAGATGCAAAGCGCGGTCGTCACCCTTTGCTTGTTTGACGACAGGCAACCAGATGATGATATCAGTCTCTTGCATCCAGCCATACTCACTAAAGGGCGCCTGCAACGAAGCGATGCGGGTGATATCAGTAAAGCTTAGTAACGGCGATGAGCCCAGTACTTTAAAAAAGTAAGGTGAGGAGTCGATTGAATTCAACGTGGTATCAACAAAGTGCTGCATTTTTTGCTCACAGCCTGCTAAGAAAAAGCCGAACATGCGCGCATCTTTCATGCCACACGGCGGTTTGGCGATGGGGTTTGAAGGGTAATGAATATAAGGTAAAGCCATCCTACTCTACTCGCTGGTTTTAATCTTTTAGGCCCAAAAGTTAGGGCAACGCGTGCACCGAGTATAGATGGCTTTTTATTTGTTCACATTATTTAAACAAGTACGTTGTTAAATTTTCTCGCCCAACTTAAACAAGACGAACTCGCCAGGTTGCATTTTTTGCCAACGCTCATCATTGGTTAATGGCCGCGTTGCGATGACCGTCACTATGTCATCAGGTGTGGTTTCCTGTTGAAAGTTAACCACCATATCAGCATCGATTAGCGTGGCTTTACCAAAAGGTGCGCGGCGAGTGATCCAGTGCAAATTGTTAGTACAATACGCCAGTACAAACACACCATCGGTTAGCAGCATATTAAATACGCCTTTTTCTCTTAGTTGGTGCGCCAGTTTGGCTGCGTAACGAAAAACACTCGCCATATTGCTGGGTTTTGTGGGGTACTTTTCACGAATTTTGTCGAGCAACCAGCAAAACGCCAGCTCACTGTCGGTATTACCAACAGGACGATAGTAAGAGGGCTTTAAATCACTGTAGTCTGAGAGCTGACCATTGTGCGCGTAGGTTATCTCCTTACCCCATAACTCGCGAGTAAACGGATGGGTGTTCTCCAAGCAAGTTCGTCCACGATTCGCTTGACGAATATGACTGATCACCGACTTACTTTTTATCGGATACGCGCGCACCAGTTTGGCTATTTCCGACTCGCTACTCGGCAATGGGTCTTTAAATGAGCGACACCCTTTACCCTCATAAAACGTGATCCCCCAACCATCTTTGTGTGGGCCCGTATTTCCGCCACGCTCTAACAAGCCGGTAAAACTAAAACAAATATCTGTTGGTACGTTGGCAGACATGCCAAGCAACTCACACATCAATAAATTCCTAAATAAAAACAAACATATAAAATAAAACCTAATCAAAAAAGCTATCGTTCACTGTTATGAATGAACCAAAAGTACTCGTTATTCGATAGCTTATTAGCTAAATTAAATTTGTTTCCGCTAGCTCCAAAGGTACTCTTGATATAAGCGCTAGTGCAAACGAAAAAGAATATCACTTCTCTAAGCCACAATTACTCACCATTTAAGTAAGTCAATGTTTGAGCGACACTTTTTATTGTCATTGTACCCTACTACACTTATTGTAATTAAATTAGTTTGAAGTCCAAGCGCGATTAAATGATATCCAATAAAAGCACACTCTTGCTAGTCACCGCAGCAGTCGCTTATATAGCCACTGCAGCTTTCATTGTGTATCACGTTTCAATGGTATTTTACGATAAGGGTGAACAAGCGACTCAAAATGAGTTGAGAAATAAGGTCATGCTCATTAAGGCCACAATCGAGTCGAAGCTCTACAAAGAACTCCATGCAATTGACCGGCTAGCCAATATTGTATCTTCTGACCCTGATAAAGCATTAGAGAATTGGGGTCCGGTCGCCACAAACGTTTTGAAAAAAACATTTTACGTGCGAAATCTCGCTTTAGCGCCTAACGATGTGGTTACTCGAGTGTTTCCGTTAGAGGCTAACAATAAGGCAATTGGCTTAGACTACAGGACAAAACCAAAGCAGTATGCTGGTGTCCTAGCCGCTAAAGAAGACGGGTTTATCCATATCACTGAACCTGTGAATTTGGTCCAAGGCGGCCAAGGCATATTAGTGCACTTCCCTATTTACCTAGACTATCCTGATAACAATCGGTACTGGGGAGTGTTAAGTATCGTATTGGATCATCAAAGGCTGTTAATGGATAGTAAGATAGCTCACTTACAGGATACATTCATACTCGTTTCAAGCCCCAACCAATCGGAACTTTTTTCATTTGGTCACGCTCACTTAAAAGCATCAACTCCCGCTTCCGTACTCGAAATTTCCATTCCACATAATAGTTGGCAATTACAGGTATATGCTAAACCAGCTGGTGCTTTTAATTCTATGTTTTATGTGGCAGTCGTTTCGGGTGCCATTATATCCACTTTGGTTTTCGTAATATTACTTCTGCTACTTATAAACTATATGAAGGCACGAAGCGCAGCGCTACACGACCCACTAACCAACCTTCCAAACCGTAGATTCCTTCATGAATATTCAGCCCAGCTTGACTCAACTCAATTACCTCCTAGTTATGCCGTAGTCTGTATTGATTTAGACAAATTTAAAGAAGCTAATGATAACTATGGGCATGCGTGCGGAGACGCTATTTTAAAAGAGGTCGCTTGGCGCATCAAAAATTGCATTCGTTCGTCCGATATTGCCATTCGTTATGGAGGAGACGAGTTTTTAATTCTGTTGACTCGAGTGACACAGAAAAGTGAAATCCCTGATGTCGTTAATAAAATAGAACACGCTATCGAAGCCGAACCCATAGTATGGGATGGCCACAATATAACTATACCTACCAGTATTGGTTTTGCTGACAGCTCTGAAGGCTCAAATGTCGAAGCAACAATTCATTTAGCAGATAAACGTATGTATGAAAATAAGCAAAGGTAAGAAACATATGACGTATACACTGTAAATATTTCGGGCTATTTGAAACACTGCAAAATTTATCAGTGATAAAAGGCGCAAGCACCCTATAATTAGTCCAAGAGGGCTTGCAACCCTAATTGAGTAACGCTAATCTAGCTGCTAGTGGTCAGACCTCTAACAAGGAATCAGATTATGACACTTCTTTTTTTTATACTTGCGCTTATTGTGGTGCTGTCTTACGCCAGTTACCATCGCGCCAGTTTTAATACCTGCCTCGGTCTTGCCGTTGCAACAATGATTGTCGGCACCATTGCCGGTGGTTTTGGTATCATTAGCTGGCTTATCTTTTTAGTTATTGCCGTGCCTCTGTCTGTAACGACAGTTCGCCAGCAATACCTAGTAAAACCTCTTTTTGCGGCTTTCAAAAAAGTCACCCCGACGATGTCAGATACCGAAAAGTCAGCCATTGATGCTGGTACTACATGGTGGGAAGCGGATCTTTTTTGTGGTCGTCCTAACTGGAATAAACTACATCAGTACCCCATTCCAAAGCTGAGCGCTGAAGAGCAGGCTTTCCTTGATGGACCCGTGGAAGAAGTGTGCGGTATGTTTAGCGATTGGGAAGCAACCCACGAGCTTACCGATTTACCGGAAGAGGTTTGGCAATATCTGAAGGACAATAAGTTCTTCGCCATGATCATCAAAAAAGAATTTGGTGGCTTGGAGTTTTCAGCTTACGCCCAATCATGTGTGCTGCAAAAGCTCACCAGTAAGTCGACCTTGTTATCGTCAATTGTCGGTGTCCCTAATTCATTAGGCCCAGGCGAGCTACTCCAGCACTATGGAACCAAAGAGCAAAAAGACCATTACCTCCCTCGTTTGGCTAAAGGTGATGAGATCCCATGCTTCGCACTGACCTCACCCGAAGCGGGTTCTGATGCCAGTGCCATTCCTGATTTTGGTGTGGTCTGTAAGGGTGAATTTAACGGCGAAGAAGTGACTGGTATTCGCTTAACTTGGAACAAGCGCTACATCACACTTGCACCGGTTGCGACAGTGCTTGGTCTTGCTTTTAAGCTACGTGATCCAGACGGCTTGCTGGGCGATGAAAAAGAACTCGGCATTACCTGTGCGCTTATTCCAACCGATATGGAAGGCGTTAAAATTGGCCGTCGCCACTTCCCTTTGAATGTGCCGTTCCAAAATGGCCCAACCCAAGGCGAAGACGTTTTCGTGCCATTAGACTACATCATTGGTGGTCCAAAAATGGCTGGTCAAGGCTGGCGTATGCTGGTTGAGTGTTTGTCGGTTGGTCGTGCTATTACCCTACCCTCAAATTCAACGGGCGGCATTAAATCGCTTGCTGTTGCCACCGGAGCTTACAGCCGTATTCGCCGCCAATTCCGCCTACCCATTGGCAAAATGGAAGGTGTTGAAGAAGCTATGGCGAAACTGGGCGGTTACGCCTATGCCAGTGACGCGGCGGTCAGTATGTCTACCGGCGCGGTTGATTTAGGTGAAAAGCCATCTGTCATTTCAGCCATTTTGAAATACCATCTGACCGAGCAAATGCGTGAGTCCACCATGCATGCCATGGATGTTCATGGCGGTAAGGGCATTTGCCTAGGGCCAAATAACTACCTTGGCCGAGGTTATCAAGGTGCCCCTATTGCGATCACCGTAGAAGGCGCGAACATCCTCACTCGTAACATGATTATTTACGGTCAAGGCGCGATTCGCTGTCACCCGTTTGTGTTAACCGAGCTGAATGCCTGCAGCATCGAAGACAGCAATGAAGCTTTGGATGTATTCGACAATGCCCTAATGGGCCATATCGGCTACACCATTTCTAACTTGGTACGTACGAAGTGGTTAGCATTAACCGGAGCGCGTTTTACCAGCGTGCCTTATAAAGATGAAACCACTGAGTTTTATCGCGATGCAGCGCGTTTCAGTGCCTCTTTGGCGCTGATGTCTGATATTTGTATGGCGGTGTTTGGTGGCTCACTAAAACGCAAAGAGCGCATCTCTGCGCGCCTTGGTGACATGCTAAGTTACCTGTACTTAGTATCAGCGACTTTGAAACGCTACAACGACGAAGGCCGCCGCAAAGAAGATTTGCCATTAGTTAAATGGGCCTGTCAGGAATACTTGTATCGCTGTCAGCGTGCGCTGGCTGATTTAATCAATAACATGCCCTCAGTGTTTTTGCGCGGTGTGCTTAAGGTTATTTTGTTCCCTTGGGGCCGCCCAGTGCGCAAGCCAACCGATAAGCAAGAGCATGTTATTGCCCAGCTACTGCAAACGCCTAACGAGACTCGTGAGCGCTTGTCACAGCATATCTTCTTAACCGATGGCCCACACAGCCTACTCGGTAAACAAGAGCAGACACTACGCAACATTCTTGCTGTGGAGCCGCTGTTCGATAAGGTATGCCGCGCGACGGGCAAAAAGCTGCCTTTCACTCAGCTTGATAAGGTTGCACAAATGGGCCTTGATGAAGGCGTGCTCAGTGAGCAAGAAGCCCATCAATTGCGCGATGTCGAGCAGCAACGTTTGGATGTGATCAACGTTGATGACTTTGATCCCGCCGACCTACTCGCGGGTAAAGCGGCGCGTAGACGACCAAACAAAAAGGCGTCTGCTGCCTAATAACTTGTGCACAATTGCACTTTTCCACGACACCAAGCCAGCATATGCTGGCTTTTTTATGGCTATTGCAAAATTTGCTAACAATTTGCACCTAAAAAAGGCCCTGCCTAACCTTGCTTTTCCCAGCGTGAACCCGAACACTAAAAGCGAAAATAACAATACCTAAAAAACTAACAGGATATATATTTATGATAGCGAAGCATTTCATTGCCAGTGCCCTAGCAGGCGCCATCGCGCTCTCTCTAGCTGGATGCCAGCAGAGCGCTTCTAACGAGCTACAAAGTGTACAAACGCAAAGCCAGTTCCAAACTTACAGCGCCGAGACCTTCTACGATACCGTGAGTTTAAGGGGCAATAGCATCAACCATAGTGGTGATAAGCTGCTACTGAGCAGTGATGAGAATGGGGTGTTTAACCTCTATGAGGTCGACATTAAAACCGGCGCCCGCACACAGCTGACCGATGCCAAAGACAGCACTTATGCACTGGCATTTTTCCCCAAGGACGACCGAATTCTGTTTAGCCGAGATAGCGGTGGTAACGAGCGCACGCACGTGTTTGTTCGCGATCAGCAAGGCGAGATCACCGACTTAACGCCCGGCGAAGAGACCCGCGCGGCATTTGCAGGCTTTAGCCAAGACGGGCAACATTTTTATGTGCTGAGCAACCAGCGTGACGCCAAGTTTATGGACTTATACAAATTCGATAGCAATAGTTATGAGTCTCAGCGTGTTTATACCAACGAAACAGGGCTCGATGTCAGTGCCATCAGCCCAGATGGCCGATATATTGCGCTAACTAAGCACCACGATAACCGTGATAGTGATTTTTATCTACTGGATACTGCATCGGGTGAAGGCCCTAAGCTTCTCAGCGCTCACGAGCAACCAGCCAAGTATAGCGCTTGGAGTTTCAGTGTTGATGGGCAATCACTGTATTACACTACGAATGCCAAAGGCGAGTTTCGCCAGATGTGGCGCTATAACTTGGCTACACAAGAGCATGAACTTGCTTTGGACGCCGACTGGGATGTCAGCTTTATGGAGTACTCAAAGTCTGGGCGGTACCGCGTCAGCGCCGTCAATGCCGATGCCAGCACCCAGGTAACGATTTTAGACACCAAGACAAACCAAGAGCTGGCATTGCCATCGACACTGCCTAAGGGCACGCTCAGTGGCGTCGAATTTAGTGATGATGAACAAATCATGTCATTTTATTTAAGCTCAGATACCAGCCCACGCAATCTATATGTATGGCGAATTGGCAGCGATCAAGCGCAGCGTCTCACCAACACCCTGAGTGCAAACATTGCTGAAGAAAACCTCGTGAGCAGCGAAGTGGTCCGCTTTAAAAGCTTTGATGGACTCACCATTCCCGGCATTTTATACAAGCCTAAGCAGGCCTCAGCCACGAATAAAGTTCCTGCTTTAGTCTGGGTGCACGGTGGCCCAGGTGGCCAAAGTCGCACGGGTTATAGTGCTATGCGACAGTTCTTAGTGAACCAAGGTTACGCGGTTTTTGCAGTGAATAACCGTGGCAGTGCCGGCTATGGCAAAACCTTCTTTCACCTTGATGACAAAAAGCACGGTGAAGAAGACTTACAAGATATTATCTACGGCAAAAAGCACTTACAAACGCTGGATTGGGTCGATAACGATAAGATTGGCATTATCGGCGGCAGTTACGGTGGCTATATGACGGCGGCAGCACTCGCCTTTGCCCCCGACGAATTTGAAGTGGGTATTAATATCTTTGGCGTTACTAACTGGGTGCGGACACTAAAATCCATTCCACCTTGGTGGGAGAGCTACAAAAAGGCACTCTACGATGAGATGGGCGATCCGGCCACCGATGAAGAGCGTCATCGTCGTATCTCACCGTTGTTCCACGCAGATAACATCAAAAAACCGTTATTAGTGGTACAAGGAGCCAATGATCCCCGAGTTCTGCAGGTTGAAAGCGATGAGCTTGTTGCCGCAGTGAAAGCCAACGGGGTGCCAGTTGAGTATGTACTCTTCCCCGACGAGGGCCACGGCTTTAGTAAGCGTGAAAACCGCATTACAGCGGCCAATGCGTACCTGTCTTTTCTTGATAAACATTTAAGAGGTCAATAATACTGCTGTGGCCAGTGCATGCTGGCCACACCCTCTCCCTGTTAACTGCCTTCACGCACCGCCTACACATGTAGCGTCGTTCTTTGCAAGCGCGCTTATAGCTATCAGTTTACTGAAAACACAGCACCCGCCTATCTACGCTTATTACAGGTAAATAGAAGCAGCCCCCATAACGGGTATTAAAAGGGAATAGATAAAGGAATAACAAGAATGTATCTGGAAATACTGAGTGAGCACACTCAGTGGCGGAGTGGACGGGACTCGAACCCGCGACCCCCGGCGTGAC
>CEVA01514520.1_pt1 | contig 33676 bp, 33 predicted proteins | sample 361521 | NCBI WGS metagenome assembly CEVA01 (sample SAMEA2622823, study PRJEB7988) | marine metagenome | isolation source: saline water (ENVO:00002010), including | reverse complement strand
GATCAAGTGCTATGGCTATTGAGAAAGCCAAACGCAAAACCATACCCATTGAATATGTTTTTATTTGAGCATCGGCAAATTTTTCCAATTCAGCAAATTTAAAAATAGAATCTTCTTTTTCTTTGATATCCTTCCCACTCATTCCTAGCAAGGAAGCATTTAGATGAATATTTTCTCGACCAGTTAACTCTGGATGAAAACCAGCACCAAGCTCTAGTAAACTTGCAACTTTTCCTCCAATTTCAATAGAGCCAGAATCAGATGCATAAATGCCTGCCAAAAGCTTTAATAATGTTGATTTTCCAGCTCCATTTCTACCAATTAAGCCAATAATCTCTCCTGGCTTGATGCTTAAAGAGAGATCATCAAGAACTTTAAAGGAAGTTTTTTTACTCTTGATTCCAGCAAGCTTGTCTCGAAAACTCCTCTTTGAGCCTTGTGAAAAAGTTTTTACAAGATTTGAGACCTTTATCTCCCCTTGTTCTATTTTCGTTTTTTTCACGCTAGCCATTTCATATTTCCTCAGCAAATCTAGATTCAGATTTCATAAAAACACAATAACCCCAAACCAACAAAACCAAGCCTAGACCAAAAGCCATTGCAAGTGATCCAGGATTAGGGTTAGATAAATCCAAAAGAACGTCTCTATATCCTTTGATAACATGCGTCATTGGGTTAAGGTAATAAATTTGATGGATGATTTCAGCGCTTCTTTCATTCAGAAAACCTAAACTCTGAAATTTCTCTAATGTGGGAGGAGCATAAAGAACTGGGGTTCCGAAAAAAAGAACAGTCATGAATGTATTTGCAAGCTGCTCTGTATCTCTATAAAAAACATTCATTGTAGATAGCAACAAGCCAACACCAAGTGTTATCATGAGATGCAGTAAAAGTATAACTGGCAAATAAAAAAGCGGCAAAAGCTCAAGACCGGAACCATGATCTGGCCACCATTTAAGCAAACATGCCAAAATCAAAATCGCCAACATCATCAAAAAATGAACAGCTTCAGCTAATACAGAAGCCAAAGGCAAAACAATCCTTGGGAAGGCAACCTGCTTCAACAATCCTCCTGCTTGAACTATTGAAGGTGTTGATTTTGTAACACCTCCAGAAAAGAAATTGAAAGCAAATAAACCGATGATCAAAAGAAATGGATAAGTTGTTCCCCCCATTCCAAATTTGTCAGTAAGCAGAACCCCAAAAACAGCATAATAAACAAAAAACATTGTCAAAGGCTGTACAAGAGACCATAAAAAACCCAAGCCAGTATTCCTATACCTTAAACGAAGGTCTCTAAGGGTTAAATTTTTCAAAAGCTCTGTATATTCAAAAATTTTCATAAATTAAAAAACAACCCTCACACCGCCATCAGCCTTCCAGCTTAAATCACTAAAAACATAAATGTTTTTGGCATAACCAGAAAAATCATCTGATTTTATCAGCAGATCTCCCTCTATTGCAGAAATGTTAAAAAAATTTTCAAAAATCTTAACTGAAGCATTTTTAGAGGAAACCATCAGATCCTTAAAATACAAAGTGAACCCAGAGATTCTCAAAAATGAATTCTTATCATCTATATACATGAAAAAATCATCACCTTGAATGTCAAGAACATCATCCTTGAAAACATACTGAAAATACTCTAAATCAGATGAAGAAACAATGTCATTCGATTCATAATTCCAATAATAAAGAGGGGCTTTTGATTGAAAGGAAAAAAAATCACCTTTCAAGCTTGGTGAACCATACAAAAAAACATTTGAATCTTCAATGATAATTTTTTCTGCATTTAATGCATGATCCAAATAACTTGCTTGTTCAAAAGGGCCTTCTAATGTAATTTTTCCTGACTTGTCAAAAACCGCCTTGCCATATGAGTGAAAATTAAAAAAAGAAGCATTGACATCAACACCCTTTTCCATTACCATTCTTGACTTCAAAAAACTTCCTTCCGGGGCTGAAAAAAAATATTCATCTTTATAAGTGCCATTTAAGCCTTCAGAAAAAGCAAAAAAACCTTTTCCGTCTGATGAAACATAACAAGACTGTGCTTCAAAATCATTTCTGATTATTTGAATCTGGCTATTGTTTTCACATGATGCAATAAATGATCCATCGGCAGCCATAGAAACATTGCCATAACCTTTAATCAAGGTGTCCAAAAACAAAAAAAAATAAATCAATCTTTCTCTTGGATCCTTTTTTTAATGTTTTCAAGAATAGAAGCAGGAACCTGTTTTGAAAAATCTCCCCCCAGCAAAGCAACTTCTTTAATAAGCCTTGAAGAAACGAATGACCATTTTGAATCTGCAACCATGAATATGGTTTCGCACCCCTTTAGCAATTGACTATTCATTAAACTCATTTGCAATTCATACTCATAATCGCTAACAGCTCTCAATCCCCTGACTATCACACTGATTTCATTTTTTCTCATCCAGTCAGTTATCAAGCCGTCAACAACATGGACTTTAACCCTGTCAAAATCATTTCCTGAAAGCTCCTCACAAGCAGCAGATAATATCATTTTCTTTCTTTCTTCAGAGGAGAACCAACATTTTTTTGCAGGATTTTTTGCAATCAATACATGAACAACATCAAAACAAGAAACACTTCTTTTTAAAATGTTTAAATGACCCCTTGTTACAGGGTCAAAAGTTCCTGAATACACTACCTCTTTAGCCATTTTTAAAATTAAAAAAATTCAAACTTTCATTTCCATGTTCTATTTTTTGCACTAGGTCTAAATTGTAAAGCTTAGGCAATGATATTTTATTTGGCCATCTGCATACAAGCGTTGTCTGTTTTTTAACAAGATTTTGAGATGACTTTAAAACCTCACTGCCTAAATCTAAATTTTTAAAGGGCGGATCGCAACAAATGAGATCAAAAGACAAGCCAGACTCTTCTAAGGACTTGGGTAACGAACCGTAAACCATGCTGTACCTATCCTGTGAAACCTTCAGATTAATTAAATTTTCACGAATAACACGCTGGCTAGCAGTATCTTTTTCAAAAAAAACAACATGTTTTGCCCTATTGCTCAGCATGCTTATACCCCATATGCCACTACCAGCAAACAAATCAGCAACATTTTTTCCATCAAGATTATTAAACTTATCGGATATCACCTGTCTCCACCTACCAGTCAAAGGCCTTAAACTTGATCGTTGATAAAAAAACACCTTTCTTGAATTTAGCTCTCCACCATGTATCTTTAAATATTTTTTAATCTTTCTCATAATCTAATAGTATAATTATCTCCTTATGTCAAGAAAAGATCAAATAACCGGAAAACAAGGTAAAAGTGGGAATATCGTAAGTCACTCACACAGAAAGTCTAAAAGAAGATTTTCAATAAACTTAATTAAAAAAAGAGTTTGGGATGAAGAAAAGGGGCATTACGTCATATTAAGAGTTTCAAATAAAACACTTAGAACAATTAAGAAAAAAGGCCTTTCTTCAACAGTAAAAGATAATAGTTAGATAACCTTTATGGGCAAAAAATTCAAACATATTGAAAAGAAAATTACCCTGGTGGGAACAATAAGAAAGTACTCAAGACCTTTCTTTATAACAACAGGTTTAATTTTTATAGTTTCTATTTTTTGGAATTACGGTACAACATTTACAAAATCAACAAAAATCAGTGACGAGGCACTTCAGCAACAATTAGAAATTGCTCCATCGGTGGTTGACGGAGAGGCTGTTGATGAAAATTCAGTAAGCCGTCTTGTTGGTGCAAAAGTTCAACAATGGAGAATGCAAAATCCGTCTTCTGCTCCTGGCATCATGGATATGATTCAATTTAGGGTAGAAAGCATTGATGAGATAATCGAAAGAAAAGTTCTTTTGAATGAGGCAAAAATCCAAAAAATAAAAATTAAAGATAGCTCTATCTCCGAAAGGAAAGAGAGAGACCTAGAAAGTTTTTTCATAGAGAAAGATCAAGAAGGTAATTTTTTCGAAAAATTCAAAAATAGAAAAGAGGCAAAAAAAGCATTTTTCAACAGAATTTCATCATTAGGGATGTCTGAAACCGATTACTTAAACTTAATCAAAGAAGATTTAATGATTGAAGAGATTGAAGTTTCAATATCTATGACAGCACAATCTGAATCAGAAACATACAAAAAAGATGCTGAAAGCATGATTCAAAACATGCTAGATGAAGGAAAAGATCTTACTGAAATATCTCTTGAGCTAAACGGAAGGCTAGGAATAAGGACAATAGCAAGCAGATGGCTAACAAGATCTGAAGCAGATTCCTTAATGATTCCTTTTGAGGAATTGAACCAAGAAAAAATAGCAAAATATCAATCAGGCAATGAAACAATTTTCTCCAAAGGCCTTGAATACAGGGAAGCTTCTGGTAAAGACTATGAAGATTTTGTTAAATCAAAAAAAGATCAAAAAAATAAAGAAGTCAACCTTGAGCAAATTGCCGTGGAAGCAGATTACTCAAAAGATTATGAAGCAGTTCGTATCCAAAGCATACAAGTTTCAGCACCACTAAATGAATTTTACAGCGATATAAAAAACAAAATAACCTTGTCTCATGACATCATCATCAATGACAAAATTTATTCAATCTACAAAGACCTTTTGCTTGGTGATTATGACTCATCTGGAGCCAAAAGCTTAGAAAGCTCAAAAGAAGAAAATGCTAGGAATGAGTATCTTGCATTATGCGCATGGAGCTTTTTGCTAAAAAGCAAAATGTCAGAAACAGAAACAGATCAAGCTTCTTTGACTCAATCCCAATTATGCTCAACAAATCTTTTAGAGCTAGCCCCTTTTGACCCATACAACATCTTACTAGCAGCAAGAATAGAGCTCGAAGTCGGAAATCAAGAAAAAGCAATTAGCCTAATTGCAGAAGCTAAAGACTTTCGTGGGCAAAATTTAAACATATCCTTCCAGATATCCTCACTCTTTAGGGAGGCTGGAAATGAGGAAATGGCTCTTGCAGAAGATGAAGAAAGAAATAAAATAATAGGAAACCTAAACAATAAATTATTTTGAATAAAAAATATCACATACGAACTTTTGGATGCCAGATGAATACAGCCGATTCAGATTCAATTGCAGGAATGCTTGATGATTTTGGATTTGAAAAATCAACAGAAGAAAAAGCAGATATAGTTCTTTATAACACCTGTGCTGTCAGAGAGAAAGCTGAACAAAGAATGAGGTCTGAACTTGGTAGCGTAAGGATACGAAAAGAAAGCAATCCTGAAGTAAAAATAGGAATACTTGGCTGCGCTGCGGAAAGCTTAAAAGAAAAATTAGAAAAAGAAGAATGGATTGACATTGTGCAAGATGGGAAAAATCTTGAGAAAATGAAAGAAGCAGTAATGAAAATTCTTCCAGACGAATACGAAACCACTCAGGATTCTTTTGGCTTACATAGAAGTGGTGAGAATTCAGGAATGATACCTGTAATCAGAGGATGCTCTTATATGTGCTCCTACTGTATTGTTCCAAGAACAAGAGGCCTGCAAAGATCAATACCTTTAAAAGAAATACTAAAAGATGTCGAGCTATCTATTGAAAAAGGTTCAAAAGAAATATACCTACTAGGTCAAAATTTTCTTTCCTATGGCAGAGACCTTTCAAAAAAAACATCTCCAGAAGAAATGATATCTACCGTGCATGATTCATTTCCTGAGCTTAAAAGAATAAGGTTCCTAACAAGCCATCCTCACGACTTAACAAAAAACTTTCTGCAAACAATGAATTCCCTTCCGCGTGTTGCAAGATATCTCCATTTGCCATTTCAATCTGGAAGCGATACTGTTCTAAAGGCAATGAGGAGAATAACCACAAGGCAAACTGTTATTGAAAAATCACAATGGGTAAGAGAGATCTGGAAAGATGCGACTCTTTCCACTGATATCATTGTTGGCTTTCCGACCGAAACAGAAAAAGACCACAAAGAAACAATTTCCCTGCTTGAAGAGGTTCAGTATGATTTTGCATACTCTTTCCTATATTCACCGAGACCTCAAACTAAAGCATTCCCTCTAGGGGATCCAATACCTCATAAAGAAAAAGTTAAAAGGCTTTCCGAGGTAACAAAAGTTTTAAATTCAATCTGGTTTGAAAAAAATAAAAAATACCTAGGAAAAACAGTTGAAGTTTTAGTGGAAAACAAAGAAGGCAAAAGCGAAAATAGATGGACAGGCAGATCGGAAGGCTTCCATCTTGTTCATTTTGATTCAAACACAAATCCAATAGGCAAATATGTTAAAGTAAAAATCACAAAAACAGGATCAACGTTCCTTGGAGGAGAGCTTGTTTAAATTTTTTATTCTTTTGTTGCTGCCAATGCAGTTACAAGAGGCTCTTCAGTTACACCCTTCCGTTATCACTGCAAAAAAAAATGTTGAATTATCAGAATTGAATTTTGCACAATCTGAATATCAAACATTTTCACCTCTTTTATCAACAAGTGGGTCTCACAGCAACAATGAAAGCAGTGTAAATTTTGATACAAGTGAATCAAGCAGCCTTAATGCTTCAATTTCATGGCTCACAAGAAGAGGTTATTCGCTCAGTTTTTCATTGCGCAATAATGAATCTGTCTATGATAGTTCAATAGGTGGAATAACTGACAACTATTCACTTTCTTCAGGTTTCTCGCTTAGCTATCCTCTTTTTTCTGAAAAAAGAAAATTAAGATTAAGCAATACAGACATATCAGCATTCAACACTCTGAAAACTCATATAGACTACCAAGCGACCCTAAACCAATCAGCATATGATGTAATTTCAAGATTTTGGGATTGCTTGATTCTTGAAGAAAACTTAGCTCTGACAAGGCTTTCATTAAAAGAAAGCCAGCAACAACAATCTCAAATAGAAGCAAGAATAAACACTGGCACACTTGCTGAAAGTGAAATCTACAGTTACATAAACAGAACACTCCAGCAAGAAGCTTCAGTAATTGATGCAGAAATAAGATTACAAGAATGCAATGAACAAGCAAACCTTCTTTTTGGGAGGGAGGTTCCTAAAGAATGGTTTGAACTAGTGAAATCAATTGATTTTCAAGAAGACATTTCATATCCTGAAAAGGCATACAAAACAACGGATGTTGAGAAAAGTGAAATCGATCTGAAAGTTGGAAAAATCAATCTAGAAAATTCATATTCTCAGGATATGGCTGATTTTGATCTCTCGTTAAGTTATGGCTTGAATGCTAATTCAACAACCCAAACAAGCTTTAGCGATCTGGAGAACCCAAACTGGAATATTGGATTGACATGGTCAAAAAGATTAGGGAACAAAAACTACAACCAAAAAGAATCAGAGATAAATTTCGAGAACCTCAATCTCTTTCTGGAGAGAACAATGGACAATGCACTTCTTACAGAAAGAAGCCTAGTTAACCAAATCATCTCTATAGAAAAACTTGTTACAGCTTCTGAATCAGGAGTAAAAGCTGCAGAAAAAGCTTACGAAGGAACTAAAGCAAGATGGGAAGTTGGACTAACAACAAACCTTGAACTTTTCACTTTAGAAAATTCATTAATGTCTGCAAGGATGTCCTTGCTTACAACAAAAAAGAATCTCTTATTAGCAAAAGCAAATCTTGCAAGATTTAGAGGAAATATTGTTTCAAAATGAAGGAAGGAGAAGAAGGGTAGAAATAAATCGTCAAACTTGTCACCAAGTGCTGGCTGGCAAATTTTTCTCGCCATAAATCCATCTCCCTCTCACAAGAATTTCAGAGATATAAGAATTAGAAACCCTGGTTGCGTCAATCAAAAAAACATGCCTGTTTCCAGAAACATCTTTTTCAAAACGTTTTGTGAAATTGTTTAAATCCTTGAGTTCAATCCATTGATCTGAAAAAAGGATTACAGACAAGAGCGAATCATTTTCCTCCAAAAGATAAGCTGCTTCAACACAAGACCCATCAAGGATTTCTTTCGCAATTTTTTCAATCATAACAATCCAATAATCAACGATGTATAAATGGTTACTCCGGTTATATCACAAATAGTTGAAATTAATGGTGCGCTCGCAATAGCAGGGTCAATTCTCCTCAAAGACATCAATAATGGTGTCCCTGTCCCAACTATACTGCCAGTCATTATTGCAGCTACAAGGCTTAAGCCGACCACCTTAAGCTGATTGAGCTCAAGAGACTGATTTGAAAAAAAATAAGAGATAGTGAAGACAAAGAAAGCACAGCACAAAGCCATAGCAAAGCCAACTTTTAACTGCTTTAAAACAAACCTCCATGGCTTTTCGGCTGAAAGCCTATTTGTGGCAAGAGCTCGAACAACTATTACCGAAGACTGATTTCCAATTGCACCTCCCAAAGCCATTATCAATGGCAAAAACGCAATAAGCAAAACAAAATTCTCAATCGAATGACCTTTCGTCTCTAAAATTCTTCCTGTTAAGAAACTTCCGACCAGAGTCAAAAAAAGCCATGACATCCTTCTTAAAGCAATCCTCCAAGTTGTTTGGTTCACAGTCAGCTCCTCCTCGGAGAGACCAGCTAGCAAAAACACATCTTCAGTTGCTTCCTCTTGAACCATGTCAACAATATCATCTGGACTCAAAGCACCACAAAGTGTCCCTTCTTCATCGGTTACAGGAACCATCAAAAGACCATACTGTTCAAATACCTTAATCGCCTCTTCTTTATCTGAAGAAATTGAAACTGAAACAATTTCGTCTATAAAAACATCAGAAATAGGAAGACTTTCATCTGAATCACTAAGTTTTTTGAGGGTTGCGAAGCCTAAAAGCTTCCTATCGTCATCTACAACATAAACAATATTTGAAAAATCATCATCAAAGCCAACAAGCTTTTCCAATGCATCTTTCACATTATCTTTTATATTTACAAACGCTGGCAAAACATCCATCCTTCCAGCTGCAGTATCTTCATCAAAATTCAAAAGATCACTTATTAAATGATTCTGCTTTTTAAGTTTTGAGGTTATCTCTTCCTTTGTAACATCCGGAAGAAATCGGATAACAGCAGTTGCTATATCAGCTGGTAATTTGCGTAAAATTTTCATAGAATGATCTGTTTTCAATCTTGAAATCTGCTGTGCCAAAACATCCTCATCCACTTTTTCAAGTATCAACTGCGGTCTAGGAGTTTTTAAAATTAAATCAAATAGCTTCTGCCTATTTTCTTTTTCCAATAGCGGAAAAACACTAGCAATTTCACCAGGATGATATTTGAGTATAAATCTTCTTTTTCTTTGAATGCTCTTGTAACCTAATATCTTTTCCAAAGCTGCTAAAAGAATTGAATTACGCAATTTGCCAGACATGAATCAAGCTCCATTCAAATTGGCAAAAAAATAAAATTTTCCAGAAAACAATTTAATTTTGTACATTTTTATATGATTTTAGTTTTAAAAAAATACATTTACCCATTTTTAATACATAAAATGTAATCATTATGATTAATCCAATTTCTTTATTTTTAAATAATTTCTTAACATCAGGAGGTCTAGGTGGATCAATCATCCTTCTAGTAATAATCCTTCTTTCAGTCTACGGCCTTGCAATAGTTTTCGAAAGAAGAAAAACATTTGCAAAAATACCCAAAGGTGGCGGCAAAGATGTCGTAAGGCGAATAATTAGCGCTTTGGAGATAAATGATATAGCTGAAGCAAAGGTGCAAACATCCTCAAGAAAAGATGTTTATTCTAGAATGCTAAAAACTGTTCTTGAATCAAGGGAATGCAGCAAGGCCATATTTGAGGAAAACATTTCAAAAACATTTCTCAAAATTTCATCTGATCTTGAAAGAAACCTGGCAAGCCTTGCAACAATTGTTGAATTTTCACCACTTATAGGTCTGCTTGGAACAATTGTAGGTTTAATGAAGATTTTTGGGAGCATCTCTGAAGGTGGGTTAGGACACCATGAAGAACTTGCAGGAGGTATATCGACCGCCCTTATAACAACAGCCGCAGGTCTTATAGTTGCAATATTCTTTGGAATAATACTCAGATCTTACAAATCAAAAATCGAAGACATTTCAATGAATATTGAAAATTGTGTTTCAGATGTGGTTTCACATCCGTCATTTTTTCAAAAAAAAACAAATGACGGAATGGAGAATTCAAATAATTGAAAACTAGATTCAAAAACAAATCTGAAAATACAGAGCTAAAAATAGCCTGGACCCCTTTGATTGATATGGTTTTTATACTACTTCTTTTTTTCGCCGTCACAACAACATGGGCCTCAAAAGAAGCTGGAATGAATATGGAATTACCAAACGCTGGCTCAGGAACACAGCAAAACAATAGCCAGATAATCTATGTGGATGAATTAGGAAGAATATACATAAACAATCAAGATACACCCCTTTCAATTTCTGATTTTCTAAATGAGCTAAATCGTTTTGAGAAAGATCAACCATGGGAAATAAGAGCTAACAAAAATGTCCCTTATGAAAAAGTTATCATTGTGCTTGACAATTTAAGAAAAGAAAAATATATGAATGTAATACTCGCAGTTGAACCTAACAGAAATTGAAAAAACTAACTGAAATAGAAAAAAATATAATTCCAAAATCATTAAGGACACCTCTTAGGATTTCTATTTTCCTTCATGTTATATTGATTTCTTTTCTAGCTTTTATAAAATTTCCATTGCCTGAACCCCCTCCATTAATTTTGAAAATATCAGAAGAGCAAACAACAGAAAACGAAAAAGAAAAAGAAAATAACGAACCTGAGAAAGAACAAGAGGATTCACAAGGCCATGGTTCGAAAGAATTAAACACAGAAAGCAAAAAAGCAACAAACAAAAAACCAACACAAGGCCAAATATACATAGTGAAATCTGGTGACAGTGTTGGAAAGATTGCTTCAGAGGCTGGAGTCAGCATTCAAGATATGAAAAAATTCAACCCATGCGATCTTGGTAACAATCCATCACTGATAATTAAACCGGGAGATAGATTGATGATACCAGGAGCAGGAAGAAAAGAACCTGGGCCATGCAAAACAAAACAAGAAGAAAAAAACTCAAAAGAAATAACTGAAGAGGATCTTATAGAAACAATTTTAAAAACAACAGAAAACGCAGTTGAGGAGACAGTTGAGGAGACAGTTGAGGAGACAGTTGAGATAGACCCTTGCGCTGCTGATCAACCTTATGATGAAAGCTGCTGGCCATTAGACAAAGAAAGGCCAAAACCTCTTGTTACAAAATTAGCTGGATATGAGAATGTTGGCGGTTGGTTCAAGCAGCCAATAAAAGACAACAACGGTAAATTAATGGGGAGAGCTGAATTTGGAACCTCTTCATCACCATTAAATATTCCAAAAAATCTTACTGATGGTGATGGGCTTGCTAAAGGCACATCTGTAGTAATTGAAATGGAATTTTCAGAAAACGGAGAAGCCCAATCAGAACCAAAGATAATTTTGACAAGCGGATATGAATCACTCGACAAAAGAGCAATAGCCTGGATGAAGAAAACAACATTTAAAGACAGCTTCAATCGGCACCAAATGGAAAACGGTGGCATCCTGAGAATTCAATTCTATTTTCCAGGTGCCTCATGATTTTATCTCTTTTCTTAAGCCTGATCCTTAATCCGATCTCTATTGAAAATCAATTTATACAAATAAGAGTAAACCCGGGCCCATACGAGGAAGCCAGGTTTGGACTTGACACCACGCAAGGAAACCCAGAAGAACCTAATGATGATGGAAAGAAATTAATATACGGAGCAAAAATGCCATGGTCTAGCTTTGCGATAATAAAAATAGATGAAAAAACATTCATTTTTGGTGGGCCTTCAAGAAGTGATAGAAAAAATTCTTTTGCGAACCTGCCAACCGGCAAAAAAATATCCGAACCCTATATTGAAGATGAAAAAATAATTTCAATTTGGGAATTTTCTGGAGTTGAGATTAGTCAAATTCTATCTTTTGAAAAAGGCTACTCCACAAACCTTAAAGATGCAATGGGTATTAGCTATATTGCAAAATCAACTGACGAAAAAGAACATAGTGTTGGAATTACATTAATCCTTGACACTATGCTTGGAGAAAATGACGGAGCGCCACTAAGGGCAGAAGGAGCACAGGGGCTCATTGAGTCAGAAATATGTTTTGAAAAGTCCGAATTACCAGAATTTTGGCAAGCTTGGGACACTGAAGATCAAGCAACAATCAAAGCTGAAGGCAGGCTAAAGATCAAAAATAAAGAAAACCCAAGAAAGCTAGTGTTAGCAAATTGGGGCAAGCTTGCAAAAACAAATTGGGATATAGAGTGTCAGCCAGGGGCAAGTTTTGTAAGAGATGGAGAATTTGAAGATGAAAAAGACACTGCTGTTGCTATAATTTGGGACTCAATCATCGTTAACAACAAAACGCAAGAATTTCATACTACATATGGAATAGCAGATGCCCCAGCTCCTCCAGAATGCAAACCTCTATCTGCATACATAAGCGGCAAACCTTTTGAGATAGGAAGCAATGAAGAAAAATCTTTTTTTGGAAACTGGACAACTGATAAAGATTATCCTGTACAACCAAAAGAAGCAACTCTAAAAGTTTACTCTGATGATGGCTTAAAGGTGATAAATCCAGAAAAAGCAATAAATCTTCAAGAATACCCAAACGGATACCATTCATTCAAAATTTTCAACCCTGGAATAAATAAAAACAATGCTACCTATACTTTAAAAATAGAGTCGCCTGAAGGTTTTGAATGCACAACAACAAACAAAGTGAAAATATCAAAGCCTGCCAATTTAGAAATGAAGCTTATGCAAAAACCAACAATATCATCAATTTCCGGCATACGACATGACCCTACAAAATTTTATGCAAGCTTAACTATTGAAAATTCTGGAGAAAGCAACTCTGAAAAAGGAAGTATAGAAATCCAAACAAGTCAAAAATTATCAATTTCATCAGATTTAAAAATTGATTTCGATAGCATTCCCCCAAAAGGGAAAAAAACTTTTTCATGGCTTGTCTCAATTGCTCCTGAGTCATCAGGATCAGCTTCATTAAATTGGATTTTGAACCATAAGAATGAAGAAAGAACATCTAAAAAAATTGAATTTGATATACCTTCTCTCAACCAACATATGAGAATAAAGTCAATACAAAGAAATTTTTCCAACTCTCTCGTAACGGCAGTGAAAATGAAGCCATTTTCAACTTTTTGGGGCCAATGGGAGCTTCCCGGAAAATGCTTATTTGCTGGAAATGGAGGTATAGAAAAACATGGATATACCGTTGAAACAAAATGCCATGAAAATATAGTTGAAGTTTTAATTTCAGGCAATGGAGATGAATTACCGCCTTTAGTTGGTCTTTTTAGAGTATTTCATTCTGGAAATCATGAAAAAAACTGGAATCGAATAAAAAATTGTATTAACATTAATAAGACAAGTGAATGTCAAACATTAGAGGAGATATGGGAATGAAAAAAATAACCTTGCTATTGATATTATCAATAATGAACATTGCAAACCTAAAAGGACTAGATGTAAGAGATCTATCTGAAGATCACCCTGCATACAACACCGTAATATACCTTATCGAAGAAGGTTTTTTAAGCACTTTTGACGGTGATGAATTCAGAGGTGAGGAGTCTATAACTAGACTTGAGGTAGCAATGTTAGTTGACAAAATACTCAAACATGTTTCTTCCGGTGAGAAAAATCCAACAGCCCAAGAAGCTGATGCTATACGTTTATTGGCAGAAGAATTCAAAACAAACATCATAAGAATTGATGACAAGCTTTACGCTTTTGAGCAAAGAATCAAACTTCTGGAAAACGAGCAGTCTAAAGTTGTTGATGATTTTCTAGCAATCAAAATTGAAGTTGATGAAAAGCTAGCTAAATTCGAAAGTGACTTGGAATCATTACGACAAGGGTTAGAGAATCGATCCATACAGGAAGAAACAAAATTAATGCTTGATGAAATGAGCCTTAGATTAGCTGACCTTGAAACAAGAATGTCAGATTACGATAAAAAAAATGCAGATGGGTCAACAGCGCTTGAATCAAAATATGTATTTTGGCTTTTTGGACTGCTTGCTTTGGCATCCAGCTAAACAAATTTGAAAGTCCTGGTTACTGGTGGTGCTGGATTCATTGGGCACACAATATCTAAAAAATATATTGAAAAAGGTTACGACGTAACAATACTAGACAATCTTTCAACAGGGAAAAAAGAAAATATACCAGATGGTGCTAATTTTATATTTGGTGATATATGTGATTCAGAAATTATAAAAAAATTAGGATCATTTGACCTTTTAAGCCATCATGCAGCTCAAACAAGTGTAACTTTCTCTGTTAAAAATCCTTTAATTGATGCAAGGAACAATGTGTTTGGAACAATATCTTTACTTGAAAGCATGAAAGGGAAAGTGAATCAAATCATATTTGCAAGCACAGGTGGAGCGATATACGGCAATATAAAAAAAATAGCAACAGAAAAACATGCAAAAAATCCAAAATCACCATATGCGTTAAACAAAATGACTGGAGAAAAAATAGTTACCATGTGGGCCAAGCAAAACAAAACAAAAGCAACAATACTTAGATATTCAAATGTTTATGGTCCAGGTCAAGACCCTCATGGTGAATCTGGAGTTATAGCAATATGGATGAAAAACATACTTGAAAAAAAACCATGCATCATATATGGAGATGGCAACTCAGTAAGAGATTATATATATGTAGAAGATGTTGCAAATGCAAATCTTTTATCAATCAATAAAGAAGGAATTTTCAATATTGGCACAGGTGTTGGAACGTCTACAAATGAACTATTTCAAATATTGAAACCTCAAGAAAAAGCAACTTATCAAAAAGCAAGAGATGGAGAAATAGAAAGAAGTGTTTTAGATTCATCAAAAGCAAAAAAAAGTTTTTTTTGGGAGTCTAAAACTAGAATACAAGATGGAATACGTTTAACATTTTCAAAAGAAAAAAGGAGAAAGAATAAATAATGAGTAAAAAAGTTGGTTTTGTTGGGGCAGGTTTTGTAGGAGCAGAAGCTGCAAGGCAAGTAATGTCTGAAGGTATTGCGAATGTAGCACTTGTTGATATAGCTGGAGATATGGCAAAAGGAAAAGCTTTAGATTTAACAGAAGCTGCTCCAATACTCAAAACAGCTAAAAACGCAATCGGCGGTAGTGACTATAAGCTACTACAGGGTTCAGATGTAATTGTAGTAACGGCAGGGATTCCAAGAAAGCCTGGAATGAGCAGAGATGATCTTCTTAAAACCAACATACTCATAACAAAAGAAGTATGTAATGGCATTAAAAAATATGCTCCAGGAAGCATTGTGATAATGGTTACAAACCCATTAGATGCAATAGTTTATGTTGCACAAAAATTTTTAGAAGGAACATGTAAAGTTATTGGCATGGCTGGAGCTTTAGATAGTGCAAGATTTAGAACATTTCTTTCAATGGAAACAGGAGTTTCTTCAGACGATATACAAGCAATGGTCCTTGGGAGCCATGGTGATGCAATGGTTCCACTTGTTAGCTCAGCATCAATATCGGGAATACCAGCTAAAGAACTTATAAACGATAAACGTCTAGATGAAATTGTTGAAAGAACCCAAAAAGGTGGAGGAGAGATTGTTGCACTCTTAAAAACAGGTAGTGCGTACTATGCTCCTGGCATATCTGTTGCAAGTATGGTGAAAGCGATCATATTAGATGAAAATAAGATAATTCCAACATGCACACAACTCAATGGCGAATATGGAGAGTCTGGCATATTCATGGGAGTCCCTGCAATTCTTGGTTCGAATGGGGTCAAAAAAATAATAGAAGTTTCTCTTTCGGAAAAAGAAAAAAACCTTTGGGGCAACAGTCTAGATCACGTTAAAGAACTCATGAATGTTTCTGATTCGATAATCAAAAATGAAAAAATACAATTTTGACAACCTTTCATTAACACATTTTTCATCTGGAACAATTTCTTTAGATGGCGGTGCAATGTTTGGAGTTGTTCCAAAGAACCTATGGAGCAAAGTCTATCCATGCGATGAACAAAACAGAATAAAACTCGGCATGAATCTTCTATTGATACAAGATGACAGTCAGAACACTTTGATAGATACTGGTTGCTTGGGGATAAATAACACCAAACTGAAAAATATATACAACATAAAAAATAAAAATCCATTTGAAAAACTAGGTATATCTGAAGATGAGATCGACCACGTTGTATTAACGCATCTTCACTTCGATCATGCTGGCGGAGCAACAATGTTTAATGGTAAAAAATGGATTCCAAGATTCAAAAACGCTACCTACTGGATAGACAAAACCGAATGGCAAAGAGCAAGCAATCCAAATGAAAGAGAAAAGGCTTCATACTACCCTGAAACCTTTTTACCACTTTTGGAAGAAGGGAAGGTTCAATTAATTTCTGGAAATAAAGAAATTATTAAAAATATATTTTTCATAAATGCTCCAGGCCACACTCCTGGCCACAGGATAATAAAAATCAAAAATGGACAAAAAGAAATGTATTATCTTGCCGATCTTGTGCCGACCGCAAAACATTTGCCAATTCCATGGATAATGTCCTATGATTTAGAACCATTAAAAACGCTTGAAACAAGAAAAAAAATTTATCCTGAATTCATTAATAAAAATGTAAGATTATTTTTCGAACATGATGAAGAACCAACTTCAGGATTTGCAAAAGAAGAAAATAAAAAAATAACATTTTATAAATAATTTTTTTATCGAAAATATATATTTTTTTATAATTTTTTATCAAAATATTTTTTATTTTTAAATTTATTTATCTTTATAGGTCTAAAAATTTATATTTTTTATTTTTTATGAAATGATAACCGTATATTTATTTAAGGGGTTATATAAATTATGGACTATTCAACTAATTTTGGAAGCTTAACATTCAATAAAAAAGCAATGAAAAACTATATGCAAAAAAATACTTATAAAAAAATGTTAAAAATATTAGAGGGTGAAAATGCAATGGATTCAAAAACTGCTAACGAAGTCGCTGAAGCAATGAAAACATGGGCTATCGAAAATGAATGCACTCATTACTGCCATTGGTTTCAACCTCTAACAGGAAGCACTGCTGAAAAACATGATTCTTTTTACGATCCTGACAATAATGAAAATTTAATTACAAACTTCTCAGGAAAACTTCTTGTTAGAGGTGAACCGGATGCAAGCTCATTTCCTTCAGGAGGAATCAGAGACACTTATGAGGCAAGAGGATACACAGCTTGGGATACTTCAAGCCCTGCTTTTATAAACAGAAATGAAACAGGGGCAACCTTATGCATACCCACAGCTTTTGTCTCTTGGACAGGTGAAGCCTTGGATAAAAAAACACCTTTATTGAGATCAATAAATGCTGTAAATATTCAAGCGATGCGAATGCTTAAAATATTTGGAAATGACAAAGGGGTTAAAAAAACCATAACAACACTAGGATGCGAACAAGAGTTTTTTCTAATTGATGAATCTTTTGTTGAAGAAAGAGAAGATTTGCTTCTATGTGGAACCACTTTAATTGGTAAAGAAGCTCCAAAAGGTCATCAATTAGATGATCATTATTTCGGAACAATGAAAGAAAGGGTTTTGGCTTATTACCATGACGTTGAATATCAATTACTAGACCTCGGTGTTCCTTTCAAAACAAGACATAATGAGGTTGCCCCAGCCCAATTTGAACTGGCTCCTACATTCGAAAATGCAAATGTTGCAACAGACCATCAAATGATAACCATGCATGTTTTAAAGAAAACTGCAAAAGACCATGGCTTTTGCTGCCTTCTTCATGAAAAACCATTTGCAAGAATTAACGGATCTGGAAAACATAACAACTGGTCAATATCTACAGATACTGGATTGAACCTTCTTGACCCAACGGAAAAAACACATGAAAACATTCAGTTTTTAACATTCCTTTGTTCCATAATTCAAGCTGTTGACAAACATGCTGATCTTCTCAGAGCATCAATCGCTTCAGCTGGCAATGACCTTAGGCTTGGCGGAAATGAAGCTCCACCTGCAATAATATCAATATTTCTAGGAGAAATGCTTACAGACATACTAGAACAAATAGAAAAAGGCAAAGTAAGCTCAACGAAAAAAGGTGGCATCATGAATCTTGGCTCAACAACTATTGCAGAAATATCTAGACATAGTGGTGATAGAAATAGAACAAGCCCATTTGCATTTACTGGCAATAAATTTGAATTCCGAGCACCCGGTTCAGCTTGCTCAATAGCATGGCCAAATACAGTTCTAAATACAATAATCGCAGAATCAATAGATGAAATTGCTACAAAAATTGAACTAGAAATGAAATCTTTAAATTTAGAAAAAGCTGTTTACAAAGTCTTAAAAGAAGTCATTACAAAACATAAGAAAGTATGCTTTGATGGTGATGGATACAGTCAAAATTGGGAAAAAGAAGCAATAGGTAGAGGTTTGCCAAACCTAAAGACTTGCGCTGACGCACTACCTTGTTTAAAGTCAAAAAAAGCATTAGATGTTTTTGAAAAATATGATGTGTTAACAAATGTTGAACTTAAAGCAAGAGTAGAAATTCTTGAAGAACAGTATGTTACAAACAAAGAAATAGAAGCAAGGACTCTGATTTCAATGATGAGTACTCAAATCATTCCTGCTGCTGAAGTATACCAATTTGAACTTGCAAAGAACCTCAACACTGTATCATCAGCACTGGCCTCGAAAAATAAAACTAAAATCCAGCAAGCAAAATTAAACAACCTAACAAACATCATTGAGGAATCCTTGGATCTTGTTCAAAGGTTGATACAGCAAGAAAAAAAACACCTCTCCCCTTCTGATATAAAAAATTCCATAATACCTTTAATGGATAAAATCAGAAGTTGTAGTGATGAGTTAGAAGGAATTATTCCAGATGACCTATGGCCTATTCCAAAATACTCAGAAATACTATTCTTGTTTTAATTTACACAGGCAGCAAAATCAAATTTTGTTGAATTTAAAAACTCGCAACTTTGCAGATCTGACTTGAGGCATTCTCGCTAACTCTGACTCATTAGGTTGAATCGGTTTCTTTGTAACAATCTCTCCAAAACCCATTCTTTCCATTTTTTTATAAAAAGTCTTCACCTGTCTGTCTTCAGCACTATGCCACGTTAAAAAAACACCAATGCCACCCGCCCTGATTATTTCTAAAATTGAATTAAGCAATAGATCAAGCTCTTGTGATTCCCTGTTAACTTCTCTCCTTAAAGCCATGAAAATCTTTGTAGAAGGATGGATTCTTTTAACGCCATTCTCAAAAAGAACTTCTGAAAGATGTTTACATGGCATTGAAGAAATATGCCTGTTTCTTACAATCTCATTTGTAATTTTTTTATAACCCTTAATGCCACTTTCTTTGAAAATCTTATTTAATTGAGCTTCAGAGTATGAATTTAGTATTTCAGATGCTGTTAGAGTATTTTCACTTTTGTCAAACCTCATATCAGCTTCTTCAACTCCATGAAATGACATATCTTCTCTATAAAGCTGGTCTAATCTAGCTCCAAGGTCAGCAAAAACAATATCACATTTCTTCCAACCTATTTTTTTCATAATTTTTTTTATCTGACTGTGTCTTGATTGAAAACATTGAAATTCAAACTTATTTAAACTGTCTTGTGGCGAATCTATATTTTTGAAAATTTTATTAAGTCTTTTTTGGGCTCTTTCAATTGACTCTTTATCCATGTCTAAACCAAGAACAGAACATCCACATTTCAAAAAAACTTCAGAATGCCCTCCATCCCCCAAAGTAGCATCAACAACCCTCAATGAACGTTCATTCAAGTAACCAGAATCACAAATCAAAGAATCAACAAACTGTTTAATTTCCACAGTCATTGCAGAAGGATGATAGCTAATCATGCCAAAGCCACAACCCTCTTTCTTGATCAAAAAATCTAACCTTCTGATTTGAAGACTTCATAACCATGAATTCACAAACAAACACCTCGCAGCCTTTCAGGACATGCCCTCCGTAAGTTTGACCTTTTTTATCAGATAAACTTATATGAAAATGTGGAAAAATAGCATCTTCAGTATTTGAATCAGATTTTAATGATATGTTCCCCGACAAAGAAACGATTTCTAAATCCTCCTCTATAAAAATTTCTTCATATCTCTCTTTTTTTTGGTTATACCAAGCTATATTTGCCTGTTTCAAAGCACCTATACCTAAGATCCAACATGATTTAATTTTTTTATTTTTTGCAAAATCAAGAAGAGATTCAAGAAGGTCACATCCATTTTTCAAAGAATACATTTTCATTACATCATATTTTCATTTAAAAATTTTAAAAAATCATTTGGAAGCTCAATTTTCCTAACCCTTATCCAACAAGGAAAACCTTTTAATTGCCATCTTGAGGCATCTTTTTTTGTAATAATTACACCACCGTAAGATCTAGCATTCATAATAACAAGATTCTTCCATTTAGGAGAAATGGCATGATCGGGTATATTAAGATTAAAACAATCAATACCTTCACTCTTCAATTCCTCTTCCAAACTTTTAGAATTTGCTATGCCGGCAGCTAAAGGCAGCCTTGTTGATGGAGGATCTGTCGGTTCCCATTTTTCATCTAACCAATCATTACCATTTGATTTAATTTTAAATTTTTTAATAGAAGGTGCCCATCTTTTAACTTCTGAAAAATCTGCATTTGGCATGGACAGCAAACAATCAGCACGAGAGTAAGAGCTTCCCCATTCTCTCAATAAGCCTTTTGGGAAAGGTATCGATGCCTTATTGCCTGAAATAGAAACTATATTCAGGTCAACTTCTATTGATGCCCACTGAAAACCATCTTCTAAAATAACTACGTCACATCCAATTTTTGACAACTCTTCACAAAGATAATCCTTATCTTTTCCAATTGCAATAATCAAACCAGGAACCTCTTTTTTTATCAAGCTTGCTTCATCTCCAACTTCAATATCACAAAAATCCTGTCCAGGGCCAAAAATTTTATTATCCCATTTCCTCTTACCACCATAACCTAAAAGTACAATCCCCACATTTTTATACTTTTCTACTAAATATCTTGAAATCAGTATTGAAATTGGTGTTTTGCCTGCCCCGCCTGCTTGAACAGATCCGATACTAATGACCTTAGAAGAAAGTCTTATTGGCTTTTTCCCATAGTGCCTTCGTAGAGATTCCCTCAAGAAAGAATAAAAAATTTCCATTAATCCAGTTTTTTTCATTAATTACTACTTCCTATTTTAGACAGGCTTGATTAACTTTTATATATTTTTCCTAACTAAAAATGGAATAAAAAACACTCTAAATACTTGACAGGGGTAATTATGACGTTATATACTAGTGGGTGAAATTTGAAGAAAATGGCAATTATTGGCACACAAATCACAATCGACAAAAATGGAAGATTTGTCGTCCCCTCTGATAAAAGAAGAATTTTTGACAATTCAAGAAATATCGTTATCGTTCTGGATGATGCAGATGAAATAAGACGAAGAGTTTTAATTTATTCTGGAAAAAGCCATTTAACTCATTTAAATCATCTAAGAAGCCTTGCATCCAAAGGCTTTTTGACAAAATCTGGAGAAAGGTTGACAAAGGCAGAGAGCTTAAGGGTTGTTTCAATGTATGAAGAAAATGCTATTGTTAGAAGAATAGATCCGTCTGGAAGGATGTCACTGCCTTTAGAGATTCTTGGATTAGCAGGGATTAAAGATATCGCGTACATTGGAGGAGTGCAAAGAATTGCGCTTTATTCTCCTCCAATATGGAAACAACTTGTAGAGGAAAGAGAACATTTATTGAAATCTCTTAGCTACGAACAAAGAGTTGAATTGGCTGAAATACCTTTTGAAGGCCATGTTGAATAAAAAATTATGCTAAAAAGGAGGCATTATGAACAATAACAGAAAACCAGGAACGTTAGATTTCTTTTTCGAGCTACTAGTTCCTGTATTTTTTTTAGTAATACTAACTGGTTACTTCATTGTTTCAACACTAGTTGTTTAAATGGTGAAAGATATACCAAAATGGGCTGTAACAATAGCTATTAGCACTATTGTTGCGAGCGGGATTCTTTTCCTAGCAGGGTCAATCATGGAGGCTTTAATTTAATTGAATGTAAAAGAATTAATCTCCACGATTGATTGTCTGTATCAAGGGGATCTGGATAGTCAAATTTCAAAAATAAAAGAAGATTCCAAAAAAGTACAAAAGAAAGATATATTTATAACGCATGCGGGCATACGCGCACACGCAATAGAAGCACAAAGAAAAGGTGCATCAACAGTACTCACTCCAATATTCTTCAAAAACCTAAAGGTAAATCAGATAATTGGAGACACAGCAAAATTGAAAAAAGACTTAATGAAAAAAGTCTACAAAGAAGCAATCAACAATATGAAAATTATTGGAATAACTGGTACAGACGGAAAAACAACAACCTCACTGCTCACAAATAGCATCATCAATGAATCAAAAAGATCAGCCTCTATAGGCACGTTGGGGGTAAGAGGCAATGATATAGACATCAAAACACAACTCACCACTCCTCAAGCTTCTGATTTACTAAATACTTTAAATAAGCTATACCAAAAAAAATACAAATATGCAACTCTTGAATGCTCATCACATGGCTTGTTTCAAGACAGGATAGACCCAATCAAATTAGAAGCTGCTGCAATCAACAGAGTAACAAGAGATCATTTGGATTTCCACGGCAATCAAAAATACTACTTTAAAGCAAAATCTCTAATTTTTTCAAAACTGAATAATGGATCACCTGCAATAATCAATTCAAGCTCTCCATGGCTTGAAGCTTTGCAAAAAAAATATCCAAAATTGAATTGGATAACATGGGGTAAAGAAAAAGGGGATGTGGTTGGAAGGATAATTTCCAAAACATTAACAAGATCAATTATTCAGATAAATCTTCCTGAAAGGAAAAATATTGAAGTAGAAACAAGCCTTGTAGGTGATTTCCAAATAGAAAACATCCTTGCATCCATATCTTTATGCCATAGCCTTGGATTTTCTGAATCCGAAATCATAAATGGAATATATAAACTCAAAAACGTACCAGGAAGAATGCAAAAAATAAAAAATGAAAAAACAAATGTATTTATTGATTATGCTCATACACCAAACGCAATAAAAAATTCAATTAAATCGTTGAAAACTGTATGCAAAGGAAGAGTTTTTGCTGTATTTGGATGTGGTGGAGACAGAGACAAGGGAAAGAGGCCTGAAATGATGAAAGCAGGCATGAATGCAGATAAATTATTCATTACATCAGATAACCCAAGAACAGAAAATCCAGATTCAATAATTAAAGATATGTTAAGCCAATGCAAACAACCAAAAGGAATTGAGATTGAGAAAAACAGGAAAAAAGCGATTAAAAATGCAATTCAATCAGCAAAAAAAGATGATGTTGTTCTTATTGCAGGAAAAGGTCATGAAGAGTACCAAATAATAGGCGAAACAAAAAAACCTCATAATGATCTACTTTTTGCTAAGGAGGTACTTGCAAGTTGCGCTTAACACCCCAAAACATAATAAAAGCTCTAGGTAAAAAGGGGAGCGGACGGATACCGCCTAGCAATCTTTACATCACAAATGATTCAAGAAAAGTAAAAGAAAATTCTTTATTTGTTGCAATGAATGGCAAAAAAACAAATGGTAAAAAATTTATCAAACAAGCAATACAAAAAGGTGCTTCAGCAATAATTTCAAATGAAAAACTAAACCTTGGGAAAAAGATATGGGTATTAAACCACAAAGACCCACAGACTGCATATGGAAAAATAGCAAACACAGCAAGAAAAGAATGGGGTGGGAATGTTATCGGGATAACAGGCTCTATAGGAAAATCAACAATTAAGGATCTGACTGCAGCAGCGCTTGGGACAAATGAAGATGTTGCCGCTTCACCCTACTCTTTTAATAATGAAATTGGGCTTCCTTATTCAATACTTAATGCAAAAGGCACAGAAAAATACATGGTCCTTGAAATGGGTGCAAAAAACCCTGGAGACATCAACTATTTAAAAAAAATTGCAGAACCAAACTGTGCAATCTATTCTTTCATATGCAACAGCCACGCAGAATATCTAGGCGGCATACAAGGAGTAATAAAAGAAAAGGGGTCATTAGTTTCTGGCTGGAAGGAGGATAAAAGCTTAGTGATATCGTCAAAAAACAATCATCACAGAGAAATATCAAAACTTTCATCTGGTGCAAAAATAATCAAATGGGGACCTGGAGAACAAATCGATTCTGAAGAAATCAAATTGGACAAATATGGAATTCCTAGTTTCAAAATTAAATACAAAAACAAAACATATAAAGTTAACTTGAGTTTGCCGGGTTCTTTCCAGGTTGGAAATTCTTTAGCAGCATTATCTGCAGCTATTAATTTCAATGTTGATTTAAATAACGCCATAACAAGAATAGAGAAAGTCAAACCTCTTCCACACAGGAAAGAAATACATGAAATTAGGAATGATGGAATTTTATTAGATGATTGCTATAACGCAGGTGCAAAATCAACAAAAGAAAGCATTAGATGGGCTTCTTCAATATCTGTTAAACGGCCAAAAGTAATGATACTGGGTGACATTCTAGAAACTGGCAATAATGAAATAAAAATGCATAAAGAAATCGGAAAAATAATTAAAGATAATCAATATTCTCAATTATTAACAGTTGGAAATTTAGCAAAACATGCATTAAAGGAATCAGGTATAGATGGTTCACATTATCAGAAAATTGATGATCTTCTGAATGATTTAAAAAAATATGATTTTTCAGCAAAGGTCATACTTGTAAAAGGTTCAAGATCAATACGGCTTGAAAAAATTACAAAAAAAATTAGGGAGATTTTTTCTACGTAAGAAATGAACTTTTTCAACAAGCACTCTTTTTTTTATACATTGTGCTTTTTGATAATTTTCAATTTCATACTTGACCAAAATCCACATAACAGTATTTATATAAGCGACAATTTTCCTAAGCTAAATTACCAAAATCTCTTAATCGGGATATTCATACTCGCAATATTTTCATTTAATTCATACTTAAAAGTTGCAGGCAGAAAAGGCTGGGGCCAATACGTAAGACGGGAAGGATTAAAAACACACTTGAAAAAAACAGGCACGCCAACAGCGGCAGGATGGATATTTTTTGTGATGTCAATTGTCCCACTTTGTATTCTCTTACCCAATTTTCTAATGAATAAAAATATTTTATGGGTACCCCTGCTAGCAATAACGGTGATGTTCCTGACTGGACTAATGGATGATCTTTACAAAATAAAAGGAACAAAGGAGGGTCTTCTTGCAAGATATAGGCTTTTAGCTCAATTTTTAGTTGGCTCTCTTTTAGGGTATTACTTCCTACCTTGGGATTTATATACCAACATAGCTGTTGGTTTCTTATTGTTTGGTACTGCCGTCAATGGTATTAATTTTACCGATGGATCTGATGGTCTTCTGGCGGCAGTTATCCTTGCAACACCAATTGGGCTTTTAATACTTTATGCCATCTCTCAAACCATGGGAATAGGTTTTCCTATCGTAAGCTCTAAGTTTGTTTTTGTTTTATTGGGTTTACTAATGCTCTCATGGATTCCTTTCAATAAATATCCTGCTAAATTATTCATGGGTGAAACTGGCTCCTACACAATTGGAGCAATAGTAGGCTTCGTTGCAATATATTCACTACAAAGCGAACCGATAATTACTTTTCTGCTGCTCTCTGTACCGATTTTCCAAATTGCAACTGTTGTAATTCAGGTTTTCTTTTATAAAAAATTTGGCATAAGGGTATTTCTGATGGCTCCATTTCATCATCATCTTGAAAAAAAAGGATGGAGTGAAAACAAAATAGCCTACTCAGCTTTCTTTTTTCAATTGCTTTTAACTGTTTCTCTAATAGGGAGTGTTACCTACTAATGAAAACGCTTGTTTATGGCATGGGTATAAGTGGCAAATCCACTGCTGAGCACTTAAAAAGAAAAAGGGAAGATTTTGTTGTTTATGACGATAACAAAAAATCAAAAAAATACACCAATTGGAATCAAGATCTTTCTGGGATAAAAACAATAGTGGCTTCTCCTGGGATACCTTCTACGAATACGATTTTAAAAAAAGCTCAAAATCTGAACATACCAATACATTGCGACATTGGTCTTGCATCTTTTGAGAAGAAACTACCAAAAATAATTTCTGTAACTGGCACTGCTGGAAAGACAACACTTGTCAGCCTACTTGTCGATGTTTTAAATGCAAATGGAAAAAAATCAATAGCATTAGGGAACTATGGTCTTTCCCCATTGGATATACTGAAAAGCAATTACGAATACTGGGTCATAGAAGTTTCAAGTTTTCAATCAAAAAGACTCGCCTTTTTAAAACCAAACATAGGCATTTATTTAAATCTTTCTCAAAACCATCTTGATTGGCATGAAACGATTGAAGATTACAAAATTTGCAAAGGAACAATCTTCAAGAACCAAGATGCTGATGATTTGAGAATAGTAAATTCTGATCTTGAAAAAAAATACATCAAAGGCAAAGCAAAAGAAAAAGAAATAAAGAAAAATGAATTTTCAAATTTAAGAAAAGATATTCATGAAGACACCTTGTCTACTGTTGGCTTATGCATAAAAGAGTTAAACCTGAATCACGAAATAGCCAAGCAGTCAATCATTAATTTTAAGACGTTAATGCATAGGTATCAAAAAATAACTACAAATGATGGGATCCATTGGATTAATGATTCAAAAGCAACAACCCCTCTTGCTACATTAACTGCTATAGAGAGAACTCCTGTTGGATCAATAGTCCTAATGGGTGGAAGTGACAAAGACCTTGACTACAAAAAAACATTAAAGAAAATAAAAAATAAAAAAATGAAATTAATACCATTTGGTGGTATATCCCATGCATTACACAAAGAAGCAAGCAAGCTTTCAGTAGATTCATCAAAACCATGTAATTCATTAGAAAAAGCAATTCAAAAAGCAAAAAATAACGGAAAAGGAAAAACCATACTGCTATCGCCAGGAACAGCAAGTTTTGACGAGTTTACAGGCTACGCACAAAGAGGAATGTACTTTATCGAAAAAATAAAAGGAGGTTGATTATGGATAGTCAAAAAAACATACACTTTATAGCAATGGGGGGAAGCGGAATGGAGCCTCTTGCAAGATGGTGCGCAGAAAAAGGATATAAAGTTTCAGGTTCTGATATTTCAGAAAAATCAGTAAAAAAACTAAATAAACTTGGTTTCAACTGCAAGCTTAAACACTCTGAAGATAATATTCCGAGCGATTGCAATCTTGTTGTTTATTCCAACGCAATACCAGAAAACAATATAGAGGTTCAAGAGGCAAAGCAAAGAAACATAACAAGATTACATAGACCAATATTTCTTGCAAAACAATTTAACAAAGCAGAAAAAAGAATAGCTGTAACTGGAACTCATGGGAAAACAACAACAAGCTCTTTGATATCGTGGATTGTGTATAAGTCCGGAAGGGATCCTAATGTTCTCATTGGTGGAGAAATGCTTAACTGGAATGCTGGCTATAAAGTTGGAAGAAATAACTATTTTGTTGTTGAGGCAGATGAAAGTAATCCTGAATTTGTAAATCTTGATCCAACAACACTTGTTCTAAACAATCTAGATTGCGATCACATGGACACATACAGAACAATGGAAAATCTTGAAAGATACATTACGGATTACATAACAAGCCGTGATGAAAAATGCAATTTCGTAATGCCTAGAGAAAAAGGATTAGGAATGTCAAGAATACTTGAAAATAGTTCAATTAGACCGGGCAGCATCATCACAACAGCTTTAATCGAAGACGACAAAGAACTTGGTCAAGGAAGCATGGCTGACAGAGCGTTGCTGGAGGGAAAAATAATCAGCGAAGGTGAAAGAGGGATGCTAATGAGAGTTTTGTATTATGGCCTTCCATTAGGTGAATTCTTTTTACCTCTTTCAGGAAAGCATAATGCAAGAAATGTTCTTTCAGCAATTGGTGCATGCTTGACATTAGGGATGGATGAAAATGAAATTTATGAAGGCTTAAGGTCTTTTAAGGGTGTAGGCAAAAGAATGGAAAAAATTGGCGATACTGTTATAGGTGAAATTTTTTCAGATTATGCACATCATCCTACAGCTCTTAGAGAAACACTAAAAAGTATTAAAAATAAATATAAAAATAAAAAAATTGGAATCGTTTTTGAGCCACATAGGTACACAAGATTGCAAAAAACACATGAACAATTTTCAAATGTTTTAAACTCTTTTAAATTCAATCAAAAACTAATATTGCCAATTTATACAGCAGGAGAGAAAAAAATTGATGGAATAAGCAGTGAACTGCTTGTAAGAAAAAATCCTGACTGCCAATTGGTAAAACAAGAAGACATAATTGAAAATCTTGAAAATGGTGAAAATGATATAGTCGTATTTTTAGGAGCAGGAAGCATACATAAAATTGCTCATCAAACATTTAAACTTTGTCAAATTAACTAATGCTACAAAAATTTAAAAACTTTGATGGTAAAAATCTAACCACCTTCAAAATTGGTGGAAAGATCGGAAAACTCCTTATTGCATCAAATATAAAAGAACTAAAAGAAGCAATTCAAATTCTTTCAAATGAAAAAAAATGGCTGATTTTAGGTGCTGGAAGCAATATTTTAATGTCAGACAAAGGGCTAGATGGGGCAATAAAGCTTAAAGGAGATTTTTTAAAAATTACACATCATAAAAACCTAATATCCTGTGGTGGCGGAGCATTTGGATCAGCAGTAGTTAAATATGCTGAAAATCAATCCCTATCTGGAATAGAACCATTTTCAGGACTGCCGGGAACCGTTGGCGGATGGATAGCAACAAACTGCGGCCCAAAAGAAATGAACATTATCGATATACTGGAATCAGTTACAGTCATAAATAAAAAAACACTTCGGATAAAAACACTTCGGAAAAAAGATTTTGACTATAGTTACAGATACTGTTCGCTAAAAAATCAATACGGAATAATCAATGTCAACTTCAAATTGAGGAACAAACAAAAAGAAGAAATAAAACAAAAAAATAAAAAATATATGAAGTACAGATTGTCAACACAGCCTAAAGGAAGTTCTGTAGGTTGTATATTCAAAAACCCTAAAGGTAAATCAGCTGGAAAGATAATAGATTCATGTGGCCTTAAAGGGTTTAAAATGAAAAATTTACAAATTTCAAAAACACATGGAAACTTCATAATAAATCAAGGAAAATCAAAAGCTGAAGATGTATTTGAAATGATAGAGCTTATCAAAAAAAATGTATTTTCAAAAACAGGAATAAGGCTAACTGCTGAAGTCGAAAAAATAGGACATTTCAAACATGAATGATAACTTATTTGGAAAACAAGAAAAAAACAAACTAGACATAAATGTAAAAATTATTGCTTTAGGAGGTGCAGGATGCAAAATATTAAAAAGGATTAATAGCAGATTGCATAAAAACATTCAAAAGGATGCAATAGACACATCAATATCAAGCTTAAACAATCTTTCAGAAGATATCAAAAAATACAACGTAGCAACAGATAGATATGGAGGAAAAGGTACTGATTGTGATTATTATGGATTAAAAGAATACCTCGTTGAAGACAGGATGGAAAATATAAAAATTGAAAAAACAGAAAATATTGATTTAATAATTTTTATATCCTGCTTGGGCTATGGCAGTGGGTCAGCAATTCTTCCATGGGCGCTTGAACAGCTAGAAGAATCATTGGACCAACTTGGAAGAAAAACAATCAAACTAGGTTTTTTTATCCAACCTGCAATAAATGAAAACCCTGACTCTTTAGAAATAATTGACGACTCTTTGAAGCATTCAAATGAAAAACTTGATTCCTACTTGATGATATCAAACGATAAACTCTATTCAAATTTTCAAGGAACATTAGAAGATGCCTTGCATAAAGCTGATTCTTGCCTTATGGAAATTATTGACTTAATTATTAAAAATAATTACAACACCATAAATCTAGACAAGGCAAACATACTGGAGTTTTTTAGAAATGCAGGGCAAATACATTTCGGACAAGGAAAATCAAAAGAAGAAACAATGATACATATGGCTATTGAAGAATCATTTGAGGGGGCGTTGTTAAGACCATTGCCAATAAACAAACCTCCCCATAGGGCTTTATGCTGGATAAATGGCCCTCCAATTAGTGCTTGCCTGCATCAAGAAATAGTGGAAAGCATATCCTCAAGACTATCCCCTTCCATTAATGGAAAACAAGGAAAAGTTAACATATCAATAAATACAATGAATCAAAAAATGGTCGAAATACACCTGATGCTAAGTAGCAAACAGAGAATTGCATAAAATGATAATACCTCCAAGTGTAAAAATTGTTGCAGCTGTAAAAAACAGAAACGACTTAGAGTTAGAAAGAATCTATTCAAAAGGTATAAATAATTTTGGAGAAAACAGATTACAAGAACATTTAAATAGATCCGAAACAATTAAAAATAAAAATATACATTGGCATTTCATTGGAAGAATTCAAACGAATAAAATTAAAAAAATATCTAAAGAATTCAAGTTCATACATTCAATATCTAGATTTTCAGAAATTAAACAAATATCAAAATTAGGACCACCATATCCAATATGCTTGATTCAAGTAAATCTAGGTGATGATTCAAAATCAGGAATCAAGCCAACAGAACTAAAGCCTTTATTAGACATGACAAAGGAGGAAAATCCAAAACTACCAATCAAAGGCCTAATGACAATGCCTCCTTATACAACAAATCCAGAAGAAAATAGAATGTGGTTTAGAGAGGTAAAAAAATTGGGGTATGAAAATTTCAAAAAACCATTATTATCCATGGGAACGACTCAAGATTGGAAAATAGCAATATCTGAAGGTTCAAACATCATAAGACTGGGGAGAAAAATTTTTGAATTCTGAATGGATTGAACATTTAATACTTGGTTTGATTCAGGGGATTACAGAATTTCTACCAATTTCATCTACTGGCCATCTTGTGCTTATAAGAAACTTTTTTGGAATAAACCCAGAATCAAATTCTGCTATTTTAACCATATTACATCTTGGAACACTTTCAAGCCTGCTTGTTGTTGAAGGCAAAAATTTAACTAAAATGATATTATCTAAACATCCATTTCGCAATATTGAGTTCCATGCAATATTCATAACAACACTTGCAACTTTAATTTTCTACTTATCTTTTCAAAATTTATTCGAATCAAGCTTCCAGGATGCAGGAAGCGTTGCGATAGGTTTAGTTTTCACTGCATTTATTTTAGTTTACGCAGAATTAAGAAAATCAAAATCATTTAAAAACCTGAGACATACGACCTTTTTAGACTGGATTGCAATAGGTTTCTTGCAGGCAGTTGCAATCATACCTGGGGTCAGTAGATCTGGAGCGACAATAGCTGGAGGATTACTTATTGGCATGAATAGATATGATTCAGTTAAATTCTCATTTATGCTATCAATACCAGTGATACTAGGAGCTACTTTGATAAAACTGGAAAATATAGAATCGTACATTACTGCTAATCCAGGACCTGCAATATTGGGATTTTTGACTGCTTTTACATTCGGAATATGGGCAATGAAATTCATGTTAAATTATGTCAAAAAAAATAAACTTGAACCATTTGCTATATATTGCTTGATATTAGGATTCCTTTCAATATTGGTGGTAAGCAGATGAGACTAAAAATCAACCTAGAAACTTTTTTGATTTTGTTTGTCATGTATCACACAATTGCAACAACGACACAAATACTCGATCCACTATCAGAAAACTATAGAGAGTTATTTATTTCTTTATGGGGTAAAAAATCATGGATTTATCCTTTAATTCTTGTTTATCCCATCCTAAATTCAATCAATGAAAAAAAATTCATTAGACTTCTTTTGGTTCCCTGGCTATTTTTACTTCTTGGATCTGGAAGTGATTCTGGCATATGGGGAAAAAACATTTATTCTTTTGTCCGGAGCATAATTGACAATGAAGGAATAATAATGCTAAATATATTTGCCTTCATTTCAATTGGTATTATTTACTTTAATTTACACGAACATGTAAAAAATGCTTTTCAAGATTTGCATAAAAAAAATAGCTTTGAGAAAGATTTCAATTCTGGCAATTTTGAAAAAGATTATGAATCATTGAAAAAATCTAAAATAACAACAAGCACCCTAGTGAAGAAAGATACAAAAAAGAAAATTACTCAAAAAATAAAAATCCAAAAAAATGATAAAAAAACTACTAAAAAGCACGAAGGCAAGCCAGTAACAAAAGGCTACCATATACCAATAGAACTTTTACATAAACCAGAGCCAGTAATAGAAATGGGGGTGCAGGAAGTCAAAGATATGGCTGAGACGATTATAAAAACCTTAAAAGATTGTGCTGGATCTGAAACCTTTTATGAAAGCTGTGCTCAAGGACGTTCTGTTGTAAGGTTTGAATTCAGAGTTTCTCCATCGGCAAATTTATCAAAAATAAGAAGTTCTGCAGAAAATATTGCAGTAGCTATTGCAAGCGTAGGAAAAGTCAGAATAGAAGCGCCTGTTATTGGCAAAAGCACCATAGCTGTAGAAATACCTCAAAGAAATAAATCGATTCTGAGATTAAGCGAAGTTATAAAAAATCAAAAAAACGCTAATGGTTTAAACTTCATAATGGGAGCCCAGGTAGATGGAAGTCTATTTAATGTAGATTTAGCGGCATTACCGCATATGCTAATCGCAGGGGCAACACAATCGGGAAAATCAGTTTTTGTAAATACATTATTGTTAAATTTAATATACAACAAAAGCCCAAAAGAACTGAAGCTAATACTTGCCGATATGAAAAAAGTTGAACTAACCCTCTATAAAGATATTCCTCACCTTTTAGTCCCGATTGTTTCAACCCCAGATCCAGCATTAAATGCATTAGATTGGGCAAGAATGGAAGTTGATCGCAGATACGAGCTGCTAGAAGAATCCAAAACAAAAAATTTAGAAGAATACAACAAAAAAACTAAAAACAAACTTCCATACATAGTTATAGTCTTAGAAGAGCTTTCAGCACTTTTAATAACATCCAAAAACAGAGTAATAGAGTCCTTGTCTGACCTTTCAGAAAGAGCAAGAGCAGCAGGAGTTCATTTAATTGCAACAATGCAAAGACCCGATTCAAAAAAGCTAGATGGGTCTGTTAAAGCTAACCTCCCTGGGAAAGTTAGCTTCAGATTAGGGACAAGATCTGACTCAATAACAGTTTTTGGCAAAGGTGGAGCGGAAAATCTTCTAGGCAGAGGAGACCTTTATTTCGATAGTCCAACACACCCTGAGTTAATAAGGTGTCAGGCTCCATTGGTAGAAACAGAAGAGATAGAAAAAGTGCTTAATTATCTAATTAAAAATTATGGTGAAGCTGAGTATGACAAATCAGTTGAAGGTGAAGTGATCACACCAATAGATGAAATTAATGACGACATTTTAGATGGTATGTCAAGCACCGATCGTCAACTAATCAATGATATTAGACAAAGAATCAAAGATGAAGATGCAAT
>CEVA01030022.1_pt1 | contig 33792 bp, 29 predicted proteins | sample 361521 | NCBI WGS metagenome assembly CEVA01 (sample SAMEA2622823, study PRJEB7988) | marine metagenome | isolation source: saline water (ENVO:00002010), including | reverse complement strand
AGGGGAGGATAAAACATTTATCTGGATAGAATCAGCATTCCTGCGCTCGACATCGATGCATATTTCTGTCTGAGAACTGTTTACTGTTGATCTCCACACTTTATTGTCTGAGTCTAATAAGAGATCACGAATACTGCAGTGGTCGTTTCTGAGTGACTGAAGTTCTTGAATGGGAGTGATACGCAGGCTCCCATCATTATTAAGGGATAGCTCTCTGGGTATCGAAGCTGTTCCTGTCCAGCCAGCCCTTTCCCGTGCTTTCCAGCTTCTTCCTTCAAAGAGCCAGGCAAAGGTAAGTCTTCTGCCATCAGGGGCCCAGAAAGTCTCAGGAGCACGGTATAACCATCCTGAATCGAGTATGCCGGATTTTTCCGGTTTGAACTCTCGTCCGTCATATTCCCCGACGTAATAGATGCTTCCGGTGTTTCCTTCTCTTAATATCGGAGATACCAATAGTATCCATTTGTTACCGATCGGGAAGAAATCTGGCACTTCCCACGCCCAGCCTGTAGAACCTGATCGATCGGAGAACATTTCACCTATAAATTGCCACTCCACCATATCCAATGACTTGTAGAGTAATACTGAACCGCCAAAGCCTCTAATTCCACTACCTATTAACATTCTCCATCCATCATTTTCTTTCCAGAGGCAGGGATCTCTGAATGCTGTTACATCAAGATTTTCGGGAGGTTCAGTAATTACTGGGTTTTTAGGGTGTTTAGTCCAGCTAATCAGGTTGTCATCTGTGCTTGTAGCTATGCATTGAACCTCTGTTTTGACGTCTGGATGGCTATCATATGTTCCATCCATTGGTTTCCCGGTGTATGCAATCGTGGCTACACCGTCTGCATCGATAGCACCACCACTCCATACTCCATATTCATCGTAGGCCTCTGGTCCAGGTAAAATTGCAAATGGGTGATCTTGCCAGTGGACAAGATCTTTAGTCGATGCGTGAGCCCAGTGTGCCCTTCCACCAGGCATAACCGGATGTGTTAGATATGTCATATGGTAAGATCCACGCCAGTATAGACTAGCGTCTATATCCTGCATTTGCCCATCTGGTGGAAGGTAGTGGTATCCTGGGCGATTAGCATCGTTCACTAATAGCTTTCTGATTTCGAGTGGATCCCCTTGGCTCCTATTTATCACAAAGTTCCTCCACGGACATAAAATAATTCTAATTCGTCCTGATTGACATATTACTATTCAAAGCAGTATAACAAGATTCAATTCAGAGTCAGTATTATTGGGCTTTAACCGGGGAGGGTCAATTATGGTATCCAGTATAGATTCTCAGATAGAAGTATGTATAAACCAGTTTAGGGATGGATCACTAACTGAGGAAAGTTTGCTAAAACTGAAAGAATTAAGTTCATGCCGATCTCTCCGGCAAGACCTTCTTTACCTTACGTGTGGTACAACCGCTCCAGAGTCAACAGTATTTGCGATGAAAATAGTTGAAAATGGCGTAAGCAATGATGGTCCGGCGGAAACGGATGACTGGCCTTACCAGAGTTTAATTGATGCAATCAATGATGGTTGGAGGGTCATAAAATTTCCTGAACAGGCACTATTGTTGAGCGAGGAAAAGACGTATGGGTTAGGCTGTGAATATGTATTAGAGAGGATTAGGTAGTGTACACATGAAGAATTTTGATTGTGAACCAACATTAACAGACACAGAAGTTTTAGATTTTTGTAAGAAGGGGTTCATGCTCCTTGAATCAGTGGTCCCGGAAGATATAAATAAATTAGCAACAGAATATGCAGATAATAACTCGGGCTTGGAACCGATAAAGCTTCTTGAAACAGATTGGTTTGTTGATAACGTTATACTCAATAAATCTAGTGTCGGAGCTGTAAGGTCTCTTCTCGGAAGTAACCTAGGTCTTCCGCATCGCGTCTCTAACCACCGGGGCGATGGTGCTGTGCCTGCTCAGGACTGGCATAATGACGGTGGTTCCAAGTACGGCCCCGAACTCAATTACCTTCAGGTATTTTACTATCCGGAAGGGTGTGTTCGTGAAATGGGTCCTACTGAACTTTTGCCTGGATCACATTTCCTGTTTTCCCCTTCAAGTAGGATGGGACATTATGGAAGGATTAGGGGATCATACCATGCAGTTTGCCCACCAGGATCTATACTTATCACGGTTTATTCTATCTGGCACCGTCGTTCAGAGGCTACTATGGATGGCATACGAAATAATTTTAAATATAACTACTGGCGGACAGTTTCTCCCACGCGAGACTGGATCGAGGAGCCTGGATTTGATTATGCCAGCGCAGACTACACTGCAGGGTCATTCCCTTTGGCGCTTAGACGCCCGTCACGGGATTCCAGAGATGCCGCAGAGATGTTTTTCTGGCTGTCTGGTATACATGATAAATATGAATGGATGGGTGGACAGGGTTGGCCTATGGATGTTAATGATGGCATTGAGTATAAGCCTTATGGTGTTCCCAAAGGATTATAAACTCCTGATTTAGGTAAAACTAACCGCATTACTGCGAACCTGAAGCCCACTAAATTGAGTGACTGATTAAATTCCAATTTGCCGATGTTTTGCCTACGGATCAGTTTATGATCCCATTTTCTCTCATCCAGCATATCTGGTCTGTCAGTGATTCTGTCCAATTCCTGGGTTTGAATCCTAATTCTTTTCTAGCTAATTGGGATGATATCATTGAATTACTACCTAATGTTTTTATCGAGTATGGTGTAAGAACAGCATCCTTCCCAATAAAACTGGCTCCGAAACCACTGGCATAACTAGCTAAATTAGCCAATTTAATAGGTATCTTTATCTTAGGACTAAGTATCCTCGTATTCAGTTGTAACTCATTGAAAAATTCTTCCACGGTTACTGCTTGGCCAGACAGTATATAGTGTTGTCCCGGATTTCCATTTTGACTAGCAGATATTGTACCCGTTGCTACATCTCTAACATCTACAAAATCATACCCTCCGGATACGTAAGCAGGGATTTTTCTGGAGCAATATAAACTTATAGTTCGACCAATGTAGGAACTATGATAATCGTACGGTCCAATTATTCCGGTAGGGCATACTATGACACATTCCAAAGATCCATTTTGAGATGATTTTATTACTTCAATAGTTGCAAGAGCTTTAGATTTACCGTAATCGCCCTCTACCAAATCCGGATCAATCACATTGGTTTCGTTTGTAATCACACTTTCCGGAGATGGTGGAATTGCATGGATTGAGCTCGTGTATATTAGTCGTTCGACTGAATTTTTTTCACAGGCATCAATTACGTTAAGAGTACCTCTTACATTCACATCAAACATCTTGGTTCCCATACGTGGCATTATTGATACCAGGCCTGCAAGATGGAAAACTTGATTTGTTCCTTTAAACGCGTTCGACAGACTGCTAGGGTCTGTTACGTCACCGAGTACAATTTCCACGTCAAGATCATTTATAGAGTTAGTCATGGAAGATTTTCTGACCAACACTCGGACACGGTATCCTAAGAACAACAGTTGACGTATTAATGCACTGCCTAAATGTCCGGTTCCTCCAGTTACACAAACTAACAATGTAAATTTTCACCTGTGACGATAGAAAAATCTAGATACTATTTAGTACCTTATCTAATTCTGTTTTTTTGATGTGATATGAGTGTTCGTCTGTAGGGAATTCCTGATTTACTACATCGTTTACGTATGAACTAAATGTCTCAAGTATTTGAGTACTGAGATTCATATATTTTTTGGCAAATTTGGGGGTGAAGCTGTCAAACATTCCTAGAATATCATGAGCGACTAATCCCTGACCATCACAATACATACCAGCGCCGTAGCTGATAGTTGGGATTCTTAGGCGTTCTGTCACGATTTTAGATACTTGGTCAGGAACGCACTCTAGAATGATCGCAAAAGCTCCTGAATCTTCTATAGCGAGAGCATCTTCAATAACTTTGACAGCTGTTTGTGCGTCTCTACCCTGAGTTTTGTAGCCACCTAATAGAGAGGCATGTTGTGGCGTCAGTCCAACATGTCCCATCACAGGTATCCCTGCATCTACTATTGCTTTTACTGTATGTACTGCGCTTACTCCTCCCTCAACTTTTACTGCGTCAGTACCACCTTCTTGCATAAACCGACCAGCATTAATTATCGCTTCCCTTTCAGAAGTTGTATTTGACATAAATGGCATGTCTCCAACAACGAAGGCATATTTAGTAGCTCTTGTTACTGCTTTAGTGTGATGTAGCATTTCTTCAAGAGACACAGAGACAGTTGACTCGTAACCCAGGACAGTCATTGCTAAGGAATCCCCTACAAGGATTGTGTCCAACCCTGCCTTATCTGCAAGGATGGCCATGGGATAGTCCGGAATACTTAGCATAGTAATCTTGCGTTCACTTTCCTTAATTGCTTGGATATCAAGAACAGTGGTTTTTTTCCTTACGTTATTCTTTACAGACATATTTATATCTCCCTAAATAACTATATTTAGTATTATTGACATCGTCAGTACATTTGAATCTATTCACGTCAACCGTGATTTATGAATTATCCCATATGTACATTATTCAGCACATGATACTAAAAGTCATTCATTCTGGTTATTTTAGCAGTAGCAATTATTAAAGACATTTATATTACATTCATACAAATTCGTGTTTATTTTGCGTTTTGGTTAGCTTTTATATGAGGCTATTCACTTAGATTGACATTAGACCGTGTATCTATGAACGCTTATGTGCCCGGTTCAATTAGGGTAATAATATTGATGATATAATCGTCGCTTGCTGAGAAGGCACTTACTTGTTGAAACATTATAGGAGTGAGTTTTAATGAAATATGACAGTTCAAATAGAACATTTGATTGTGCCCCTACCCTTACAGACAGTCAAGTTTTAGAGTTCTGCAGGCTGGGGTATTTGATCATAGATGGGGTAGTACCTGACGAAGTCAATCAGCGTACATGCGATTACTTGAACGGTAAATTGCCATCCAATCCTAGTTATATTCCTGCAGGTTTTACAAGAGAGAGAGTTGATGCAATGCAGACATCAAATGAACCGAGCTCTCTATTACTAGAAGATTGGTTTAATGAGAATGTGATAATGAATTCTCAGTTGGCTGGTGCCCTGAGATCTTTGTTAGGGAGAGATGTAGGTTTACCCGTCATAGTAAGCCGACATAGTGTAGAAACTCCTAGTCCAGCGCAGGGATGGCACCATGATGCAGATCGTGTGTTTGGTCCCGAACTGAGGTATTTAGAGGTTTTTTACTACCCACAAGACACACCGGACGAAATGGGACCTACCGAGGTAGTACCATCGTCACATATATTTCGCGTAAATCGTGACGAAAATGATAGTGGTGTTTTGACAGCTGCCTCAGCTGGATCTTTCGTTATCCACTCCCAATCTATCCTTCATAGAAGAGGTAGTTCCACATCGAAAGGCTTGCGTCATATGTTGAAATATGATTACTGGCGTACTGTATTACCGGAAAAAGACTGGATTACAGAGCCTGAATTTGATCCACATGATGGCGATTACGGTCCTCATGAGATTAACAGATATGTTGCACACATGTTTTCGTGGTTGTGTGGTAAAGGGGATGAGTTTAGGCTTATTGGTGGTCAGGCGTGGCCTTGGAACCATCCTAATAAGATAGGGCCTTCATACGGCTTTGGTAGCAAAGAAGGATATGTGCCTGACTGGAGAGGTGAAGGTCACGACGGTTATGCGCATCCACGCTAAATCAGGAAGTAATCCTTAGTCTTCACTGTTTTGATTCAATTCGTCTATTAGTAATTGTACTCGGTTGGGCGGATTTTCTTCGTATGGTTTAGGGTGTCCAATATGCCAGCATTTGTGAACGCTACATAGGTATGCCACCATATTTTGGCCATCAGTAACGCCGTATTCTATAAATTCTTCTGCCTCTCTTTTGGTGCGAAAGGCGACTTTCCAATTGCATTTCATTTTATATTCTCGTGAGTATCTTTATAGAGGACGCGGGGCTAGTGCACTGCATCCCGGGGCATCCGTTTGAGTTCTTGCAAGTTCAATCAGGTATTCAGGGAATTCTCCCCCAGCATCTTTAACAGCTTTAGCAAAAAGTTTTTCTACTATTTCTGGTCTTTCATTAGCTAGGTTCTTTTCCCTTGGTGACTTAAGATTCAAGTCGTACAAAAATGCACCTGTCCCATCTACCTTTGTGTTTAACCACCAATGGTCATTGACTACTGTAAATGCTGAACCCCACGCTATAGTAGCGTGTTCCCGGTGATGATTGTCACCACTTTGCTGGATATCCAGGAGGGAACGGCCTTCCATTGGTGTCTTAGGATCTACTCCGGCGAAATCCAATATAGTAGGAGGTATGTCTGTGTGTTGAACTATTGCATCTAATTTTTGTCCACTTCCATTGCCTCCTGGAGGTCTTACCATAAGTGGGATGTCATAGACGCTTGGTTCTGATGGATATCCTCTTTTCCCTAGGTAACCTTCCTCACCGAAAGAATGACCATGGTCTGTAGTAAGGATTAGTAGTGTATTGTCCAATAGTCCTCGAGTTCTGAGGGATTCGAACAAGTATCTGAACCATCTGTCACACATGGTTACAAGCCCGGAATAGTTTGCTTTGGTCCGTGACAGAAGCTGCGGTGGCCAATCTGACACATCATCATATGTAGACATTACTTGCTCTGGTCCCTCCGAACCATCATAAAGCTGGCGGTAGTGATCTGGCACGAACCATGGTTCGTGGGGGTCAAAACTCTCTATACATAGAAAGAAATTATCAGCATCATTATTATGGTCAAGCCATCTTACGGCTTCTAGCATTACCTGTGGAACGAAATAGTCTTCCTCACGTATTCTGCCATACATATTTTTTAGGCATTGACGTACGAAGCTGAGTCTTAAATCATTTATTAGTAAAGACGGTACCCACTTAGCAAGTTCTTCGTCAGATATCTCTGGTCCACTTCTTTGCGGATCTCCTTCTTGACCTCGCAGAAAGGTCCACTGGTCAAAGCCTCTCCAAAAATTCTTGGATGGTTTAAACATGTGATATACATCAGCGATAAGTCCAGTTCGGTAACCTGATTCCTGAAGCACTTCTGCTATGGTGTGTTGCTCTTCCGGAATAGGACCCCAACCTGGTGCGCCTCTAAAATCACCCTTTAACGAAAAATCACCGTTATGGAAAGGATATGTTCTTTGACCAGTATAAATTGCTCTTCTTGCGGGTAGAGTTGGCAAAGATTCAGGGAACGCCCTATCAAATATAATCGATTCTGAAGCAAGACTATCGAAATTTGGCGTTTTCACATTTCCCCATGGTGGGGATCCATATGCACTAATACAATCTTTACGAAGTGTGTCGAATATCAGCAGAATAACATTCCTGCTGGCACCAGAATTGCGTTTTGTCATTATCACTCCTATCAAACGTAAAAGTTATTATATAATTTTTTGAAGGACGTATGAGAGTATAATGATTTCCACTAAAGTACCAAAACACTCCCATATTTACTAACTATTTCTGAGTTCAGGTCTGCACCAAGTCCTGCTGATTTTGGCAACCATAACCTGCCCTGTTGAATTTTCTCTAAAGGAGTTAGTAAGAGGTATCTCCAGTCGACTTCCTTTACAGAATGTTCAAGTGCTGAATGACCCCCCACCGCTGCGGTAGCATGGGCACTCGCTAGTAAAGAAACCGGGCCTGATGGACTGTGTAGAGAATAATTTCTTCCTGCTTTGATTGCTGATCTGCCTATTGTGACTGCTTCCTTGATTCCCCCGCAGTGTTTTACATCTGGCATTATGGTCATTAAGGATTCATTCGAAACCAATTTATTAAATGAATTACGGCCGTATAATAGTTCGCCGCCAGAAATGGGAATCGGAGAGGAGGATGCAATCCTTTTCTGTACTTCGGTACATGATTTAGGGTTGATGGGTTCTTCAAACCACTCTACCCCTACTTCAGATAGTTCTTTAGAGACTATAATTGCACTTGTTTCGTCAAATCTGCTGTGACAGTCGACTAGTATACGGATATTGTCCCCAACGGTATCCCTAATTGTAGATACTCTTTTTACTCCTAGTGTAGCCATTTCAACAATTTCCTTTGATGACTTAGATGCAGTAACTTCGTCGAAAGGAGCACATTTTATGATTTCAAAACCATTGTCTACTGCCCATGAAGCCATAGATGCGAATGCTTCTGGGGACCGGTTATCGGACATAGATCTATTAATGTTTGCATATAGTTGTATGCTCTCTGTTAATTTACCTCCTAGCGCTTCAGTTAATGTTAGACCTTTCTGCGTTGACTGATTTTGAAATATGGCTGATCTCAGACAACTGATAGCAGTAGCTTTTATAAGGTCGGTCTGAAGGACGTTTAGGGGAACATTCAAAAGTTTCGGGATGTCAGCTTCGTTAACAACACACCTGTTTTTTAGGTGGTGTAATGCTTCTGATATGATTTTACAGGTCGCGAGAGTCTTTTCATCGTTACTAATTGTTAGCTCTACAAGACTCGAGATTCCTTCTGAATCAAGGAATTTAGCCATAGTCCATCTTGTGCGATAATTGACAGTAATATCTATGAATTCTACAGACGTAAGTTTTACTTGGTTCGACATCATTTACAGTCTAATCTTTCCACACGTGGGGTATATTTTTCAGGCGTTCTGAATCCAATTCATCACATAATTGAATGTAATATTTTTGATTAACCCCTTTCCATAGAAGATCATCCAATGTTTCCGATAGAGGCACATCTATTCTCAGAGTTGCCAGTGTGCGGTACAGAAGAGCATCTTCCCTACCCTCCTTAAGTGCGATGGAAATTTTATTTGACCCTCTAGGCGAGATGTCCCATTCTAAATAGTTGTCAGGGATATTCTCCAAATGGACGTATCTATTGAGAACTTGAGCTGTCGATTTAGTTCCCCATCCGGATATTCCGGGTATTCCATCAGCCTTGTCACCTACTAGTGCAAGGTAATCAGGGATCGATGATGGTGACACTCCGAACTTTTTTGTCACACCGTTTTCAGATAGGAGTACCCCTCTTCGTCTATCTAAAGTTGTAACCCTTTCTCCTTTTACCATCTGAGTCAAGTCTTTGTCTGGAGAACATATTACAATTTGGCTGACCCTATGGTCTGTACTCCACCTCTCGGCAGCCGTAGCGAGGGCATCATCGGCTTCATATTCGGTCATGGGCCAGACAGTTATCCCTAGAGCAGATGTCGAAAGCTCTGCTAATTCAAATTGATCCAGTAGATCTTTTGGTATTCCTTCACCAGTCTTATATCCATAAAATAGTTTATTCCTGAAAGATTCGATTACGTGGTCAAATGCACATGCCACATGGGTAACATCTGGTTCCCTAAGCAGAGATAGGAGTGTCTGTATAAGTCCGCGTACCGCTCCGACCTCCCTGCCATTTTTGGTTCTGAAAGAAGGGGTAGCAAAATAGCATCTAAATAATTCGTATGTGCCGTCAACAAGGTGTATCTTCATTGTTTGAAGTTACAGAAATCTTGGTTTGTATCGGTATCGTATATATTTATACTAGTCGTACCATATTAGGCATCCTTGACACAATATTGTATCGGCAGTAGAGTCCAGAAAAATTCAGGATTTTACCCAATATCCGTACTAATATCTGATAAGGTGATTTAAATGCACATGTGTCAAAGCTTGAAACACATATTGTGTAATGGGCGATTAATTAAGGAGGAATCCAATTACTAGGATTGATCGACGAAGTGTTCAAAATTCATGCGAACATAAAAACATGGATAAAGTGCGACCCGAGCCGAAGTTCTTCAATATTGATGATGGCCGCCACTTGGCTGGATTATATCAGTTTCAGCCACCTCTCACGCCAGATGATGTGACTCTCAATTTAGACCAGATGGTCTCAAGTGGTATGGATACACTTATATATATAGCGGGATTAATTGGTGGTTCTGTTATTTACGACTCCAAGGTAGCTCAGAAGATTGGAGATAATGCGGATAAGTGGGTTCACCCAGTCTATTATCGTACTGCACGCAGTGTACAAAGACTTGTTTCGGATGGCTATGACCCCCTGAAATTGCTTTGTGACCAGGCTAATGCCAAAGGACTGTGGATCTTTGCGAGTGCGTGGAATACTGTCACTGGAGGAGTGAGAGAGCCATATGTTTGGGAAGGAGGAAACTCAGATTTTGCTTTCGATAATCCTCATTTCCAAGTTGGTAAAGACGAAGATTCCAGGTCTAAGTATACTGATAGTACGCGATTCAACTTTCTCCACGAGGAAGTACGGGACGAACGTTTTAGACTGTTTGAAGAAATGCTGACAGGCTATGAGACAGATGGTGTAGTTCTGAACTTGACTGAGCTGGTTCCCCTTTGTAAATTTTCTGAAGTCAATGATTTATCAAATGTGCTAACGGAATGGATCAGAAAACTTAGAGATGTCGCAGCTAAATCTGAATCAGACCAGTGTAGACGTAAGTTGATATATGTCAAAGTACCGTCTCATCCAGATGCTTGTTCGATGTTTGGACTCGATTTAGAAAAATGGGTGAAGTCTGAACTCGTAAATGGTCTTATATGTCAGAATAGTCTTAGTATGGATCCGATGGATCAATCTTGCGATTTGAAATGGGTCAAGAGCATAGTGTCTGGTACTGATTGTAGGATTTTGGTGGGTGGTGGTACTCATGTAGGAAGAGAAATTTCTACTACAGCTACGGCTCCAATTATTAATGCTGCAGCAGCAAATGCTTATGCTGAAGGGGCTGATGGTTTCGGTTTTATATCTGGTGGCTGGCTGACTACCGGATGGCCATGGAGAGATTCTACTTATGATGCCCTTCGCACCCTAGGGAATCCCGAATTTTTGGACACAGCAGATAAAATTTATAGAGCTAGGTCTGCTGCAAGATATGGAAATACACCAAACTTTTCTAGATATCCTGAAGAAGGTCCAGTGGATTGGACACCAGGATCTAGTGCAATCCTTCCTATTACCCTTCAGGAATATCAGACGGTTGAGATTCCTGTACAGGTCAGCGAAAATCTTACGAAGTGGGAAAAGGACGGACGTGTACGTAATGTAGAACTAAACATACGGATATCTGGGTTGGAAGCAGATCTAAACGAGATTAGGATAAAGCTTAATGGGGACCTGATTCCTGATGAAATACTTACACTAGAGGATCTCACTTTTAGGTACTTGGAAGATGGTAAGGTAGTAGCCCCGTACGGATTTGTGTATAAATATAGATTGAGTCCAGATTATTATCCCCATACAGGTGTCAATTTTGTTTCAGTAACACTTGTAAAACGCGATCCCAATATAGAACCCCCTTTCCAGATTTGTGACATTGATTTTGACGTAAAATATAGGACACATAGAAATTTCAATTTGGATGGTCTACGTTATTAAGTGTAAATATGTTAAACATATCTGGTATAAGCAAAGCATATGGAGACAGGGTTTTATTCCATAGTTTAAACATGAATATGGTAGCTGGACAGAAGATTGCATTAATTGGCTCAAATGGGTCAGGCAAGTCTACTTTGTTAGATATCATTTCTGGAGAAATTGCCCCGGATTCTGGTACTTTATCACTCTCCAAAGGTATGAAAATAGGTTACCTGAAGCAGGACATAATGTCAGAATCTTCCAATAGTCCATTGGATCAAATCCTGGAAGAATCTCCGGAAGTAACTGATATCAGAAATGAAATTGAGCGTATATACGGCGTATTTTCCTCAGAGGGTTCTCTAAACCCACGCAGTGATCCTAAAGTTTCAAAAGCGTTGCTTAGGCAAGTGAGTGAATTAGAGAGTTCCTTAGAGGTAGCCTCTTTAGGATATGGAGAACATGATGCCAAATCGATTCTTTTGGGGTTGGGATTTAGTGAGACAGAATTTTCAAAGCCACTAAAATCATTTAGTGGCGGATGGATTATGCGTGCACATCTTGCAAAGCTGATTTGGAGTAATCCTGATGTGTTGTTATTAGATGAACCAACTAATCATTTAGATCTACATTCCAATCTCTGGTTCGAAAAATTCCTTTCTGATTTCAACGGATCTGTTATTTTCACTTCACATGACAGGGCTTTCTTAAACCAAGTATCGACCGGAATTCTCGCGATTGAGGATGGCGAAACGGTGCATTTTGAAGGTAACTATGACGATTATCTTGTCGCACGTAACCAATTTCTGGAGAACAGAGAGCTTGTGGCAAAGAGACAGAAACGTGATATAGAGAGACAAATGCGTTTTATAGAGCGTTTCCGATCTAAAGCCAGAAAAGCGAGTCAGGTACAAAGTAGATTGAAGCGATTACAGAAGATTCAACCAATTCAATTGCCAAGAGCAACAAAGCGGGTCCGTTACAGTTTTCCTAAATCACCTAGAGGTGGTGCAGACGCTATTTCTCTAAGTAAGGTTTACAAGTCATATGAAAGCAATTCGGTATACGAAGACCTCAACGTTACTTTGACTCGCGGTGATCGCGTTGCTCTTGTTGGTCCTAATGGTGCCGGAAAATCTACAATGCTTAAGATGCTTGCAGGGGTATTATCTTTTGATAAAGGACATCGAAGGATTGGACACAATGTGATAACTGCGTATTATGCTCAGTACCTACTTGAACTCCTAAGTCCCGAGAACACTATTATTGAAGAACTTAAGAAATCGTCAAATGAAGGATCAGACCAATATCTGCTGAATATTTTAGGTGGATTTCTTTTTAGTGGTGATGATGTTCACAAGCCCGTATCTATACTTTCCGGAGGAGAAAAAGCCAGGATTGCATTAGCAAAATTGCTTCTTCAAGAAAGCAACCTATTATTTATGGATGAACCGACTAATCATTTGGATATAGAATCTATAGAAATCTTAATAGATGCGCTGAAGGATTATACTGGAACAATTTGTTTGATAACACACGATAGGACTGTGATACAAAATGTTGCGAATAAAATTATCGAAATTAATGACGGTGAGGTAACTGTTTATCCTGGCGATTACGATAGTTATCTTTACAAAAAACAGATGGGAGTAAATGAAAACATATCTATTAACGGAGAAGTTCATAGTTCCCCTGATGTAGTTCGTGATCCCCAAAAACGATATTCACAGTCCATTCATAACTCAGGATATATATCCAGGAAAGATCTTCGCAAAAAGTCTCGTGTTTTGACCGCGAGCATAGAAAAAATAAATAAGAATATCGCAGATATTGAAGACCGTATAATTCAAATGGAAGACATTTTTTCTAGTCCTAGTGAAATCTACGATTCTGGTAAGTTAGTCAGCATAGGGAAAGAGTACGAAGCATTGAAAAAAGAATCAGAATCTCTTTTGCAGAAGTGGGAAAAATTACTGTCGGATTCTGATGTCGTGGATAGCCAGCTCAGGGATCTAGGCATAGAAAAATAGATAAACAAAATTTTAGATTTGAGGTTTAAGGTGTCAATGAATACAGTTCGGATAGGAATAGTAGGTGCTGGTTCCACCACGATTGGGCGACAAATACCCTACTTTCAGAAGATTAAAGACGTTGAAATTGTAGGAATCAGTAATCGTAGCTTAAAGTCTGGGACGAAAGTTGCTCGTGATTTCAATATCCCAAAGGTGTTTGAATCATGGGACGAACTCATAATTAGTCCTGATATTGATGCTGTTTACATAGGGACTTGGCCTTATCTACACCACTCTGTGACTATTGAGGCATTAAAAAACGGTAAGCATGTCTTAACACAAGCACGAATGGCCATGAACGCTACGGAAGCGAAAGAAATGCTTGAAGTATCTAGACGTTTCCCTGAATTAGTAACTCAGGTGTTCCCTGCTACCAGAAGTTTTACTGTGGATCATGTTATAAGTCAGATGATAGCGGATCGTTACCTCGGTGATTTATTGTCGTTTAATCTTTCAGATAATGCAGGGATGTTCGATGGAGTACCGCCTTATACTTGGCGTCATGACAGGGAGCTTAGTGGAGATAATGTCATGGCTTTGGGGTATTGGTTTGAGATCATAAATAGATGGCTCGGTGATGCAAGTAGTATATTCGCCGTAACTAAGACTAACCTTCCGACCAGGCATGATGCGCACGGGAAGCCTAGGATAACAGATATTCCTGATCACGTTGAAGTCATAGCGGAGTTTGTTTGTGGGGCAGTTGCTCATATTAGAATAAGTGATGTAATGGGTTTTGGCCCACGTAGTCAGGCTTGGTTCTTTGGTTCAGAAGGAACTTTGATGTTAGATCTTCTAACAATGGATTTGTTTGGAGGCCGTAGAGGAGAGGAAGGTCTAGATAAAATTCCCGTTTCAGGTAGCGAATATGGTGGCATAGGCTGTAGTCCTGAACAGGAATTCATTGATGCTATCCGTGGAGTAGGTAAAGTGAAATTTAACTCTTTTGAAGTAGGGGTTAAGTACATGGAGCTTATTGAAGCAGTGAAATTGAGTTCAGACACAGGTCGTGCAGTTCAATTGTAGTTGTGATTTGATATTTTGTAAGTCACTCGTTTGTTGGCTTGTCTAGTCTTTGACTCATTTCCCGCAGAAAATCCTCTACGCCAGGTGATATATCTATACTAGGTGAGTTCATTCTATCTGCTTCTATCGCCTGATCATATTCTGCCTCTAGGCGTCGAATTTGTCTTTGTGCATCCCCATCACCTGCAATCAATCGGCTAATTGCTTCATATTGCTGGTTGCTGTCTGTGGAAGATATGAGTTCATTTGACAAATCGTACATTGCACATAACACCTCCATTAACCTTGAGGCACCAAGGTGATCATCTTCGACAGGAGCATAGTGAGGTAGATGAGCCATCAGCATTGAAGTAGGTATCTCATTCTCTTCAAGTATCTGCGTTAAATTACTCATTATGCTAGTAGGGCCTTGATATTTCTGACCTCTGTTAGAGACCATATTCCTGACTTCATCAGAATATTTATCGTCAATACTACCTGTGATTAGGAGGGGCCTAGTATGTGGGACTGCATCATACATTCCTCCTATACGACAATAGTCTCGGATATTGAAATGATCTAGTACTTCTGCTATAGAATCTATGTAGTCTTCAGCCATTGAATGGGGCTCAAGGAGATGAAGAAATAAAAAATCTTCGTCTGTACCATCATGATGTGCATAGTTTATTATCGTATTAGGTGTCATTACTATTCTTTGCTCTTCTACGATCCGGATTTCTGGCCTAGTCCTTGTGAAGTCTATGAATGTTCCAGGCCTTTCTATTCTGCCCAATTCCTTGGATCCCATGTGTTCTTCTAATGCATTTAGGGCTATTGTGCCTACATTTCCAACATCAACCCAAGGTTTTAATATTGCAATTGCCCGGGGATTACTTATCTCAGGCATTGGGTCGGCTATTTCAAAAGAGGCAATTTTCATTAATGATCTAGATCCATGTGAGGATTGGATCGAATATTAACACGAGTCGCCAAATGAATCCATGGGGTTGAAATCAAGATCGAATTCATGAATAAGTCAAAATCGTATTATAGTTGGTTATCTGGAGTAATAAGTTTAATTGGGTTATCTTTGACAAGAGTAGTGATGTCTTGGTCAGAAAGACCTGCTTGAATCATGCTGGCTATTGCCATTCTCATACCTTCCGACGCTGGTGGATTCATCCATTGTCCGAAATCTGTTGTGATTAGACATTTTCCTATGCCTATTTCTTTTGCAGATGTGGCGATACTTTTTGGGTCAGTAATGCCTGTGGATGGCATACAAGATAAAAATGTCCATTCTACGTAGGCACCCTGGGCAACCATTTCGTTAATTTCGGAATTACTTGCGACGCCCAAAGGATGAGTCGCTATTAATTTATGTCCGCCTCTGTCCCTGGCAGTTGCAAAAAGAGTAATAGCATCTCTGGTTGACGCATGTCCTGAAGCTATCACCATTTTATGTTCTACAGCTATATCTATTATGTCTATAACTTCTGGAAGTAGTATCCCTGATGAATTGGTTAGAGATATGCCACCGCTTTTTATCGTATTTGAATCATAAGTTGGCATCCAAACTACTTTCGCACCTATTATTGCTGCTGCCTCTACTGCGGATGGGTTTAGTCCTCCGATTTGTGTGTTTAAGGTGATGGATCCAAATACTTTCAGTCTCGGATACATTTTTTGGAGTATTTGCGCTAGATGTACAGTTGAAAATTCATGGGATTTCAGTACAAATCCTCCCATTTCCGATTCATAAGCATACTTTGCTGTTTCTAGAGCATCCATCCTGCGCTCTTTATAAGGATCTGGTCCCGAATGGACATGGAGATCTATAGATCCTTTCAGAATCTCATCAACTCTACTGTTAAATGTAGAATCTGTCACACTAATCTCCTAAATGACTATTATTTTATATGTATGACAGCGACGCAAATTACTTATTAGTATCCAGCAACTATAATATCAGCATGTTTATCGGGTTGGTGGTAGTCAATGTACCAGTTCTCTACTGTTTTCCACAATTCGTACCACGACGAATCTTCATAGTTTCTACATAGTATGCGTGAGGAACGGACTGGTTCTGGAGTTTCTACATATATTTTTACCTGTAGATATGGTCTTAAGTTTGGATGGATAGCGTAAACACCATCGATAAAAATGACGCTATCTGGGTACAGTTCCTTTTCTTCTTCATTAAATTTATTTGCATTCCAATCAAATTTCATATAACGAGATTCGAACCCATTCTGAATTGGTACAAGTACAGTTGATATCAAGCGATTCCAATCGAAATATTGATCATATGTATTTTTAATGTTGTTGGGATCTGCTGTAAATTTCGTCGCTGGACGGTAAAAATCGTCTAGTTCCACTGTTTGAGTGTTTTTTATTGCACTCCTCAACTTTGAAACAAGTGTCGATTTCCCAGCCCCTGCCATACCATCAATTCCAACCACAGTTGGATTGCTATGCCTTAAAGTTTGACTAATTAAGGATAGTATTGTCAGTAGATCTTGTTTATCGAATTGAAATTCTTGGATTATTAACCATCCTAACTCTTGTGAATCCTTGAGTACCTTATAGATGTTACTACGTATGGAGTAATTTGGTATGTTGTAAATGTCGAATGTAAGGTATAGTGCGTTTGACAAGATTAATTACATACGTTAGTAAATATTGTACATAGCTTATTTGATGGAGGTTACTAGATGTTGACTGTGGATCAGAAGGAATATTGGGAGGCTTTTGGGTACATAACACTACCTAATGTTTTTTCAGAAAATGAAATGTCCCTCATACACAAATCGGCATTAGAGGTGATTGAAAAAGAGGCAACCTTGGGTGTGTTAGACGATTCAGAGGGGTGGTCTATAGGAGGGTTTTTGGAAAGGCATCCATACCTATCATCATTGTTAGAAGATGATAGGATTTATGGTATAGCTGAGACCTTGTTAGGTTCAGATTTTATTCTAGAAATGACTGATGGGCATGTAAGGGGCGGAGATACTGCATGGCACGGTCGTGATCCAAGTAAGGATCCGTCAAGCTGCCCTAATAAAACTGCTAGGATAGGAATGTATTTTGATGAGCTGGATGAACATAACGGATGCTTGCGAGTAATACCAGGATCACACAAGCGCCCATTTGCAGATAATCTTGCACAACTTTGGGGGCAGCAGGAAGACCCTGAATATACTCCATTCGGTGTAGTCGGGACTGATATTCCATGTGTGTATTTGAGATCTAAGCCAGGAGATATAGTTGTTTTTACTGAAAGCGTATACCATGCTTCATTTGGTGGACATGCTAGACTTCAGTTAACCGCTCAATTTGTGGCCAATCCAAAAAATGAGGATCAATTGGATGAGGTAATAAATAATGCAGGGACTCATAAATGGGGTTATCATCCTGCTAGGTCAGCCATTAATAGTGATAAGCCTAGGGTCAGACGAATGGTCTCAAGATTGGTTGAATTGGGATTTTCCCCATTGGAAGTTTGATTCATAGGAGGAATAAATTTGACGAAGTTCGATTATTTTTATGGAGGGCATGCAGAGTTAGAAAACGTAGGATTTTCGGGGATTCCAGTAGACGATAGACGAGAGTCTAACGAGATACTATCCTCAGTTTTTGATGAAGCTAAAAGCATAGCTCAGATAATGGATTCTAAGGGTTTCGACACCCTCTGGTTAGCCGAACATCATTTCCAGAGTGAAGGACATGGGTGTATACCTAACATCCCTATGTTGTGTGTTTACCTTTCTCAAGTGACAGAACAGCTTAGATTTGGATCATTTTTCAATGTTGTACCAGGGTGGAATCCAATTCGGCTAGCGGAGGATTTCGCCGCCGCTGATGTTATGACAGGAAGTAGAGTAAGTTTCGGATTTGGACGAGGGTATATAGCTCGAGAAGTCGAAACTTTGGGGGCACCGCTCAATGATGATAGTGCTAATAGAGAGCTATTTGAAGAACAAGTAGAAATCATTCTCAAGGCTTGGAATGAGGAATCTTTTTCTTACAAAGGGAAGTATTTCGATATCCCAGCTAATACCGTCCATAGGGGCAAATTACTCGAAGAGATCACGTTGGTTCCACGTCCTCTCAAATTACCGGTGGAGTGTTGGCAGCCAATGGCTGGAGGCAGTCAAAGAGGAATGGATTTTATGGCCCAAAATGGTATTAAAGGGGTCATAGCCGGAGGAACTGCTCCTGGTGGAAATGCTGAAGACACCGCTATTAGATGGCAAGAAACATTACAAAAGTCTGGTCGTGATGTAGCACTTGGGGACGATTTAGCAATTGTGGTTCAGATACATATTGCCGATTCAGAGGAAAAGGCTATTCGAGAGGCAGAACCATTTTTCCAGGAACAACTTAAAGCATTAGCTCCTTTAGGTAGGTTTCCAACTTTGACAGAGGATCAAATTCAAGCAACCTATGACCCTTCACTAGCACTTACAGTAGGTCTTCCTACGTTGAAAGACGCGGTAAATGATGGATCTTGGTTATGTGGTCCTCCTGATGATATTGCAGAAAAGATAAGTGATCTACTGGATAGATTTCCTAATATTGAAAGAATATCAGTTGGAGCTGGAGCTTTAGGAATTCCTCCTAGTGTTATCAGGGATGATATATCTTGGTTTGGAGATGAAATCTTACCTAAATTCATTTCAGATCGTCGTGGTGTAGTCGTATAACATTCTTGGTTTTACGTAAGAGACTGTCGAATCACGGTGTATCGATCTAGACAATTCAAATACTAGCGACTACAATCTGCCGCAATTAACCTGCATATTATAGGAGGTAGGGCGTGATAACAGGTATAGCTTATCTTGAGATGAGGACTCGTTTTTTCGACGAATGTGTGGATGTTTATAGTAAGCATCTTGGACTTACTGAAATTCAAGACAACTCTTCAGTTTTGAATGAAAAGGGAGAATGGGATTCCACACAGTCCGCTGAAGAGGGGAATAGGCAGTCAGTTATACAGGTAGGCGATTCATTTCTTCTTATAAGTGAAGATAAGGAAGCTCCGGTTAATATGAGTCCTGATGGGCAGCGTGCTACAGATCCAGAAACGGCGCCGGGAGGATCAGTTGGTCATTGGTCCTTTTATACGGAGAGCAACTTCCACGCATATTCACATCTTAAAGACTTCTTGCACTTTAATAAATTCAATCGTGCCACGAGAGAAGGACCATCGGTCCAACCTATGAATCACTCATATTTACAACGTACTCTATTAGAATTTGGAGATCCTAATGGGTACACGATACAGATTTCTGAACTTATTGATCCAAGATTGGAAAAGCAAGAAAGGCGCAGGGATAAACAGAGGAATGCAAACCTGGCTCAGGGGACCGTAATCAAGGGGTTTGATCATTTCAATATGGCTTGCCACGATATAAATAAGGCAAAAGAGGTATATGTCGACAAGCTTGGTCTAGAGATAATTGATCACGAGGAAACTGATACTCACGAAGGATATGTATTTGTGGCAGGTCTCTGTGACCTTGAAATGGGTTCCAAAAAAGATGGCTCTGGGGCAGATAAGTTAGGTAAAGGAATAGTTGGATCTATTGGTCTCTGGACAGACGATATTGACGCTGTAGCCAAGGTGTTTGGAGAATCATCGAGTCTCTCTGAACGAGATTTAGCCTTAGGTGTACCAATGAGATCATTTACCATAGATATAGGTGATGGACTTCCTGTTGAGATAGCTCAGCGACTTACCAGTTCAGCGTAGCAGACAATAACCTCATCGACATCTAAAGTGATATGTAGACATACACTAACTCAGTGTATTGTGGTGGACTTTATCCTGAAAGTTCTTCCCAACTCACTTCAGAAATTTTATGGTATTGAAGATCACCCATACCCTTCAAATCACTTACTAGGGCTTCGGCATCGGATCTATTTTTGGAACCTACCCGCCACTGTTCAAGCCCTTCATGCTGGATTTCATGCCCTATCCCAAAACAGTGATTACGTTCAACAGCTTCAGAACAGTAACCTACTTCCGGAGCTGAGGCAGATCTGAAATATATAAAAACTCGGTTGATAGTTTTCTCGACGACAGAAAAATTGTCGATGCTGCTTGATTCATTCATAAATCGTATAACTGATTCCAGGTCTGAGTCGGTTGGGTTATCTAGAGCTAGAATTTCATCTGCTGAATTCTTGTTAATTACGAAACCACCAGGGCAGATAAATTTAACATTAGGTACTGCTCTAGACAACTCATTTACGACACATCCCTCATGCGCTATACCAAATTCTAGTAGATACAAAAGCTGGTACCTCCAATTGTGCTTACTTTTTGATATATATATCCTATCCGAAAAACAGAACTTTTACGCCCCACGGTTCAATAGTCACTGGAATTCCTTTATCGTTAATTTCAATATTGGATTGTAATATTAGATCTCTTACAATATTTGTGTCCCATTTTGTAGATACGTTAACGCTTGATTTCTTGTTCCTGAGATTAAACAGGAAAGTTATTTTACCACCCTTTTTCGAAGTTCTTGTTATAGGTATAACCCATTTATCTTTGGTTTCTACTTGAGCATTTATTCCTGCTTCGTTTATATGTCCCATCACAATGTTATTGGAAGCAATATTTCCAAATCCTGCAGATAGTGTTAGTCCATACCAAGTGAAACTTTTATCTTTTGTTCTGACGCCTACGGTATTGTTGTTTAGTGATGCTATCTCTTCGGTATTTCCAGATGGTTCTAATATTGCATAGCCACACGGTGAGGAAATGCTTTCTTTCCCATACATTGTGTTCAATATATTTCTACCTTCACTAATATCTAATGAATCTATCGCTGAAACATCTGCCACATTTATTTCTAAACGTTCAGAAAATCCTTCAGGAGGCAGATAACTGGACTGTCCATTACGTGAATACATGCCAAAACTGCCTTCAGCCACAAATTGAGTTTCAGGGTTTGAGTCAAGCGTTGTGGATATTTTCCCCCTGGTTTGTTCATCCATTAGCGTAACGTTTGGCAAGAAAATCAAACGGTATCCTTTCCAGTCCATCTTTGGTGTTACGACATCTGCCTGGATTCCATTAGTCCATAATGTTCTGTATACGCCTCTAAGATCTGATAGGAATCGATCAGATTCATTTCCGTAATTAAACAATTCTTGTGATGCTGGGTGATAGACAATCGCTACTTCTGATTGCGGACATTCTATAGGTAAATATTCGCTCAGTGATTCAATTTCTTGCACGGCTTTAGTTACTGCTTTGAACCTAGGTGTTGGCTTACCGTCCAATCTGACAAGATTGTAACCAGGGGATTCGAAACTGAGATATTCAGGGCGGTATTGCCAGAACATTGCACCTGCCGCTCCACAAGCCATAGACATCCACAATAATGTTGTAAGTTCACTAGGGTCTGACTGCTTACTCCATGTAACTCCGCCTGGTGACATCCCAGCATATATCTCTTCGATCCACCACCGGTTATTTCTTCCTACACTTCTTGCCCAATCAAATATAAATTGCCGGTCAGCTATTTTGTGAGGGTCATCGGAAGTCAGGAGGTTGTTGGACGACATGGACATTCCCCAGCTATCTGCATGAGGAGCACAGAATTCGTCTAAAGGTTTTGGAAGCCATCCTCCATGTGACCTGGTTTCATGGACGCTGTCCAATTTTTTCGTCTCGTTAACCATCCATCGTAGTTGTTTAGCCAGATTCTCGTAGTGAAATTGACGGTAAAGAAACATTTCCAAGACGCTGTTATTTGACCTAGGTGGTTCCACGTCTTCCCATCTGCGGTATCGACGTAAAAGACGAGAATTCAGTTCATCTAATGTGTATTTATCTCTTAGCCAACGATCGTATTTTTTTAGGGTGTTTTCGCAATAACATGGATATCCATCAGTGTCGCGACTCCATACAGACGGTAAAGCTATACCATCCCATAGCCCCCAAATTCTCATATTTGGTCTATCTTTGTATCGGTTAACTATGTGACGTAGTAGGTTTCCTCCATACTCCTTCCATGCAGGATGGTCGTAGCAGTGTATCTGTACTCCTTGAGGCATAGCTGGATGAGCATCGTGTAAAGATACATGACCTTTGTAATTGACTACTTTGATATCAGGATGTTCTCGTGTTAGCCATTCAGGACATGCTCCGTGAGTTCCTAACACTATGTCCAGCCAGACTCCAAGATCATGTTTCGCGGCGGTATCGAATAACTGATCTATATCATCTAGTTCATAAATTCCAGGTCTGGGCTCCATTCGATTCCAGTAAGTAAAGCTTCTAACTATCTTAAAGCCTGATTTATGTAACTGCTCGAAGTCTCTGTCCCAGTATTCCTGGTGGGGTTCTGGTGCTCGATAGTACTCTACTCCTATAGGAAATGGGAAATTGTGTCTATTGGAAAGTTTCACATTTAGATTCCTCAGTGATTTCGAAGTAGGGTTTAATTGAATGTTCGCGAATCTTATCTATGGTCCATCTTTATGTCAAATTAGTATGATTTGACATAAAGATCATATGGGATTTAACTTAATCTCATATTTTTCATAGATGTCATAAGCGTAGGCTAGGAAAAACATATTCTGTACCTGTAGAATACGTTTCAGTAAGGTACCTTCAGCTAGATCAGGAAATGAATACTATCTCAGATCGCATTTCAAAAATTGGCTTGACCATAGATCATGTTCTTATAGCAGTGCGCGATTTACAGCAAACTGCAGAAACCTTTAACCGTCTTGGATTTACTGTTACACCCGAAGGCCTACATCCTGGAAGGGGATCCAGAAATCGCTTAGTTGTGTTCGATCAGGAATATCTGGAGTTGATTTCGATCACTGACCCTACTCTGCCGCTATTCCGTCCCAACATGGCGGAATTTTTGTCATCCAGGGAGGGACTATTTATATTTTCTATCGGCACTACAAATATCCAGAATGATTTTATGAAATTCAAATCACGTGGCATAGATATAAACGAGACACTTTATGGTGCACGTCATTCGTCAGATGGCGACATGGAATATTCATGGATTCAGTGTGAAATTAATCCATTGGAATTGCCAGGTAGTCAGACATTTCTTATCCAGCATGACCATTCAATAAAACAGCGTTATAAGGTTCCGAATAATCCGTGGATACACCAGAATGGTGCGTTAGGAATATACAATTTAACTCTAGCTGTTACAGATTCTGAAAAGGCAGCTAATAGGTGGCAAACAGTTTTTGATTTAGAGGTAATCGGTAGAACTCATTTCGCTGGCTTAAATGCCAATAAAGTTAGTCTCTCATTCGACAATGGAGTCCTAGATCTTATTTCCCCAACAGGACCTGGCTTAGTCGAGCAATTTCTGTCTAGTTATGGTGAATCTCCGTATTCATTGGCGATCAGGGTTAGTGACTTAGATCATATTTCTCAAATCCTACTTGGTAATAGTATTGATTTTGAGAAGTCCGAATTAGATGGGAATGATTTAATAGGAATCAAGCCAGGAAGCGCACATGGTGTTAGTTTAAACTTGATTGAAGTATATTAATTATCACTGTGCCATCCTGTATTTGAACTAGGGACCTCAGCGTTACCATTGGGTATGTTGTTGGTTTCAGGTAGTCTTTTCCACCATTTATATATCTTATAGAAACGTCTCAGTACTACGGTTACTACAATTACCATAACCAGTAAATATATTTTGAAACCAAAAATTTTGAATTCTCTGAAATCCTGTAAATTCCATCCTAGAAGATATGCAATGGCCAATATAGATATTCCATGAATAGATCTAAGTAAAATAAACAATCCGACAGTTCGTAAGATTTCCTCCTTGCTGTTGCTAAGTTTTGATTTAATAGTCATCCAATTCATTATTAAACAGTTCCTTTAAATTCTAAAAACGATCACGTATATTCATCTGTTTAACACGTTGAATTAGTGGACTCTACCTAGTAAGAATTTATGAAACCTATCAACCCACTTAGATTCATCATTAAGAGCAGGTACTAATTTCAATTGTTCGCCACCGGAATCAATGAAATATTTATTATTTCTAATCGCTATTTCCTCTAGAGTTTCTAGACAGTCAAAAACAAAAGCTGGACAAACTACACAAATGTTCTTTTTGTTATTACTTGGTAAATTCTTAATTACATCTGTGGTGTTTGGCTCTATCCACCTACTCATCCCAAATCTACTTTGAAAAGCCAGCCCGTAAGGTTTATCAGGCTTGAGTTTCTTAACTACTTTATTAACAGTGTCATAGCATTGGTGGCTGTAACACAGTTGATTGTATATAGATCTATTTCGGCAACAATCAATCTCCTTTAAGCAGTATCTATTTGATAGATCCATTTTTTTAATCTGACTTTGTGGTAAGCCATGAAAGCTGAAGAGAAGGAAATCACTCTCAAGATACTCTTCAGACTGATTTATAGATTCGACTAAACTATCGATATAAAAATCATTGTGGAAAAAATACTCAATCGTCGTATATGGTGTTTCTATATTCAGTTCATTGATTAATTCAACGGCCTTATTGATACAAGATCCAGATGTGGCTTGAGCATATTGAGGGAACATAGGTAACAATACTATTTCGTCCACTCCTTCCCTTTCTAATTTCATCAACCCGTCTCTAATTGAAGGATTTCCATATCTCATACCCAATTCAAATATGAAATTCGGTGTTTTGCTCGATATTTTTTCAAGGAACATTTGGGAATGTACCAGTAGTGGAGATCCTTGGTCCATCCATATGCTTTGATATTGATGTAAAATCATCTTTGGACGGAATGGAACTACAATTAAATTTACTATAGCCCACCTAAGTAGGGTGTTAGTATCTATAATGTTTGGATCTGATAGGAATTCTTTAAGGTACGATCTTATTGCTTTAACATTTGGGTTTGCTGGTGTACCTATATTCATAAGTAGACAGCCTATTTTTTTGTCAGGCAATTAATTCCCACCCGCCTTTGTATTGAATTAACATTAATTTTGAAATTGGAACAACACATTTTGATGGCCAAGACCACAACAATACATCACGAGGCTGATTAAATTATATCGAATATTGGTGGTGGGCCAGCCTGGACTCGAACCAGGGACCTCAGTCTTATCAGGACTGCGCTCTAACCAGCTGAGCTACTGGCCCTTACTTGAAATCTAGATAGTTCGAGTATATCGACGTATCTAAAAAGGTGTCAAGCAGGAATACCTATTTGATCGTCTAACTAATATTCAGATTGATCCGTACTAAGATAATCTAGTCTTATAGAAATCTTGTAATTAAATCTGAATTAATTTACGTTGAGTGATCTATTTATTGCTAGTATAATTACCTGACATGATGATGTGAATTTCTTTCTAAGGATAGGGCGGGAGTAGCTCAGGGGTAGAGCATTTGCTTCCCAAGCAAAGGGCCGAGGGTTCGAATCCCTTCTCCCGCTCCACATTCGAGATCACATGAACTCTGGCCGAATTTGGAGACGATCTATAAATGTCTTTTCTGGATAACTTATATTCTCTAAGAGGGCGTCCTATTCAGATAAAATTCGGTGTCGATTGTGAGGTATTTGAATATGGGCGCACGTATGATATTCACGTCTCGTTGCGGGCATTTAGACACATTAAAATAAAGAATGCTCGTTTAGATTTAGTTATTGAGAAACATTATGCCGAAACTTTTACTCATCAAGTTGCAGGCAGGGGTCATTCAGGTATATTTTTGCCGGCAAAGAAAACCGTTATGATTCCAAAACAAGAGGTTGTCGAAAAATCGGAATTCACGGTGTCAGACAGTTCAGATTTACATATGACTTCTACAAGACTGGGTAGAGGAGAATCGCTGAAAAAGAGAGTGACTATTTGTATGCCGAGCCGTGCCCAATCTTTGGCCTCCACAGGTCGTCTCAGTTGGTCGCTTGATTGCGTAGTGGATATAGAATCTGATGACGAATTTAGTGAGCAGCGGAGCATATTGAAATCCTTGAAAATCAATATTGGAAACGCAAAGGATGAAGTAGACAATAAATCTTCTACTAGAATCAAAGAGTATTTGTCTTACCTTAAGTCAGATCAAACGGCTGCTGGTAAAAAACGTTTCGCTACTACATGGACCGCATTAATCATAGTTTCGTTAAGTATATTATCCTTAGGTGGAGAGCTATATAGACCTTTGGATCATATGTGGACCTTAGCAATGATTTTGTGGGTCGTGGGGGTAGCAGTTGCCATACGACTTGGAATTTCCGGGAAAAGAGAAATTGGTGGCGGGATTATGCAAGGTATTGGAATAGGTCTTATAGCATTGTCTTTAACATGGTTTGATATCAGTTCAGTTTTCTTTTTCCTAGACTATTTCAGGAATTAATATTATCTATAAATAACGCTATATAGCCATATTTATAGAGCGCAAAAAACACGGCTATTTTCAAGGTCACATATTATTTGGTGGAGGTGAAATGTTTCGACTTAAAGATAAGGTAGTGTTACTTGTTGGTGTTGCTGAAGGAATGGGTAGAGCCACTGCAATACTTTTTGCTCAGGAAGGAGCCAAGGTTGTATTAGTAGCTAGAAGAAAGGATCATCTCAGAGAAACGGTTGAGGCTATACAAGGTATGGGTGGTGAGGCGATTGACATGGTTGGTGATGCTTCAGTTAAGGAGGATGTAGAAAAAATCGTTTCCGAGACCATTAACCTATACGGCAGAGTAGATGTTCTATATTGTGGGGTGGGTGGATATTTTGAACACACACGTAAATTCTCCGATGTCGATGACACTTATTGGCGTGATGCAATTACTAATACAGCAGATAGCATTTTCAATTTAGCGCATGCAGTACATCCAGTGATGACAGATAATGGAGGTGGATCGATCGTTTGCATAGCGGCCAGCTTTAGCGTTAGACAAGATGGTAATGCTGCATATGGGGCGGCGAAGGGTGCTGTGATTGGAATGGCACAGAATTTGGCAAAAGAATTCTTCCCAAACAATATAAGATTCAACCTCATCGGGGCTGGGCAATTTGGTAAATATATTGACGTTTTAGAGGTGAATACCCCCAGTCCAAAACTTAGTCGTACAGGTTGTCCTGAGGATATAGCTTATGCCGCACTATACCTAGCTTCTGACGAATCCTCATGGGTTACAGGTCAGATATTAGCTGTTGATGGTGGAGTTGATGTTGGAGGAAGAGCTATTTGGCAATTTGAATAGCACTACTCTACTCCATTTTTATATATTCCAGAAATCTTTACCAAGCCTTAGTCAGATAATCTCAGCTTTCCTAAAACTTCCGGGTTAACCAAGTTCAGCGGTTTACGCCCTGTCAATACTCGTGCTACTTCTTGACCGTTTCTGATAGCAAGAGCATGTAGTGCAGGATCAGAATAGTATGCGGAATGGGAAGTTAGTACCACTTTATCTGATTTTACTAATGGATTGTCATCAGGTAACGGTTCTTGTTCAAATACATCCAGTCCTGCACCGGCAATCCATTCCTCGTGAATGGCAGTTATTAGTGCATCTGTATCTACCACGGGTCCTCTAGCTGTATTAATCAAATACGCTGTACGTTTCATCTCCTTAAGGGTAGATTTATTGAACATATGGCGGGTTTCATCAGTCAATGGCGTATGGGTAGAAACATAATCTGATGTTTGAAGCAGCTCTTCAAACGATACGGATGTAGCACCATACTGATCGAATACGGAGTCTTCTATATATGGATCATAAGCCACGAGATTCATTTCGAAAGCCAGTGCTCTTTGTGCGAGGGATCGCCCTATTTGTCCAAGACCAACAATACCTAATGTTTCTCCATGAAGCGATCCTACAGGAGGCGGTATCACCCTACTCCATTCACCAGCCCTTATGGAACGGTCTAAGACTAGGATTTTTCTATTGCATGCCAGAAGAAGTCCAAGTGCATGGTTAGCGACTTCCCTTATCCATACATCAGGAACGTTAACAACTGCTATACCCAAATCTGTAGCTGCTTGGATATCGATTGTGTCTACGCCGACTCCAGTTCTAAGTACTACTTTGCAGTCAGGTGATGCCTCCATGGTTTTTCTGGAGACGTCAGATTCCATGATTATCATTCCATCTACACCTTGAGTGTGCTCGATCATGTCATTTTCTGTGTACAGTATTGGTTTGACTATTTGTTGCGCAGAAATCTTTTCTAGTTCGAGTCTTTCAGGTTCCAAAGATTCTTCGGTGTGGACGCCAACGTGAACTACTTTGTATTTATAATCAGTCATCTTTCCTCCGGGATGGTTCAAATATTTTTGTAAAATGCCTGGCTCGATACGGCCTGAGTAATCATAGAAGTGAAGTCTGTTAATCCCTCAGGTTCGAACCATGGTCTAGTCTTAACTTAACAATCGGTATTCTAGGGTACATATTTCGGGGTGTCAAAATAAAAACATTTTCCTAAATGAGGTCTATAGGATCAACATCAATTATCCAACCGTTAGGTAGGTAGCACTTACTAAGGAGTGTGTGTGGTGTTTTACCCCTCATAGTAATTTGCCACCTGTACCGGCCCTTTGTTCGGGTAGGGTATGATGGGGTAGGACCAATTACTTCAGTGTCGTAATATCCCCAAGAATCTCTTTCCCTTCTAAGAATTGATGAAAATCTAATTGCCCCTATTTCTGCTGATTTCTCATTGGTGTGGGAGTATTGAAGACGGATAATCTTGTTATATGGTGGGTTTCTTTGTTCGTGACGGTGAGTCATTTCTTGGTTGTAGAAACTCCGGTAATCTTGTTTAGATGCTGTTTTGATCGCATAGTTTTCTGGTTGGTATGTTTGTATTATTACTCGCCCAGTTGAGGAACCTCTTCCAGATCTTCCTGCGACTTGGGATAGGAGTTGGAAAGATCTTTCACTTGCAAGAAAATTTGGCAAATTTAATCCTGTATCAGCAAGGATAACACCCACAAGGGTGACTGAAGGGAAGTCTAGTCCCTTAGCGATCATCTGAGTTCCTACAAGTATTTGACTTTTACCAGATCGGAATTCCTTGAGTAGAGATTCATGAGACGATCGAGAAGTTATTGAATCTCTATCCCATCTTAATACTTTAGTTCCCGGGAATTGTCTATCAACTTCGTTTACTACTGCTTGAGTCCCTATGCCTCTAAGTGTCATTTCATGACGCAAACATATGGGGCATCTTTCAGGGAGTTTTTGTTTCGCTCCGCAGTAATGACATAAGAGTATTTGCTTTTCATTGTGGTATGTCATCGATACATTACATCTCCTGCATTGGAGCGCCTCGCCACAATGTCGACACTGAGTGTAAGATGCCGTACCACGTCTGTTCAGAAACAGTATTGCCTGAGAGTTATTATCTAGACATAGTTTGATAGATTTAATTAAACTTCTACTAAATATTCCTGTATGCCCAGATTTTAACTCAGTTCGCATATCTACTAGTTCTGTTTTCGCAAGGGATATTGTCTTTGGTTTATCTATAACTACTTGCCCGGAGATAATGCGTTTAGGCAAATGTAGGAGCCTGTAATCGCCCCGTAGGGCTTTTGTGTAAGATCCGATATCCGGAGATGCACTCCCTAGAATTAAAGTTGAGTTTGTGATACTCGCTAGTTTGATAGCAACATCTCTTGAATGATACCTAGGACTACTGTCTTGTTGTTTGTAAGTCCATTCGTGTTCCTCATCTAGAATTATCATTCCTAGATTAGTGAGTGGTGCGAAAATTGCACTGCGAGATCCAATAACGATCTGGTAATTTCCATGGTGTGTTTCCCACCATTGGTCAAATCTTTCACCCTGAGTTAATCCACTGTGGAGCACAGCGACTTTTCCAGGGAACCTGGAAGCAAACCGCTCGACGATTTGGTGAGTCAATGCTATTTCAGGAACCAAAACGAGGGAACTTTTACCGACTTTAATACATTCGGAAACGGCTTCAAGGTAAATTTCCGTTTTCCCGCTTCCCGTGACACCTTCTAATAGGAAGATCTTAGAATCTATTGATTTTGCGATAACCGAAGATCTAATAGACTCAGCGGCTGTACTTTGTTCTAATGTTAGAGAAATCTTTTTCTCATCAGGTAAGACTATTCCTGCCAGGGGATCTCGAAATACTTGAATTTTTTCCTTAATAACCCAGCCTTTGTTAATCAAGCCGTTTACGGCGCTAGATCCGTAATTCCGGCGGGCCGTAGTAGAATCTAACTGTCCGTCTTTTTGTAGACGTTCAATTAGCTCTAGTCGCTTAGGAGATCTTTTCTTCAAATATTCTCGCTCAGGTGTAAAAATAGAGCGATCAATTTGGTTTAGCTTTAGAACATCTTTCATTTTTGGTTTTGCTCGTTTACTCGGTTGTGTTTCAGAACGTATTACCAGTTGTTTTCGTATGAGTGTTCCTATGGCACTTTTCGAGTTTGTTCCAAGAGATCTTATGGTACTTTTTTCAGATACTATTCCTTTAGAACGAATGTAATTCAGTAATTTTTGCTGAAATGGAGTTAAATTAATGTCTGTACTTTCGCCTGTTTTTGGCGAGCATCGTAAGTATGTGTTAATTGTAATCTTGCCACCTGGCGGTAACATTAGAGAAGCTGATTGGAACAGTGTGCAGAAGTAGTATTGGCTGATCCATTTTGCAAGATCCAATTGATTTTTGGATAAAATGGCTCCATTTTCATCTACTCGCGAAATATTGCGAGTTTTATCTACGGATGAGGATGATTCGATAGAAAATACGATCCCAGGCAGTGTTTTTGATCCGAATGGGACAATTACCATATCCCCAGCGTTTACATCCATCTGATTAGGAATAGAATATGTGAAGGTTTGTACGTGCCCTACCGGGGCGTTAACTGCAACTTCTGCAAATTTCATCTTATACAATTAGGAGCATGTTTTATTTCGAGCAGTATACAGGTGTTAATTGGCATTAACCACATATATATTTCTGGCTAAACCGTACCTACGACTAACTTAGTATGAGATATTCATGAATCAATACTAAGTAATTTTAACCCAAGATTATGCACATGGGTGAAAATTATAGGCATCAGATGGTGTTTTCGATTGGAGAGTGTTTTAGATGCTTAAGGTACATCTAAGGGGCAGTTTTACCTACGTTCCTTAATTCTTGCGCTCTTCCCTGATCTATCCCGAAGATAAGTGAGTCTAGCTCTGCGAACTTTTCCATTCCTTACGACTTCTACGCCCTCTACTGTGGCAGAGTGAATATGGAAAGTTTTTTCTATGCCTATATCGTGTGACACTTTTCGTACAGTAAAAGATCCGGCAGGTCCGTTCCCTCCCCGTTTTCGAATCACTACCCCTTCGAAAACCTGAGTTCTCTCGCGGTCTCCTTCGGTTACTTTGGTACTTACCTTTACCGTATCACCTGACTGAAATTCGGATATGTTTTCATTGGTATTTAATTCAACAAGTTCGTAAGCTTCCATGTTATTCGCGTCCCGTATTAGTTTAAATCTCTAGTCATTGTATCCGCACTATATGTAGGTAAGCAACTATATATTTGACAATAATTCGTTTCAAACTTGATCATTTCCTACTCATTGCACGTTAAATCTGACATTATCGATTTACTTTTGGAACTTAGCCTAATTCAGGTTTGAGTTGATTTATCAATTTGAGGTCATCGTCAGTTAGAGGTGTGGTTTTCAGTAAATCAGGTCTTCTTCGAATAGTTTTTTTAAGCGATTCTCTTCGACGCCATTTTTCTACCTCGAGATGGTTGCCTGATAGAAGTACATTTGGAACAGACCAATCCCGGTACACTGACGGTCTGGTGTACTGAGGGTGTTGGATTAATCCCGTTGTAAAAGTATCGTCTTGCGTAGATTCGATTGATCCTACAACCCCAACCGTCAAACGAGATACGGCTTCTATTACCACCATTGCTGGTATTTCCCCGCCACCTAATACGTAGTCTCCTATGCTGATTTCACGAGTTGCAAGGTGGTTTCGTACACGTTCATCTACACCTTCATATCGACCACAAATCAGTATGATATCTGTATATCGGGTTGCGTCCTCCGCAATTTTTTGATTGAAAGGTTCCCCTTGAGGAGACATCAAAACTATCGGTGTAGAGTCTGGTAGTTTTTGTTTGTTGATAATGTCTTCAACTCCATCAAAAATAGGTTCTGGCTTCATAAGCATTCCAGGGCCGCCTCCGAACGGGGCATCATCTACTGTGCGATGCCGGTCTTTGGCATATCCCCGGATGTCATAAGTGTTAATTTCAAGTAACCCTTTGTTTTTGCCACGTTTAATTATCCCTTCTCCGAATGGCCCTTCAAACATTTTTGGGAAAAGTGTTAGGATGTGAAAGCGCAGTTTATGTGTCCCCCGTTTCGTTCACGTTTTTCAGTATAAGTTCATTGACCGCTATGTTAAATCGGAACCTGCCTTGAGTAATATTTGTGTAGGTATTCACACTAGTGGTCAGTTGATCCACTAATCATCTGGATTGCATGAGGTATAACTGGAATGGCTACTGCAAGGTATTCTTTTACTGCAGTTGTACTGCCCGGCAAGTTGATTATCAGGCATCCAGACCTGGTACCGCAAACAGATCTACTTAGCATGGATGTAGGAGTGTTTATTGAAGTCCGAACTCTAATCACATCTACTATTCCAGGTACTTCCTTGTCTATTACTGACATAGTTGCTTCAGGAGTAACATCTCTGGGACTTAGTCCAGTTCCACCAGTCGTTAGTATCAAATCTAGTTTACCGCTATCCCCCCATTCAGCTAATTTGCGAGAGATGAGACTCCTATCGTCAGGAAGCGTATCACGATAGATTATCTTGAAAGATTCGAATCTGACGATTTTTTCTATAGTGTTTCCACTTGTATCTTCCCTAATACCCTTGGAACAGGAATCACTAATCGTCAATATTCCTACTCGTATATCCATATGGCCACCATTTTGTATAAGGATTTCGTGTAATTACAACTACAGATCTATCAAAGAATTATATATTTTTTAAAAAAGTATAAAAAAGGTACTAATATACCTTGCGCGCCCCAGTTAATTTTTGTGACACTTCTAACAGTTGTACATAGTTCTGACGAGACAAGGATAGAATCGTCATTTTTGAGTGTATCATTTTTGGGTCTTGTCAGTACCACGCTATACAGTTGTGGTACAAGGATGTACATAAAAGGCAGGAGGTCTTATTTGACGGAGGTCCAACACACGCCGGTAATGGCAGTGGAGGTCTTGGAAGGCCTCAAGAT
>CEVA01043823.1_pt1 | contig 33890 bp, 28 predicted proteins | sample 361521 | NCBI WGS metagenome assembly CEVA01 (sample SAMEA2622823, study PRJEB7988) | marine metagenome | isolation source: saline water (ENVO:00002010), including | reverse complement strand
TTTTCTAGAAGGACCAATCAAATCCTAGCATGAAATTGCGGGGAGCGCTCGTTGAAACCACGCCATCGGTAGATAATCCGGTCTGTATTTCCTCGTTGGTTAAGTTGTTCAAGGAAAATCGGATTCGAGCAGAGGCCGAGATTTTACGGATGAACGAGAGGTCGAGAACGAGGAAATCATCGTTCAAGCGACTATTTCGGGCATCGTCGTAGCGTTTGGACTCATTGCTAAGGTCAAGACGGACGCCGCCGATTGGTTGAGTCCAGGCGAGGGTTGCATTCATTCTGCTTCGTGGAACTTGGGCAAATCGGTTTCCAACGATGGCTGGGTTTTCCGGACAATCCCTCACCTCGGTGAATAGGTGCAATCCGCCCAAGGTCAGGCTCAAGTTTTCGCCTAGCTTTTGATCGATGATGATCTCGATGCCTTTGGCGCGAGCTTTGTTCAAGTTGATGCGTTGAGCATCATTCGCATCGTTCGGATCGGAGACGTTGGCGACGGAGTTTCGGAGGTTGTCTTGAAACAGGGTGAAGGAAGTGGATAGGTTTTGGGATATTTGCCAATCGAAACCGATCTCGCATCCCGTAATGCGTTCGATGGTTAATTTCTCGTTGGCGTCTACGGAGAAGTTGCCGACTCGATAGGGGCGATAGAGTTCGTTTAAGGTCGGTTGACGGACATGGCTACGCAGCAAGCTATTGAAAGCAAGGGCTTTAGAGATTGATTTGGATAGTTTGAGAGAGCCGCCAAGCTCAAATTCCTTCTTCCTGGAAAAACGTTCATCGGTTGCCGTCCATCCTGATCGGATGCCTTGAGAGTCCTGAAAGAAATCAGCCTTGAATCGAGCGTCCACAAGCCAGTTTTTCTCCGAGAGCCATGAACTTTCCAGAGAGCTTCCAATTTGAGTTTGTCGGCCTCCTGCTTTGCGAAGGCTCTTGGTGAAATGATTTTCCTCATGGGTATGTCCATTCTTCTGGATCGCTGAAAGCCTGAACCCGAGTTCACGTTCCGCCAATTCCCATGAATACTCATGGAGGAATCCAAGTGACTGGGAAGGGACGTGGTATTGATCAAGCGCGATTGATTCGGATGACCGGTCTGCGGATACTTTGGGAAATACACTGGCGAAGTCACGCTCTTGTCCGAAGATGGCGGTTCGGGATTGCTCGTTTTCCAGGTCTAGAGACCAATCCCAGCCATTTCCTTGGTTTCGACCCAAAGGTGTGCCATTGCCTCTGCGTTCGTCGAATCCTGCCAAGCGGGCGCTGAAGAGGCCAATGGAAGATTGCCTGGAAACGACGACCCGAGCGGTCTTCATTCGGCTCCATGCATCTTCGTCAATCGGACCTCTCTGGTTATCTCGAACCACCTTGTGTCCTGCAAAGTCCTCGACACGGAAACTGGTTCTGGTCGTCCAGCCTTCTGGGTTTTCCTTGTTGGCGAAGAAGGCATCAGTCGAGAAGCCATGAACGTCTCCGACTCCAAGTCGAAGTTCAGATATGGAATCCATGGTTGGGCGTCGACTGTGCAACGAGATGGCTTTTGCAGAAGAAGCAAACGAGGAGTGGTCACCGAATCGCGCGCTGTCCAATTCAACAAGCGAAAAGCGGTTCCATCGCACCCAACCACCGAAGGGGTCATTTAGCGGAATGCCATCCCATAGAACGATGGATCTGGAGGCCGCGCTGGTTCCCGTTCCCCGCAGTGATACGCCTTGGGAGGTGGGATGAGCGACACTCGATGAAGAACGTCGATAGGTGTTGAAGGACGGGCTTTCCCTCAGTATCGCATCCAATTCTAACTTAGGTGATTCCTGAAGGCGTATTTTATCGAAAATCTTTGGTTCGGAATGAACTCTTACCTTTTCGGTTTGGAGTGGTTCCAGTACCTCTTCCTGTCCGATGGCGCAAGCAACGGAAATAGTGAGAAAAAAGGGGAAGCGAATCACTTTTCAGGGAGGGATTCTTTTACCGCGGGCTGTTTCAGGTTTTAGCTATCCTGCCCACGGCATGTAAACTCGTTTTCAGAAACGACCCGTGTCTTCGTTCTCGGGATGGACGTATCGTCTTCTTACCATGAATCCGATGCCAACGATGATTGATATGGGAAGGGCGGAGAGGAAAACAGTCGTGCCAACGTAGGTGTTTCGCGTTTCCTCCTTACCGGAGAAGCAAACCGCGCATGCCTCTACGCTCTCTGGTACAAGCAAGAGTGGCAGGAGAAACAAAATGCTGGTGAGAACAGGCTTCATTCAGATGATTTTCAGCTCAAGTATACAAAATAATACAAAATGGGCCAAACGCCAACTACCAAGTACCAAAAGGCTTGGCCGGTCCAAAATTCACTGGGCGTAAGAACTGCTTGTTTCATCTTGCGATAAGCAAGGACCATGATGCTGATGGCCACTATGGCGTGAAGGGCGTGACCGCCTATTATGAGATAGAAAAAACTTCCGTATGGGCTGGAGGTCATGGTCAGACCGTAATGGATGAGTCCGATCCATTCGTAGCCTTGAAACAAGACGAAGAAGGATCCCAGCAGGATGGCGATCAGGAACAATTGGCAGGCCTTGGCTTCTTGCTTGGGAATAAAGAAGGCGCGGTTGGCCATATAAGTAAATACTCCACTGGAGAGGAGGATGATCGTATTGAATGCGGTGGCGACTACGGGAAGCCTGGGTTGATCGATGGGAGGCCATTCCTCGGCGCTTGAGCGAGCTACCAAGTATGCGCTGATCAAGGCAGCGAACACCATGATCTCGGTGAGAATGAAGATCAACATTCCCAACAAGCCATTGGGCAGCGATTTGTCGGATGAACGACTCCTGGGAAGTGTTTTCGCTTCGGCCGTGCCCATCGTAGTGTTTCGACGAAAAGGGTTTTACTCCAGAGGTTTACTTGGAATGGCGCCAACTTTTCTTGAGTTTTGCCAATTGTCACCCTCGGTATTGAGGACGTCCGGCGATACGCCGGCGAGAAAAACAAGCATGCATAGCAAGCAAATGGCCATCAGGAACCAAACGATCTTGTTCTCGACGTCCAAGTGCATAAACCAAGCGGCAACCATACCCGCCTTGATGAAAGCCACTACGAATGCGGTAATCAGGACCACCGTGACGACGATGATTCTATTTTCAATGTTCTTGACCAGTTCAGGTCCGAAGATACTGACCACCAACAAGACGAGCAGAACGTAATAGATCTTTTTGTAATCCGGATGGGCGTGTTCGTGATCTTCGTGATCTGACATGACTTGTGGCGATTTGAAAGTTAGAGGCCTGAGGCGATGTAGAACAAAGGAAAAAGGAAAATCCATACCAAGTCCACAAAGTGCCAGTATATTCCGATATTCTCTACCCTATGCAGAAACTTTCCTTTTTTAGCGTCATGAGCTATGATGGCCATGATCACCATTCCGCCCAAGACATGAACGCCGTGAATGCCGGTGGCCGTGAAATAAAAGGCCCAGAACACGCTTGTGGTGATCGTGATCGACTCAATACCCTTTTCTTCGATAATCTGCTGAGTGTAATACCATTCCGGAAAAATTTTTGAGGTATACTCGTAAAACTTCACGCACATGAAGATACCGCCACCCGCAATGGTCCACCAGATGTACTTGTAGGCTTCTTGCAGCTTATTCTCTCCAGCGGCCTTGTGAGCAAGCACTACAAAATAGCTGGAGGTTAACAGAACGAAGGTATTGATCGATCCGCACCAAATGTTTGTTTTACCAGCTTCTTTTGCCCACTCGTCTCCATGATGAAGGCGATACATCAGGAAAGCGGCTAGCAAACCGCCGAATATTACTATTTCCGACGCGACGATCCACCAAACGCCAAGCCTTCCGGTGGGCACACCGGTCAGGTTACGTGAGGTTGCAATGGGAATTTGGAAGGACATTTCCGTTTGTTTGTAGAATGCTTATAAGGTTATTCCTTTTGATCCTGCGGCCAGTAATCTTCTTTGCGTCCGGGAACACTATATTCGTAAGGACCTCGATAAACTTCAGGAAGTTTCTTGAAATTGCCATGGCCCGGAGGCGATTCGGTCGTCCATTCCAAGGTGTTTGCCTTCCATGGGTTCTTGCCTGCTTTCTTCCCCTTGCGAAGACTCAGAATGATGTTCACGAAGAAGATGACTTGAGCCAAGAGCATGACGATCAAGGACACCGTGGCGAATATTCGGAGATTTTGGTATTCCGGCGTGGCGAGTTCGGAAAAATGCTGATGGTTGTATATTCTGCGGTGCTGACCGCCCATGCCCAAAATGAAGAGAGGGATGAATATGCAATTGAAGGGTATGATGGTTAGCCAAAAATGCACCTTCCCCCAGAACTCATTCAGCATGCACCCAGTCCATTTGGGGAACCAGAAGGTAATGCCTGCGTAAAAGCCAATGATGGCTATGGGAAAGAAAGTGTAGTGGAAGTGGGCTACCACGAAATAGGTGTCATGCATGTAGATGTCGGCTCCACTGGCGCCCAGGTGAATGCCAGTTACACCTCCAATGAGGAATTCGACGACGAACGCAAGGGCCCAAAGCATCGGTGTCTTGAAACTGATGGAACCTCCATACAGGGTCGCTATGTAGAGAAAGCAAAGCTCGGCGATGGGAATGGAAATCAACAAGGTGGTGACGGTGAATAAATGCACCATGCGTGGGTCTACGCCTGCAATGAATTGGTGATGCGCCCAGACGACGAAGCTGAGGATACCGGTGGCGAACACGGTGTACAACGCCAGCTTGTAGCCGAAGAATTTCTTGCGGGCGAACGTTGGTATGATCTCACCGACGATCCCCAAGGCGGGAAGTAGCACGACGTATACCTCCGGATGGCCGAAGAACCAGAACAAGTGTTGCCATAAGATGGGGTCACCTCCCCTGAAGGGGTTGAAGAATGCGGTGCCCACCAATTGGTCGAGCAAGAGCATGATTGCGCCTGCGATGAGCGGTCCAACTGAAATCATGAACAATATGCTGGCAATCACGATCATCCAGACTACCAACGGGATGTCGAACATACGCATGCCCTTGGCGCGTGCATTCATGGCAGTCGTGATGAAGTTGATGCCTCCCATTAGGAAAGCCACGAACTCCAAGGCCACTGCGAGTATCCATAAAGTCGACCCCATCGGTGTGAGGCTGTACTCTGCATTGGCCGAAAGGGGAGGGTAAGCTGTCCATGCTCCGCCAAAACCACCACCGGGAACGAAGAATGAAATGACGAGCACGACGGCGCTTAGAAGAAAAACTTGGTAGGACAGTCGGTTGATCCTGGGGAAGACCATGTCGTCGCAACCGCACATGAGCGGTATGAGGAAATTTCCGAATGCTGCGATCAGGATGGGCATGGCGACCCAGAAGATCATGATGGTACCATGGTTGGTTACCAAAGCATTGTATTCGAGCGAAGACACCCTGCCAAACAAGGGAACGGATTCGTCGGGAAAGGCTAGCTGCATGCGGAAAACATAGGACATGAACCCGCCGATCAGGGCCATGGCGACACCTGTCAGCATGTATTGCATGCCGATTACCTTATGATCCGTGGAGAAGACGTACTTGCTCCAGAAACTCTGGTCGTGGTGGTGATCATCGTGATGATCGCTGTGTGCTTCTTCCGTTTTTGTGGCTGTATCTGCCATCTCCTAGTTCTCCATGTGCGGGATCAACAAATCAATCTGCCGCCAATTCTCCAATCTCTTTACCTCTGAATTGCTCGTTTTTCAATGGGTCGGGATCCAGGTTCGGGGTCTGGTTCTCGAGCCATTCGGCGTACTCCTCTTCCGTATGAATGGTCAGTATTGCGGGCATGAGACCATGACCGGCACCGCACATCTCTGCGCATTGCACGTCGTGGACGCCTGTGGTGGTTGGGCGAAACCATCCGCTAATCTTTCGACCGGGGATGGTATCCTGCTTCAACCGGAAAATAGGAATGGAAAAACAGTGAAGGACGTCACGGGAACTGAGTTCATAGTGATAGGTGGTATTCTCCTTGAGGTGAAGCTCGTCGACTATGGTGATGTCGTCGTCCGTATCCAATAAGCCATCCTTACCGGGATGAACGAAAGTCCACGCCCATTGTTGGGCGATGATGCGTATGGTTTCCTCGGCAGGGGGCATTTTCTGTTTGATATGGTGCCAGACTTGCACCGCGCCGACGATCAGCACGATGTCACAGGCAATGATCAACCAGTGCGGTATGCTAATCCATTTCTTGTGGGATTTTTTCTCTCCACTTAAGTACTCGGCTTTCACACCGTCTCTCTTGCGATAGCGAAATAAAAAGTAGAACAACACTACCTCGGAAATGATGAACCAGATGCCCACGATCACCGTGATGAGGGTAAAGAGAAAGTCTATGTCGCCAGAATAGCTGGAACCACTTTCTATCAAGCTTTCAATCATGTCCGAATGTCCGTCCTTAAATTGTATTGTTCTTCATTGGTCAATTTCTACCTTCCACGATCAAGCGCCGCACGCCGCGCGGCAAACGCTCCATGGCGGAGCTGTCCGACATGGAATAGGAGGCACGCATCTGAAGTTGACGATCCAGTAAGAGAAAACGGTCGGAATGGAGGCGAGGATCGACGACTGTAGATACTTGGAAGTCATCTTTCATGAGGCGGAGTATGGTGCCCTGATCACCGGTGAGCAGGGTCCAGTTGCTGGTGTCGATGTTGTGCTTGGCGATGAAGGCGGCGATGTTTTCCGGAGTGTCGTTCTTGGGGTCCGCTGAAATGGAGACCAGGTGAAAATCGAGTGAACGCGCGAAACGTTTCTGAAGGATAGTCATTTCCTTGGAGAGTTTTGGGCACAAGCCTTCGCATTGGGTGAAGAAGAAATTCACCACGCAAACCTTTCCTTTAAGCTTTTCAGAAGAAAAGGGTTGTCCCTCTTGGTCGACCAGTTCAAAGGGTTGCACTTCGCTCAGTACCTCCAGTGGCGCATCGAAATTTCCTTGGTCGGGAGCCCTTAGGCGCATTCCGATGGCAAGAATGATCGAACCAATCGCGAGCAAGGCGATGGTCGTGGTCACTGCCAGGAAGCCTTTACTCATTGGTTTTCGTTGGGGTAGTGGTTTTGGTGGCCGCTTCTTGCGTCGGTTTCTTGCCCAAGGTGCCTTTGTTCGCTTCCTGACGAATGTATGCGATTACGTCCTTCATGGCTTGCTCATTGGGAATTTGCAACATCACCGCTTTCATTTGTTGGCCGTCAACGTCTCTGGGCGAACCTTTGTTATCCTTGGGGTAAGCACCTCCACGCACCCCGTACTTAAATTTCTTCAGTTGCTCGAGCATATACCAATCTTGGAGATAATCTTGGGGTGGTCCTTTTTTGGTTTGCTCGGAAATCTCGCCATGACAAGTGGCGCATCCACCTCCGGCTGTTTTGTATAGTTTCTCTCCTCGAACGGGATCGCCACCCGTTAATACGTCGACCGGCGGCTTCGGTGGTAGTTCCGCGACGTAGCGGGCGATGACGTATAAGTCATTCTCCTTCCATAAACTTCGCGCCATGGGGCGCATCCTGAGACCGGAAATGTCGAGCGGGTGGGCTCCTCTTTTGCCGTCCTTGAAGTTTCTCAGTTGGTTTTGGAGGTACCATTCTGGTAAACCGGCAATGGAGGGAGCGAGAAGCTCGCGTTTCCCATGGCCTTCTGGGCCGTGGCAAGCGCTGCACAACTGGAAAAGCTGTACACCCAGCTGATGATCATAGTCTTTCTCGGCTGTCGCGAGGTTGGCGACCAAGGCCAAGGATAGAAACGACAAAGCCGCCTTCAGCATCGCCGCAGGTGAAATTTCAAGCAATACGGTTTTCATGTCGCATGAACTTTGCTACCCATCATATTGCTTCGATACCTGAATCGTCCAGCCCAATCGTGCGCGTGAGGCTTACTATTAGGGGTTGGTTGCAGACGCAGAAGTCAGTCTACTCTTCAGGTTGGCTTTGCATTCGGCCCACTTCTACCGCGATCCTGTTCTTTATTTAATTTTCCGCCCGGGTGATCATCTCCTTTTCCCAACTTTCCCATTCCTTGGACAATTGCATCACTTTTTCGGGCATTTCCTCGGCCAAGTTTTTGGTTTCATTGGGATCGGCTGAGAGCTCGTAGAGCTCCCATTTCGATTTCCCTTTCGATTCCTTGCTTTTCACCAGTTTCCAATTCCCCTTGCGCAAGGCCATGCCCTTGGCGTGACTGAAGAAGAGGCGTTGGTGTTCGACCGGCCCATTGCCTTGCAGAGCAGGAAGCAGAGAATGGCCGTCCCATTGAATGCGGGGTTTCTCACCCAATTGTTCTTGAGGCGTCACCTTTGCGGCGTCGAGGATGGTGGGCATTAGGTCCACGAGGTGGCTAAGCGACTGATCGATTCGACCCTTACCTGCAATCCCCTTGGGCCAATGAGCGATCATGGGCGTGTGGACGCCGCCTTCGTGATCGTATTGCTTGAAGAGCCGATAAGGGGTGTTGGAAAGATTGGCCCAACCGTACCCATAACTTTGATAGGTTATCTCGGAACCCGGCATCAAGTCGGGTACGTTGCCGGGTTTCATCGTCCTGCCATCCCTTGTTTTTTCCGGGAGATAATAGCCTTTCCTATTGGTTCCGTATTCTACGTGGCATCCTCCGTTGTCGATGGTGAAGAAAGTGAGGGTGTTTTCGAATCTTCCGGCTTTGCGCAGAGCCTCGACGACGGTTCCTATGGCCTCGTCCATGATCGTGACCTGGGCGGCGTATACCTCCATCCTTCTTTCCTGCCAAGCTTTCCGTGGTTCGTCTGTCCAAGCGGGGACTTTGGGATGACGAGCAGACAGAGCGACCTTTGGATGAATCACCCCAAGTTCCTTCATGCGGGCCAGGCGTTTTTGGCGCAAGGTGTCCCAACCTTGAGCGTAGTGTCCCTTGTATTTTTCAATATCCTCTTGCGGTGCGTGCAAGGGCCAGTGCGCCGCGGTGAAAGGCAAGTAGAGAAAGAGCGGTTGGTCTTTCGGTACGTCCTTTAAAAAGGCGAGGGCGTTTTGTGCGATGGCTCGCGTAAAGTAATAAGTGGAGTTTTCGCGATACTCTCGTTCCACGTTCTTACGGTCTCTGCTCAAGCTGTATGGGGCGAAGAAACTGGAGGCTCCTCCGAGAATGCCGTAAAACCGGTCGAAACCGCGATCATTGGGGTAGGTTTCATCCCCATTTTTCCCGGCCAAATGCCATTTCCCCGCCATGAGCGTCTTGTAACCCGCTTTCCGCAGGGCTTCCGGCAGGGTGAGGCATCGGGGATGGAGGGCTCCGTTCCTTAGCGACGACTTATGGTATATTCCGGTCAGCAAGGAGGCGCGGGATACCGAGCACATGTTTTCGCTGTAAAAGTTGGTAAAACGCACACCACCGTCTGCCAGGGCGTCCAAGGCGGGAGTCCGTATCTCCCCACCAAAACATCCCAAGTCCGAGTATCCCATGTCATCGGACATGATGAGGAGAACGTCCGGTTTGCGTTCGGCTCCGAGCCAAGTGAAGGACGCAAACAGTATGATGAAAAATAGGGCGAATCTTGTCATTGGGTTAAAATGGAGAGGCCTAAGAGTGCGCCTGCGATGACGGCTAGAGCCGAAATCTTTCCGGTAACAGTTCTCCCAAGCTTAATTGCTTGAATTCTCCCAAGTTGTCGGCCGAAGCAACGAATATGGGAAACTCTTCCTCGCAGAATTCCGCCATTACCTGTCGGCAGGCTCCACAGGGAGCGACCTGACGATCGGTCACCACCGCAAGCGATTGGAAGGCGAGGTGCCCCTCGGTGACGGCGGAGGTGATCGCAACTCTTTCGGCGCAAAGGGTGAGGCCGAAGGAGGAATTCTCGACGTTGCAGCCTCGCACGATGATACCATCTTCAGTAAGCAGAGCGGCTCCTACCTTGAAATGGGAGTATTCGGCATGAGCTCGCAGCCTCGCCTCCGCGGCGGCCTGCAGGAGTTCCATGTTCGAGTCGGCTGTGGTCATGACTCTTTATTGTCCCCTATGATGCTTGAAATCAAGGGTGGAGATTCAACAGGGGAACTGGACAGGTAGAAAGCATCGCTTACCTCCGTGATTACGGTCTCCAAGGAGGAATGATCCAAGGCGTGAATGATCGCCATGGGTTCTCCTTCTCGGGTCTCTTCCCCGATCTTGAGCATATCCGAAATGCCCACGGTGGTTTCGATGGCGTCTCCCACTGCTTTTCTCCCCGCTCCCAAAGCAACGCAGGATTTCCCGATTGCTTCAGCGTCGACTTTTTCGAGGTAGCCGTTGCGGGGCGCGGCAAGAGGATGAATAACTGGGGCCGAATCCAATTGGTTTGGGTCGTCGACCACTAGAGGATCGCCTCCTTGAGCTTCGACCATGGAGCGAAACCTTTCCAGCGCTTCGCCCGAACCGATTTTATCCTTTAGTAAAGTGAAGGCCGCTTCGCCTTCCGCCACCTTTCCATGAGACAACATTCGTTCACCGAGGGTCAGGACAAGCTCGAGTAGATCATCGGGACCATCGCCGCGGAGGAGTTCAATGATTTCCATCACTTCCAAGGCGTTCCCTGCTGCTCGACCCAACGGCTGGTCCATCGAGCTCAAGCAGGCGCTGGCGGGGGTTCCCAGCTTATCACTTGTGCGAGTGAGAGCATCGGCCAGTTTCATAGCCTCTTCCTTCGTTTTCATGAAAGCGCCGCTTCCCCATTTGACGTCGAGGACCAAGGCGTCGAGGTTGGCGGCGAGTTTTTTGGACAAGATACTCGCCGTGATCAGAGGAACGGAAGGCACCGTGCCCGTTACGTCCCGCAAGGCATAGAGTTTTTTGTCCGCCGGAGCCAAGTTGGCGGTGGCGCCCGTGATGGCGCAACCACACTGAACGAGCGCCGCGTTCAGTTCCTTTTCGCTTAAATCAGTTCGGAAACCGGGAATGGACTCGAGTTTATCCAAGGTGCCCCCGGTTATGCCTAGGCCACGTCCGGAAATCATTGGGACGACCAAGCCGCATGAGGCGACCAAGGGCGCAAGGGCGAGGGAGGTCTTGTCTCCAATGCCTCCGGTTGAATGTTTGTCCACCTTGCGTTCCGCGAGTCGCTCTAGATTCAGGACGTCTCCCGATTCCAGCATCGCTTGGGTCAAGGCAACGGTTTCCTCCAGCGACATTCCCCGAATGCAAATGGCCATGGCCAAGGCCGAGGTCTGGTAATCGGGTATTTTCCCTTGCGAAAAGCCATCGACGAAAAACCGTATTTCCTCTCCAGAGAGAGTTTCCCCGTCTCTTTTTTTCTCAATGATCCACTGTGGTAGCATCGGGTTCTTTATATTTGCAAAAAAAAATACGTCAAATGGTTGGATGTGTCCCTGCTTGCGAAAGGAAATGAATCAAAAAAAACATTTTAATTCAAACTTAGTGACTTGGCGCGGTTGTTGCATTATTCACTTACGCTGGGTTTGGAAGCTTTTACATTGTTGCGTTGACTGACGTTCTTTGACTCAAGCTTCCGAAATCATGGGGGAGTCCTTGGGCAAGGGCTCCTCCTTTTTTTGACCAGCATGTCCGCTCATCGTAGGAAAGCGCTTTCAGGGTCGAAGGCCAGTTAATCGAAGGCATGGCAATCGCAACTCATGAAAGTTTTCAGCCGAAAAAGTTTCCCTATCCTGCAGGATTCGTTTTGAAACAATTTCAGTGTCCACCAAATGCAAATTCACGATCGTTCGCCATGGGGAAACGGAATGGAATCTCTCCGGACGCTGGCAGGGACATGCCGACGCTCCTCTTTCGGAACGGGGAGAAACCCAAGCTCGCGCCTTGGGGAAGCGATTCAAGGACGAGGCATTCGATGCCTTTTACGTCAGTGACCTCGGGCGAGCGCTCAAGACGGCTGAATTAATGGGCGAGGCCCAAGAATTCGATTTCACGAGGGATCCACGCCTTCGCGAACGAGATCTTGGCGTAATGCAGGGATTGACCACTGCGGAAATGCGGGAGCGTTGTCCGGACGTCTTCGATGCCTTCAGAAACGAGGGATCCGATTACGTAGTTCCCGAAGGTGAGAGCTTTCGCCAATTTTACGATCGTTGCATCGAAGCGTTGGAGGATTACGCCGAGCGACACGTTGGTGAACGCGTTCTGTTGGTTACCCATGGAGGTGTTTTGGGCGCTGTCTTCCGCTACGTCACTTGCCTGCCGTTGGAGGCGCCGCGTCGCTTCGCCCTATTGAATTGCTCCGTCAACGTCGTTGAGAAGACAAGCGAAGGATGGAGCATGCGGCAATGGGGTGACGTGAGTCACTTGGACGAACTGGAGTCCTTGGACGATCTCTAGCGACTATTTTTCCACGGCGTCGTAAATCAGTTTCTTGACGCCCCATTCAGTCATGAAGGAATAAGGCATGACTTGCTCCATGGTCACTACGACCAAGTCGTCTTTTGGTGAAACCCAGTAATGAGTGCTCGCGGCTCCACCCCAACCAAACTCGCCTACCTTGCCGGAGGGATCCCACTCGCTCATGCCGACGCGGACGGAGAAGCCTAGGCTAAACCCGACTCCTTTGCGCGGCGGTTGTCCGATTTGAATGGGCATGAGCTTCTTGGGCAGCTGGTTACGGGTCATGAGGCGGACGGTTTTCTTTTTCAATAACCGTACGCCGTGCAATTCTCCACCGTTTAGAGTCATTTGCAGGAAGCGTAGGTAGTCGCGGGTGGTCGAGACCAGGCCTCCGCCGCCTGAGGCCAAGGATGGCTTCACGAGGTATCGACTCCTGGCGGAATGATCGATCGGACGAAGTTTTCCGGGACCAGCCGGGCTGTAGTTGGTGGTGAAGCGATCAGCTTTGTTCTTGGGGACAAAGAAGGCGGTATCCTTCATGTCGAGAGGTTTGAACACTCGTTCGGAGAGGAACGTCTCGAAGCTCTTGCCCGACCAAATTTCAATCAAGCGCCCGAGCACGTCGATCGATACGCTGTATTGCCATTTGGACCCGGGCTCAAAGGCGAGAGGAATCTCGCTCAAGGTTTTCGTCATGCCCTGCAGGGAGCCTTGGTGGTCTAAGGGCTTTCGCTTCTTGTATTCTTGTTCTACGTGCCCATTGCCCACGAAACCATAGGACAAACCCGAAGTATGCAGCATCAATTGCTTTACCGTCATTACACTCTCCGCGGGTTTGGATTCTCCGTTTTCCCAGACGGTTAATTCCTTGAACTCCGGAATGTATTTCGAGACGGGGTCGTCCAACGAGTACTTGCCTTCCTCCAGAAGCATCAAGGCTGCTGCAGTCGTAATTGCCTTGCTCATCGAGTAGATGCGGAAGATTGCGTCCTCGGTCATCTCCTTGTCGCGTTCCAAGTCCATCTTGCCGTAGGTTCCGAAATGAACCACTTTCCCGTGACGAGCTACGGCCACGATGGCTCCGGCCAGTTTCTTCTTGGCCACGAAGTCGAGCATCACTTCATCCACCTTCGCCAGTTTGGCTGCGGACATCCCGACTTCCTCGGGTTTCGCTCTTGGTAGTTCCTTGGCTTGGACCGAAGTCCAAAGAAAAAGAAAGGACCAGGCCAATGGCGCGAGGTTGCGGAACGCATTCATGATGGGGGAGGGGGTGGGCTAGGTTACTTGCCAGTGGCTTCACGAAATCTTCGCAGGGCGTGGGCGGCATGATAAAGCCCGCCGTCACTGAATACTTCGGTGGGAAACTTTTCCATGTCAGTCACTAATCTTTCGACCGCCTTCAACACCCACGCCTCCCGGAGTTGCTCGGGTGAGAGGGCGACGCTCAGCCATTCCAATGCGTGTCCCGTACTGCTGACGAGCTGACGCGGTGTCCGCGGCCGGGAAGCGCGAAAGAAGACGCTGCCGGAAAAGGCTCCGTCTGTTTGTTGGTATTCCTTGGTCAACGCGACGTATTTGTCCAAGTAATCCCGAGCCTCCTTCCAGGTGCCTTCGAGCTTGCCGCCCTGCTTGAGATAAGCGTCCAAGGCATAGGCCACGCCGTAGAGGTGATGGGGCCCGCCTTCGGTTTCACGGCGGGGATCTCTTTGGATGGCAAGTGCCATAATGTCCTCGGTGCGATATTTCTTCCCGCTGTCCGCCTTCCATTTTTCATCGAAGGGAAGGTAGGTGGAGGCGGCCACAATGGTCCACCCCAACTCTTGGTCATCCTTGAACCCTTTCTTGGCGTGCTTCAGTTTGTCGGCAACCGTGAACTTTCGACCGGAACGAGAGAGGATTTCATGATCCAAGCCTATCCCTGCATCCGCGTAGGCGAAAAGAAATTGGTCCACGTGATCCTGCACGAGAAAGGATTTGTCCCCACGACCCCTTGTCATCAGGGTAGGCACCCCTTTGACGTCCTGGTAAATGAGTTGGCCCTCGAACTTGGCATGTCTGGTCAGGTATTCGATGGCATTCATTTTCTTGCCTGTAGCGACCTCTAACACCTCGAGGTCTTTTTCGAATGCCACCACTCCGTGCATGACTACCCACGGCGTATTGACGTCACTTTTCAGCGGTCGGGCGTGAGCTTTCTCAATTACCTTGTCTATGCGTTTGGCAAGGTCGCTGGAGACTTCATCTGCCAAGACGAAAACCGGGAAAAGCAGGCAGGCAATGGCTAGCCGGCAGGCTTGGAGATAGGGAATCTTTTTGTTCATGAATTTCAGTTGTGATTGAAAGTCTTTCAGCCCCTTATTCCAAGCCCAAGGGTTTCCTTGCAATACTTGATGCTGCGTTCCAGTTCGGCCACTTGGTATTCTTGTTGAGCTTTTTTTCGATCCATCCCCTTCGGGGGACTAAATGGTTTCATCGGTTTGCCTTTTTGAGCGAGCCGCACAAATTTCGAGAAGTCACTTGCAGGGATGGATGCGTATGGTTTCCAGAAGTCATTTTCCAAATAGAGGAATGGTTTGGAGAACCCGGAGATGATTTCCAGTTGGATGGGGACTTTGGGGCAAAGCTGGGTCCAGCGCTTGGCGAAGGATTTCATGTTCACGCAACCTTCTCCCATCGCAGTCCATTGGACCGAGGCTCCATTGTCGATTTTCCAAATCATCGAATCGCGAATCCCGCTTGATACGGCAAAGGGAGCCAGGTTTTCCAGAGTCTGCAGGGGGTCTTCCAGTGTCCAGGTGGCATTGCCCGAGTCGAGGGTGGCTCCGACGTAATCGGGGCCAGCTCGCTCTATAAGGTCGGCCAATTCAAGACTGTGCATGTCGCCGGCATGGTTTTCGATGGCAATCTTAACGCCTGCATCGAGAGCATCCTTTCGGACGTTCTTGCAGACTTGGATCGTGCTTTTGATATGTTTTTGGATTCCTTCCGGCCCCAAGCGATCCTTCATCGAACCAAGATAGCATCGAGCCACAGGCGAGCCCACTGCCTTGGCCACGCGAATGGTTCGCCGGAGGTGGTCCTCGGCGGAACCGTACTTGTCGATGAACTTCGGGGAGGTGGGACAAATGCCACCCGTGCCTGCGTGGATCTCGAGCCCGAGTTTCTTCGCCTCTTGTTTGATTTCCTTCAGGTAGCCTTCGTCGTGACTCTCATAGACGTCCAGATCCGAAAACAAGATGGTGTCCACTTTCTGCTGGGCTGCGTATTGCAGCAGTCGAGGGGCTTTCCATCCGAGTGCCCGGATGGAAAAATTATCGAAGCCCAGTTTTACCTTGCTTACGGCTTTCTGGGCTTGCAGGACGGAGGGATCGACGCATGCGATAGTGGCGCCAGTTGTTATGGTTTGCAGGAAGTTCTTTCTGGAGCGCGAGGGATTAGCTTTTGTCATGAGCTGCATCGAAGCGCCGTGACCAAGCTAGGGCAAGCGACAAAGGCCAAGAAATTGGTTTAACGTGGAGATATCCTTGGATGGGCGGTTTTTGTTCTTTGCGGAAGCATTGAGAAAACTTCGTCAAAAACGCATGGGGTCATTTGCTTTTTCCCTGGAATCGCCCTATATTCTAGATGGAGGCACAAAATGAACGCTAAAAAAGATTCGGAAGAGTTATTCGAATACAAGTTCCAGTACCATCTGGACAACGATTTGGGCGGAGCTGAGAAGTTCTTCGTCGCCCATACTCCGCGAGAAGCGTTTGAGGCATTCAAGCATGCTTGCCGCAAGAACCACTTGGATGCTCATGGCTTGCGCATATCGCGCTGGAATCGTTGGCTGCGGGAATGGGAAAAGCTAAAGGACTATTCCCCCGGGCTTGGTTCCCCACCGATCCTCAACTAAGGTTGCTGCGGAATTGCGGTTAAACCGCGTGTACCAGCTTGTTTTCGGACGGTATCTTTTCCCCATCGAATTGGTAGGCCCACAGTTTGCCGTCACAAGTTACGCAACCATCCACGCAGGTTGTGTTTCCATTGATTTTAGGCACATGCTCAGGCAAGCAATAGTGGCCAAAGAAGACGGGGCGGTTGCGTTTTGCATAAGGAACCACGATGCTGAGATCATTAGCCATGGGCTTCTTTTTCCTCGAGACGTTCGATAATGGGGGGAAAAGCAGCTCGCGAAAACTCTTTTTGCATGGATTGCTCCACCATCGAATACGCGCCTTGTTTCTCGTGACGCCAAATCGATCCACGTTTTTTTTGCCTTTCGGTAAATTCACCTTGATGCCTTTAAGCGTGATCTTCACGGCTTTGGCTTCGGCTTTCGCGTCCGAAAAGGCATTCTCTAGAAACTCTTCATCTTCGAAAGTACGTCCCGCTATGACTTTCAATGATGGCGGATGCCACGCGGCGTGCACGATCCGAAGGCCCGTCAGTTCGAGAGACAGAGGTAGTTTGCGAAGCCATTTTAACATCGCTTTCCATTCCTTCGGGAAGTCTTGAAATGATTTCCTCGTGTTCTTGATTTGGTGAAGGTTGGATGGTGAACGCGGTCTGAGAGGTTTCCCATCCCGTCCAGTCGTTTCCATACCGAGCAAGTTGAATTCATGATTGCCGAGGATGACACGGCATGAATCAACCTTCTCCATTTCACGGACGATTTGAAGAGTGGTTCGAACTTTCGGGCCACGATTAATCAAGTCCCCTACGAAAATCGCTTGGCGATTAGCTGGATGCACGAAAGGGGCATCACCTTTCCTGCGGTAGCCTAATTTGACTAGGAGAGAGGCGAGCTTGTCGGCGTGGCCGTGCACGTCGCCGATAACGTCATAACCTTGTTTACCTTTGGCTTGCTTCATCCCCTGCTCACATCAGGAGCGATGGCAGGCATTGCGTCGTCGTAAAGTGAACGCCAGTAACAATTACGATATCGGCGGACGAGCGATTCCACCCATCATTTGGGAATCAATGTTATCGGCTGTTGCTTTGACGGAGTCGTGTAATTCACCGAATTCCTCGGCATGACGAACGGTGTCCACGTAACGACGAAATTCTTTTCTGTCTCGAACGATCCTAAGATCCAGTTCCTCGATTTCCTGAGCGAAGCGAACATGCATTTGGTCAATTTTGCTGTTCATTTCTTCTCTTTGGCGGTCAATATGACGTAGGACTGTGCCAATGGAGGTTTGAATTCGTTTGCAAGCACGCAAATCACTGGGACGAATCAAGCTGAAGTTGATGATGTCCTTGGCAAGAGTTACGCCGAAGGCGCTGAGTTCGAATTCGCCGCGTTGCGATTCCTTGTTCGCCCAATCCTCGATAGCTTTGATTAGACGACGCATGCAGTCGCTGGTCGCGTCGGAATTACGGATGGGTTGAGCTTTTTCTTCTTCAGCCATATCGGTTGTTTTATAGATAGATCAATCGATCATGAGGATTTTGTCAACACTCGCCCAGCTTCCGATTCATTTTGCACGACGAGTTATTATCTTGGCAAAACTTGGACTTGGCGCTCATCCAAGTCCAGATGGACTTTTGATTGCTCGCTGATTCTCGAAATGAACGGAGCAAGTATTTCCAAGGTCGATTGATCTTGGAAGAATTCAGGTTTTGTTTCCGGATGCGGATAGTACACGACTCCGGACACCGATTCCGAGCTTTCCATCTTTGACAGTCGGCAATCAAAGAATGAGAAATCCTCGGCCGGAAGATCAGGTGACCACTTCACCTTGCGGAAGGTAATCTTCGGCTGAACGATTTCGTACCTGTAGGGCTTGATCGAGACATTGAGCGTACCTCCATGGAAATGATCGAGATCAAGCCCCAGCTTCAAAAAGAAGGGGCGTTGCATGGCCAAGGTCCCCTCGGGAAAGCGAGGATCGTTCGCTATGCCCGAGGCTACGCCATGCCCGGAGACAACCCGACCGACAACCGTGGCCCAAGTCATCTGCAAAAATAAATCCCGTTATTCCTTTGAGGCGATTTTTTCGACCCTGAGAACAAAGCGCTGCTCGCCTGGATCGGTTTCGAAAGCCAGACCGCTTGCCTCAACTTTCTCCGCTTTTGGGTTTTCCTTGGCGAATTTCTTGGCGGCCTTTCCCTTGAGGAAGTACAGGCGGCTCTCGTTACCCTTGAACTTCTTCTCGGTCTTCAGGACGGCGGCGCATTTGTCGCCGGTCTTGAAGTCGCAATGGGCGCACTTCAAGTCGCCTACGACGGTGACTGCTTCACCCTTTGCCTCTTTGCCTTTCTTTCCTTTGTCCGCCTTGGCCGGTTTTTCAGTTGCCCCCTTGTTCTTGTCGGCGGCATAGGCGCCTAGGAAGAGGGAGACGGAGAGGAGGGCATAGATGAATTTTTTCATGGTTCTGCTTTTGGTTTGTTTGGGGATTCTATTGAAAATGACTTTGGCGTGCTCAGGCCAGTATTTCTTTAAGGACATGGGCCTTTTCCTCGACTCCGGTGAGCCGGAAGTCGAGGCCTTGGAACTTATAGGTGAAGTTTTCCGCTCTGATTCCCAACTGGTGCAGGATGGTGGCGTGCAGGTCGCGCACGTGTACGATGTTTTCTTCGGCATTGTAGCCGAAGTCGTCGGTGTTACCATAGGACATGCCACCTTTCACACCGCCACCGGCCATCCAGATCGAGAACCCCTTGATGTGGTGATCGCGGCCGGATCCCTGTGCCATGGGAGTTCGACCGAACTCGCCGCCCCAGATAACCAGTGTGTCATCCAGCATGCCTCGCTGCTTGAGGTCCTTTATGAGCGCGGCGGATCCTTGGTCGACTCGCTTGGCAACACCGGAGATGGCATTTTTCACGCCGCCATGATGATCCCATCCACGGTGGTAAAGCTGGATGAAGCGCACCCCTCTTTCGGCTAGGCGACGAGCCAGTAGACAGTTGGAGGCGAATGAACCATCCCCCGGCTTGGCTCCATAAAGATCCAGTACGTGTTTGGGCTCCTTCGAGACATCCATGAGATCCGGCACGCTGGTTTGCATACGAAAGGCCATTTCGTACTGGCTGATCTTGGTTGTGATTTCAGGATCCGCGGCAGTGGCGTTACGAAGAGTGTTGAGTTCGTTGACGGTATCGATGAGCGAGCGTTGGTCCTGTTTGTTTACACCGGCGGGATTGCTGAGGTAGAGTACGGGATCGCCCTTGGAGTTGAAATTGACGCCTTGGTATTTGCTGGGGAGAAAACCGCTATGCCATTGCCTTGAGGCAATGGGCTGATTCTGGCCACCGCCAACGGATGTGAGAACCACGAAACCGGGTAGGTTGTCGGTGTCTGCGCCTAGGCCGTACAGAACCCATGATCCCATGCTAGGCCTGCCCGAAATCTGGGTGCCGGTATTCATGTAGGTGTGAGCGGGATCGTGATTGATCTGTTCGGTTCGCATGGATCGGAGGATGCATATGTCGTCCGCGATGGAGCCGATTTTCGGAAACTGGTTGCAAATCAACTGACCTGATTTGCCATAGCGTTCGAAGGGATGCTGGGGGCCGAGGCATTTGAGGGCGTTTCTCTTGCCTTGCAGTTGAGCGATTGGTTGTCCCTCGGTAATGGATTTGGGCATTGCCTTACCATCCATTTCCTTGAGCTTCGGCTTGTAATCGAAGGTTTCCAAGTGCGAAGGGCCACCAGCCATGCAGAGGAAAATCACTCGTTTGGCCTTTGGGGGTATGCGCAGATTGGAAGGCAGGTTCGCGGGCCAAGTGTCTGATGCGGCATGGGCGGAATTGCGGGCGAGCAAGGAGCCAAGGGCGGTGGAACCAATTCCAATTCCTGCATGAGCGAGGAAGGAGCGGCGATTTTGGATTAACGGATTCATGACGTTTTCTAGAATCTTGCGGTTGTTTCGTAAAGGTTGAGAATCGCTCTGGAGACTGAGGTCCAAGCAGCCAGGTCCGATACGGCCAAGTTTGGGGCAATTGTCTTCATCCCAATCGAGACCAGCTTTTTGGCTGCCTCTGGATCTTCTTTGTAGCGGACTCGTTGTTGCTTGAGGAGTTCAATTAAGACCTCTGATTCCTGCGGTAATGGTTGCCGCGTCAGGGCCAGTCGAAAGGCTTGGGCAAGACGTTCTCGGTCATTTCCTTTGGACTCGAAGAGGATTCGCTCGGCCAAGGCTCTGGCGGACTCGACGAAGACAGGATCGTTGAGAAGGACAAGGGCTTGTTGCGGAATGTTCGAGCGAGGACGTTCGGCTACGCATTCCTCGCGACTGGGGGCGTCGAAGGCGACCATGGCTGGATGAGGGAAGCTGCGGCAGACGAACGTATAGAGCCCGCGCCTATAGAGATCGTTGCCTTTGCTTGCCTGCCATTTGCGGGCGGGGAAATTGAGATGTCGCCAATAACCTGCCGGTTGGTATGGCTTTACGCTTGGTCCACCTATGGTGTCTATGAGCAAGCCGCTGATCGACAAGGAGGTGTCTCGTACGAATTCCGCGTCGAGTCGGAACCTAGCCTGTCGCGCGAATAGACGGTTTGTTGGATCCTTTTGCCGAAGGCCAGGGGAGACTAGTGAGCTTTGGCGATAGGTGCGCGACGTGACCATTTTTTTAATCAGGCGCTTGACGTCCCAACCGTTGTCTCGAAAGTCAGCGGCCAAGTGATCGAGCAGTTCAGGATGAGTGGGAGGTTCACCTTGCCCCCCGAGATCGTCGAGTCGGCGAGAAAGGCCGTGTCCGAAGAATAATTTCCAAGTACGGTTCACCAAGGCTCGCGAGGTGAGGGGATTGTCTTTTGCCACCACCCATCTAGCCAAGTCCAAACGCGTGGCTCGTCTATCTCCCACTTCAAGTTTACCGAGGAATTCAGGAATTGCGGGTTGTACTACTTCGCCCGTTTTATCGAGCCAGTTTCCGCGTGGCAGGATTTTCACCATGCGTGGCTTGGTGGGCTCGGAGACAAGCATGGATCGCGTGCCCTTTACGTTGGCAGTCGCCTTCTCCTGGTTTTTCAATGCATTGATCTTGGCTTTTTCCTGGGCAAACTTTTTGGCGCTGGGCTCGTGAGCGTATGCCAAGTAATAGGTGTGGAGATCTTTGCTTTGGGCGTCGGTTCTCTTCTCTTCCGGAACTTTGATCGCTTGTTGCACCTTGGGAGGCAAATCCTTTGCGTTCTTTTGTTGGTTGACCCATGCCCGAAGTGAAAACGCGGGATCTTTAGTAGGGTCGACCACGGTCACGGCGCCTGCTTTGTCCCAATACACCTTGCCGCCGAATTGCGAAAAGGCCCATCCATTGAGTTGAGCGCCCGGGCTTAATCCGACGTGTGAGGCATCCACCTCCAGCTTGACCCATTTGCCCGTTTCCGGCAGAGGGCCCATCTTCCGTCTGCTGACCGTGCCATCCTTGCCCCAAGAAATTTTGGATTCGCCCCAGTAGGCGCGATGATCCCAAGACCCGTCGTTGAATTGGAGCATGATTTGTTTCGGTGGATTGATCGTGTCCAAGTAAACGTAGGCGAACAGTTTAGTGCCTTTCTCGATGGGCAACTTAGGGTTTGCCCCATCGAAGAAATGCTGGCTCAAGCCTCCTGCCTCGCGGACGGTAGCTTTTTGTCCACTGAAAACGGGTTCCGGTTTGCTGACGAATTTCCACGGACTGTTTCCTTGGGCGCGGCCGTTGGCGGGCACCGAGTCCTCGATCCATACTTTTTCCACGGGTTCCGGCATGCCGGAAAGTTTGGGTTCAACATAAGGCTCCTTGGCCGCCTTCGCGAGCAATGCCTTTTCCAAGTCCTCGCGTTGTTTCTTCAATTTTGCGATTTTGCTTTGGGCATTCTCGTCTTCGGCTCCCAGCCAGGCGTCGATTTCGGTCGATGGAAACTTGTAGTTGGCATTGCGACGACCGAGCACCTTTTCCTTCACGTCGGCAAAGAATGCGGCCATCGAGTAAAAGTCCTTGGTCGTTATGGGGTCGTATTTATGATCGTGGCACTGGGCGCACCCAGTCGTGGAGGCGAGCCACACGTTGCCGAAGTTACGTACCCTGTCCGCTTGATAGATGGTGACGTACTCGTCCGCTTGCGCTCCGCCTTCCTCGGTGGTTTGAAGCAATCGGTTGTAGCCCGAGGCAACCTTCTGCATCGGGGTGGGGTTGGGCAGCAGGTCGCCGGCCACGTTTTCGATTACGAATTGGTCATAGGGCAGGTTCTTGTTGAAGGCTCCGATGACGTAATCTCGATAGGCGGATACTTCCATGAAGTTGTCGCTGTGGTAGCCCACGGTGTCCGCGAAGCGTACCAAGTCGAGCCAGTGGACGGCCATGCGCTCACCGAATCGCCGGTCATCGAGGAGCTTGTCGACCAGTTTTGCGTAAGCTTCTTCGGACGGATTCTTCAAGAAAGGGGCTGCTTCATCAGGCGTGGGCGGCATGCCGAGCAAGTCGAGATAGAGTCTGCGAATCAAGGTCGTTGGATCCGCATCCTGCGAGAGCGAGAACCCCGACTTCTGCGCCGAGGCCAAGATAAAGGGATCGATTTCGTTCCGTGCGGCTTCCTTTTCCTTCACCTCGGGTGGCTTCGCTTGACGAATGGGGCGATAGGCCCAGTGCACCTCGTATTCACCGCCCTCGGCAATCCATTGCTTTAGAATCTCGATTTGTTTCGAATCCAGCTCCTTGCCGCTTTTTTTCGGCGGCATGCGGTCATCCTCGTCCTTGGTGACGATGCGGGCCATCAGTTCGCTTTCCGCGGGTTTTCCCGGGACGATCGCTTGGTAACCTCCCAAGTCGGCGGTGGCTCCCTCGGGTACGTCCAATCTCAATTTGGCTTTGCGAGTTTTCTTGTCAGGACCGTGGCAGTGGAAGCAGGCTTCGGACAGAATAGGCCGCACGTCCCGCGTGAAGTCGACCTTGCCTAGAGCCCAAGGGGAAGCCAGGGCACTCAAGGCAAGAAAGAGGAATGGGCGATGAATCTTCATGTGGTAGCTTTAACTTAAGGATGAGAATTCCACGAAGAAAGCGAAAACTTACTAGGTAATCTAAAAAGAACGAGCAGGCTATTGCTTTGCAGGTTGTTTTTCTGCGGCCACTTTTTTTCGGGCCAAAGCCAAGGCGAATTCCATTACTGTGTCCACTTTCTTGATCAAATCCTGGGGAGTCTGATGAACTGGATGATCCGGACGGATGCCACTCCCTTTCGGGAAAGCTTTCTCTCCCCTGTAGTTTTCGTATCTGATCAAGGGTACCTCCAGCTGGCATCGGGTGTTGGGGAGGTCGTAGAGAACCATGTTGCCAGCCGTGAAGGTGTCATGACCACCGCCGGTTTCCTCTCCGATGAAGGTAACGTTGTCATTATTGAGTAAGTAACTGCCGAAGACAACTCCGCCCGAGTGGGTCCAGCCACCGATGAGGACGTATACGTGGCCCTCGAAAGCCTTTCTCTTGGGATCCCATCGGCGAATCTTTTCGTCTATCATAAGGAACCTGTCATCGCCGTCCTGCTTGAATTCCTTGGCGAAAATTCTCTCCAGCATCTTCGGGAATTGATCGCGGGCCAAATGTTCCTTCACGGGAATTGTCAAGGTGCGGGCCTCCGCTAGCTTGGCATCCCGGAAAGGGGCTTGGGCGAAATAGGAAAACAATTGAGCGTCGTTGCCCACGTAGCCGCCGTCGTTTTGTCGCAGGTCGAGAATGATGCATTTCACTTCTTTGTTTTCTTGGAGAGTTCCGAAGTTTTCCTTCAAAAAAGTTTTGTACTTCTGTCGCCCTTTCTTGTTCAGGCCGAAATCAAAGCTGTTCATGCTGAACAAATGGATGCCATCCTCGATCGGGCTTAATTTATACTTCTTTGTCCTGCCGGCTTGCGAGTGGCGTTCGATCAACGCTTTCTCCAGCTTTTTGGCGGGTATGGCCGCGATTCGCTTGGACGTTTTTTCCTTGGCTCCAAAAGGGACGTACTCGACTTCAAAGACGTCTTTTTTCCCATAGCCAAGTAAGAGGTGGAGGGCGAACTCGTCCTCCATTTGACGGTATTTCAGCGTCACGTTGTAACCATCGGACCGAATGTAAGGGAGAAGTTTGGCCAGGATTTCTTCCATCGAGGTCCCGTTTATTGCGGTGATTTCCGCTCCCAGTGGCAAATCGCACTTTGCATGGTCTACGTATGCCTTTTTGTTCAGGAATGCGATTGGGATGGGAAATGAAAGGGCTTCTTTTTGAAGGGATTTCAGTAGCTTCGGCGGTAAATCGAAGTAGGTGTGTCCGCAGTAAACTTTCTCTACCAATGGAGCCACTTCCAAATAAAATTGCCGCAATGTCATGGGCTGATCGAAGGTTTTATCCAGTTGATCAAACCTTTTGTCGAATTCTTCCTTGGCCGTGTACAGGTACAAGCCCGGATGTCCATCCTCGAGCGCTTGCCTAAGAACCTTCAAGTCCTGTTTCATCTGGTCAGGAGGAAAAACTTGCTCCAGAGAGGGCTGCTCTTGCGGCTTTTTCTTCGCGGCCTCGATGGGCGCGGACGCAAGCAGGTTCAGGGCAATGCCAAACAGCAATACATGTCCAGTTTTCATGAATGTAGGCGTGCATTCTCCAGAATCTGCACCATCAACTTGTTGTTGTAATTCTTGACGATAACTTCTGAACGAAACAGGCAATAGAGTTCGGCCACGCTGACCGCCAGAATGAGTGGGATGCCGATGGCCAAAAGGATCATTTCATCTGCGGAAATCCCTGCAATGAAGAAAACGAGACCAAGGATAACAGCGGCAAGCTCCAATAGACCCCGATTCCATTTGCCTAGGTAAAAGTGGTGCAGGCAGAGTGGCAGCGACCATGCAAGCACTGCATAGGTATCAGGATCTTTGAGCTCTTTGTTGGTTTCCCGGTGAAAAACGAATCTGATAGGATCCGGCAACCGCTGTACCTCATCCCTCAGGCGTTCGGCTTCTGCTTCAACTAGTTGTTTGTCCAGCATGGGGAACTCTCTGTTTTATTTGTTCCCGCTGCTTTATCAAATTCATCCTTGCCTTAACTGAAGGAAGGTAAACGAATCGATGCAACGCCCATTCTTTTCACGAGAATCTTGGATGGCGGTTCGGTGGAGAGTCGTACTCCATGACTGGGAGCCCTGATGCGTGTTCGGAGATTTGATTACCTCTGTTGCTGGTAGTTTGCCAACAAGCATAATTCGCAATGCGGCTATATCAGCGGCCGAAAGTTATGACCATTGCCTCGCGCGTCCAAAATAATAAAAACCGTTTGTTTTCGATTACTTGAAAGACTACCTGCCAGCCTTGAGCTGCGTGCTCGTTGATGGTGGCTTCGAGTTTTTGAATGGGGAGGCCTGACGCACCCAACAAGATGGTCCCGCAACCTCCTTCGGCAACGAATACGACCTTGTATTCTCGGAACCGACTTTGACCGCCTTGGTTTCCTCCAGTAACTTGTATTGCTTGTGTCATGGTAGGCCTTTCTTGTGTCTGGTTTTGAAATTTGGATGAATAGGAGACCCATTCGGATGCTCCAACGGGTGCAATTAGCGTGCCGCCTGAAATCGTTCCATTTGTCGACAAACCGAACAGTTGCTCCCCCGTGACGGGCCCTTGCGGGAGCCCTTGAGCATCTTGGTAATAATACTTCACGCGATATTCTTTCAGTTTTTGCCGTTACCAGTAAATGAATTACGGAGGTGTTCTTTTGACAAGTTGATTTTACTTTTTCCCCTTCAAGCAGGTGATGGTGCCTTTTTCGGTTGAGAGAAAGAGCTTGCCGTTGGCCGCTGCCATACCATCCCATGTCGGGAGATAGCCCAAGTCGTATTTTCCCAAGGTTTCGCCTGTTTCCTTCGATATGGCGAGCAGGACAGCTCCTTGGTTGCCGTCCAAGGCGGCTTGTTGCTTGGAGATGACTTCATCCACGGTCTTGTCACGAGCCATGATGCGGCGAAAGGTATCCTCCTCGTCCATGACGTCGGGCGGGCCCGCAACGAATATCACGTCCTTGGCCAAGACCATACCTCGCGCGAGCAACGGAACGTCGTGCGTCCAGTTGTGGGTGACCCCGCTTCCACCTTGCTTGTTGCCGCCTTTCTTGGGCTTGGACGTGAAGCGGAAGGCTCCGCCGAATTTTCCTTCTTCGGGTTTGGCTTCGGTCACCGTGGCCTTGTGTTTGCCGGGAGACAGGTCCATCGCCTTGCCGTCGTCAAAGGAACACGCAAGGACACAGCTTTTCTCTATGGGACGCTTTTGTCCTGCGTTCTCGATAACCTTGGAGAAGAAGGTGGGCTCCATTTCGCCGAAGTGTAGACGAACCTCGTCGATCAATCCGGTGAAGTTGAATGGGCTGGTATAGTTGCCCACGGCGCTTAGGTGGTCGGCTCCTACGTCAAGGCTTTGGATAGGGTCTGTTCCAAGCAGGCCAGGAGCTTCCCCCTTTGCCACGAGGCGTCCATCCAAATAAAGTTTCATGCCCTTGTCTCGGGATAGAACTCCTGCGACGTGATGCCATTTCCCTATAATGCGTTCGCGGGATCCGATGCTTGCGAGTTTGTCGCTAGCTCGGACGTGAAACCGGGGGCGTCCCTTTTCGAGGGTGATGGCGAAGCCGTCCTTCGGGCCTCCTCTTGCCACGATGACGCCATCGCCTTTATCCGCTTTGATCCAAGCTTCGATGGCGAAGGCCTTGCCTTTGGGGTTGAGCGTTGCCGGCGTGCCGAAAGTGATCATTTGGGTGGGGGTTGCGGATCCTCTTCGGTTGGTGACTGGTCCGGGTGTTTCCTTGCCGGCTGCTTGGTCCATGGGAGCCGAAAACATTTGGTGTTCGATGGTGGTGGTCCAGCGAAGGTATTGCGACTTGCGGCCGAAGCCGTACACGGTCTCGTCGTCATGCACGAGAAGTCGACCCGAGGGGGCGAACTTGCCTGCTTGGTAATAGCCGCCGTGCCCTCCCGCAAAGCTTCGTCCGTATACCCAGTAGCTACGATGAAACCAGTCGCCGTCGAGGAAGCCGGTGGGCGAAAAGAGATGAACGCCCTCTCCTTTTTGTACGGAACCTTGCGTGGCCGGGCTGCCTGAGTGAGGTCCGAGACCCACCCGTTTACCGTTGTGATCGAACTTTTGGGAGCGCATGTAGACGAAGTCGTCGTCGCAGGAGAGTACGTCGGTGAGACCTACCGGCATATTCAGGATTTGATGTCTTTCGGCTAGGTTCTTCCCTGTTTCAGGATCAGTTTCATTGATCGTTGTCTGAACAATTACTTTACCCGACTTGGCATCGAGTTTATAGAAACGCAAGCCGCCGTCGAGGAAGTTGGAGCGCCCCGCCACGAAATAGGCGTTTCCATCGCGCACCAGGACGTTGCCGGAAACAGGCCAAACGGATTCCAGTTGCTCGAAGGCCATGTGTCTAAGGTCTTCCGGAGCGGCTCGGAAGCGCCACGACAGCGCCCCGTCGGAAGCTCGCAGGCTCGTCACCGTGCCATCGGCGGACCCGAACAAGACGGTTCCATCATGATAGGTGGGGGGCGAGTCTACTCGTCCGCCGGCGACGTGTGTCCAAAGCACCTTGCCTTTTTGAGTATCCAGGCAGTGGACCGCATGTGAATCTATTTCTGCGACGAATAGCTTGCCGTCGGCCACGATGACGGAGCTGAGGCGTCCTCCGTCCCCGATTTCAGTTTCCCATTGGGGATCGAGCTCGGGAGAAACTCCTGCACTTGATTTTCCGCTTCTGTTGGCATTTCCCCTGTAGGTGGGCCAATCCGATACGTCCTTCTTTTTAGGAGCGGCGATCTTTCCGTAAGCAGGTCCTTTCTCGAGACGGGCAGGCGCTTTCAGAGGGTCGGTGTCTTTTCGCTCGGAGGCGGCCGGTGCGAGCGCATTGAGCCCGAAGAGCTTGGCCTCCGGATAGCATGCGCAATTGTGCGGGGGCGCATATACCAAGCCATTTGCAGGCATTATGCCATAGAGGCAACCACCACGAACCCAGTGGTTGAGATCCCAGTTTGCTTTCTGAAAGTCGACGAATTCTATGCCGGTTCGGGAGGCTAGGATAAAGCGGTCGGTGGCCTTTGCAATGTGGCAACGATGATGAAACCAGTACGGGTTCACTTTCGGAGGGAAGCTCTTCTTGGTTTCGCCCGTCATAAGGTCTCGGCCCGTCCATACACCGGAGTCTCTCGTGCTGGTAATCGGAGCCGACCAGACCAACCCGCCTATCACCAGCAAGTCTTCGGGGGATTGGTAGCCACCTCGCTCGTGCGGAGACGACCATAATTTCTTGCCTGTTTTGGCTTCATAGGCGGTCATGGAGCGATCCCCACCCGCATAGACGACCACGCTATCCACCACCACTAGCCTAGGTCCAAAATTAAAGGGGACGCTGGATCGACCACCGCTGGAATCCTGTTTCCAGGCCAACTTGCCTGTCTTCATGTCGATGGCCGTTACGTTTTTGCCATCATGGAAGTATGCGCGTTCTCCATCGGAGGCAGGCGAAAGGGGGGCGATTGGGCTTTCCCATTCCCATCGCTTTTTACCGGTCTCGGCATCGTAGCACATGAGGATACGGGGCTTTTTGTCCCAGACGAACTCGGTCCGCACTCGCCCTTGGTCTCCCACGTTGTGTTTCGGGACGTAATCCTTGAGTTCGGATGCGCCCTTGTTGACCAAGGCAAGCAAGGAACCACCGGCGACGAGAATCTCCTCGGATCCCTCGGACCCCTTGAAGGTGGTAACCGTTTTACCGGTGGAGGCTTCCAAGGCTGAGACCGCTGCGGTTATGCCCATGGTGAAGTATACACGGTCTCCTTTCGAGACCAGCCTGCGGGCTAATTGAGTGGGGCCGCTCTTCAACGGCCAGAGATGATGATGCCATTTGGGAATGGATCGTTTCCACAAAATCACCCCGTTAAACGCATCGCGTGCAATCAGCTTCCATTCGGGAGGCAACTGGATGGATACCCTCGAACCCTCGTCCATGACGTAGAACAAACGACCTTCCGTGGAGGTCAAGGCGCTCATGCTGGCCATGCGATCGTGGTGACGCGACCAGCGTGGGCTGCCTACCCACTGCAACCTGCGAGGAGGCCCGACTCGGGTGTCCTTGGCCACGGCGTTGCCGTCCGCCCCATGAAGGTAGTGGGTCCATTCGTCGATTTCTTCTGGCCACTGCTTGTCGATGACCTTCCAAGAGCCATTCTTCTTTTGGTATGCCTTGCCCAGAGGGGTCAGCACACGGAGGATTTCCTTTTGGCTCACCCCGGTTCCTTCCTCAATCAGGAGCAAGTTCACCATATTGTCGACGTATGGCAATTGGCCGCCGTGCCAGGCATCGGCTGCAATCGGGCCATAAATACCGGCTTCTTTTCGGATTTGTTTGCGCACTGCGTCCAGTTTGGAGGCGTCCGTCACGAGGGCGTGAACTTGGTAGTTATCGCCCGGTCGCAAGGCGGCGCTGGCGGAGCCATCGCTGGTCCCGAGGTGAACGATGAAACCGCCTTTCACTTCGGATTGCGCGAGAGCTTGAGCGATTTCCTTTTGGGATGACGCACCCAAGCAGAACGCGGGCAGGAGGATGAGCAACGGAGCAATGAATCTTTTTTGCATGATGGACATGGTTAAGGAATGAAAGGCAAACCAAACACTGGGAAAGTCTATTTCTTGGCCAAGTCGGGGAAGGTTGTTTTCAAGTCGAGTTTGTCGCCCGTTTCCTTTTGCAGCTTGAGGAGTCTGGCGAAGAGTTTGCGCATGAGGGGCTTGCTTGCATCTTCTTTCGCAAGGTCCTTCATTTCCATCGGGTCTGCTGCGACGTCGTAGAGCCTGGCCACGGGAACGTTCGGATACAGAAGCAATTTCTTGTCCTTTACCGTGACGGAGCGTTGAACGGACAGGTAAGCGCCATAGATCGCGTCATAGCTTGATTTCTTGGTTTTTCCGCGGGCGAGAGGCATTAGGCTGTTGAACTGTACGTGGGCCGGTTTTTCGACGCCGGCGATTTCCAGGGAGGAAGCCATGACGTCTTGTAGATAAACGGGGGCGGCTACCTGTTTGCCCTTGGGGACGTCTGGGCCGGTCACGATGAAGGGGACGCGGGTGCTGTGCTCGTATAGGTTCTGTTTCCCGAAGAGACCGTGGTGACCGACGCCGAGTCCATGATCCGCGGAGAAGAAGACGTAGGTGTCCTTCGCCATGCCCGATTTTTCGAGAGCATCGAGTATTCGTCCTATCTGGACGTCCATGTGCGTGATGATGGCGTAATACTCCTGGCGGTTCACTTTGACCGCGTGTTCGGTACGGGGCATGGGGCCTAGTTTCTCGTCACGCAAACTATGGCTGCAACCGATCTTGTCCTTGTAGGGATACATCGGAAGAAAGTTCTCCGGCACCTTGATTCTTTTCAGCGGATACATGTCCACGAATTCCTTGGGGGCTTGCCTGGGATCATGGGGGGCATTGAAAGCAACGTAGGCGAAGAATGGCTTTTCACTCTTCTTGGCCAAGTCGAGAAAGTAGATGCCGTCGTCTCCCACTACCTCGCTCCAATGCTTACCGCCTTTCCAAAAGCCGCCGAATTTGGGATCGAAGGGACTCCAGGGGTCGGGTTTGCCGGGCAAGGGGCGGTTGTAGCCGGCGGGCGTTTGGTTGGGCATGCCTCCTCGCACGTTGCGAGCGACGTCGAAGCATTTCTCGGCCTTGGCTCTGACGTGCCATTTTCCTGTGAAGAAGGTTTGGTAACCGGCCTTTTTCATGTTCTCCGACCAAAATCGTCCCGCTGCGCGTTCATCTTCGGCCTTCTTGGAGGCCTCGTTGGCGTGCCACAGGAAGCGTCCCGTGTTCAGCATGTGCCGACTGGCCACGCAGACAGCTCCACTCCATGATCCCATGTTGTAAGCTCTGGTGAAGGTGGTTCCCCCATCCATCAAACGATCGAGGTTGGGTGTCTCTATGTCGGTCAATCCCAACCCGCCGATCGTTTCGAAGCACTGATCGTCAGCGAAAATAAAAAGCACGTTGGGCCTTTTTGCGTGAACAATGGAGGCAGTTGCAAGCGCCGCCGCGAGGAAGGGTATGAGGCGTATCATGCCATCCATGGTTGGCTAAAGCTTCCCCAAGGGCAAGAACAGCTTGTAGCTAACGAGAATTTATTTTGGAGATTCCGTGATGAAAAGAGATCTGGTCTTGTCAGCCATAAATTTCCTGTTCGCGTTCATGGACGGGAAACTTGGTCAAAAGGCTCCGATCCGTTCGATCATTCTCGTGACGTGACTCCATCCATTGAGACTTTTGTCTCGAAAGGAGATTTCCATCGTTGCGGAGAACTTTTCGTCTTTCCTTTCGGTTTTCATTGATACGAGATCGATGCCTTCGGCGAATCGTAACAGTGAGGCTTGCTCCGAATTCAGCGTACCACGGTCGATTGGCATGGCGCGAAGCAAGCGATTGGGATCGAACCACACCCCCCCAAAGCCGTTTTTCAGGATGGCTCGTTTTTCACCGGAGACCGGATTGTAGGCTGAGCCGTTTCCGAGAGTTGGCAATTGGCCGGAAGATGCGATGATTATGAGGTCGCCCACGGTTCTCAGTTCCACGCCGTCTGCCTTGGCCTCTTTGCTTAGGTGTTCTTTCCAAAGAGGGAGCAGTCGATTTGCGATGACGCGACGGTATGTATTCGAATTGGGGTCCGCGGTTTGCACGGCAATGACGAATTCCGGAACTTCATTACGGACACCCGGAGCCGGCATGTTCACGAAGGCTCCCGCCACTTGTCCGGTGAAGGCTCCGGCCAAGTCGTTGAAGCTGAGCTCGAGGTCGGGAATGACTTCGTCTCCATTTCTTGGAAAGCTTGGATCACCTGTCATGTTTGCAAAAATCGGCAGCCACTTCGACAGGATGGTCTGCAGATTCAAGGACAGGCTTGCTCCTGCTATGGAGTTCTCGGGAATGACGGAAAGCAGCGCCCCATCCACGCCTTTGCCAAATATATCATAATCAACGTCGTCATCGACGAAGTCGTTGAAGCTGCGCAGCACAAGACTGCCTTTTTCGCCCGATATTTCGTAACCCGCAAGCTCCATCCCCAAGGATTCGAACATCCTAAGCATTTCCGCTTCCGGGCCGCGTCTCGGCATGATGTTAAGGAACTTCGGAAAGTTTACCACGTACGCGAGATCAAACGAAGCCATGAGGTGTTGACGCAATTTGGGCGAAAGCTTTCCTACGTCTCCTGGAGAATCGAATCGGTTTACAATGCGACCGGGACCTGCCTGGACAAGGGCTTTGCCTTTATCGAAGCTAAGAAGGCCCGCCTCGAATTGAATGACGTGGGTTCCGTCATCCGTGGATTGGCTGATGCCTTCCATGTCTTGCAGTTCCATGAGGGCGATTGCGTTATCGACGAAGTTGCGAAAAGCGCTTGCGTCCGAGATGGCAAAGCTGGCCTCAAGCTGAAAGTCTTGACCGTCGGGATCGCCTCTCATGAAAATGAAAACCGGCTGACTCAGGTGTATGCCAGTCTTTTCCGGATCCTCCAAGTCCAGGATCTCGAAGACTGTTCTGGCTTCCTTGCCCATTTGCGAGAACAGCGGCGAGCGTATGAACTGCCGATAGGCCATTTTTTGCAGAAATTGCTCCGGTCTCAAGGTGATGATGGCCCAAGCATCCTCGTGAACGTAGCGAGCATGTTCAGGGAGACCGTGGATAGAGGAGTCTTCCGCCGAGTCTCTGGTGTCGTTCGACGACGAGTCGCAACTCGACAATGCGAAATGCAGGAGCAGCGAAAGGGAAATTGCTCGTAAGAAAAGTGGATTCTTCATGAGAGCAACAAATGTAAGCTCTCGGAGCAAGAAAAGCAAAAAGGCAATTCATGCAATGGGTGAACATCATGAGTAAGTCTTCTTCGACAATTAACGTATCCCGTCCAAGAAGGTCCTTATGACACGGAAAAGAATTTGCCCTTGGGGCTGAATACTCTACAGTGTTGGGATTGTTCTTTCAAATTTCCGGGTTTTCGAATCCGGATAGATAAAGTGAAAACGCCCTTACCAGTATCCATAGAGGGATCGGTCGATAGACCGACACCGCCAGCCGAGCAGCGGAGAGCCGCCACGGTGGTACAAGGCCCACGGGTCGGGATACGCAGTCCGGGCAAACTGAAAACAGCGCTCTCCTCGTCCGCCGGATCGAGGGGTCTCGATCCATGAACATGGCGGGCATCCCCTAGAGAAAGTGGTCGAGAGGGGCGCGTAACTAGAAGAAAGGTACGCGCCATGTCCAAGACCAACGACACTACTACGGAAACCATCTGGAACTTTCCCGCCAAGACGGAGGAGGAAGTCTACGGCTACGGTATCCGCATCGATCACGACAATCCCGATCACCACATCTGGAACAACAACGGCACTTGGTGGCTGCACTACGTAGTGTATCCTACCCGTGTGACCGCCGAACGCCGCCGCGTTTCGCTGAAGACAAAGCTTCTGACGCAAGCGAGGGACCGCAGGGACAAGCTTTTCGCTTGGTTCGAGAGGAGCCCGGAGCTGCAAGCGGCCTGAAGAGGCAACGGCCACCCTCAATCTCCTGCCATCAAGTTGCCGCCGAGCGAAGTATCGGTGGCAAC
>CEVA01201788.1_pt1 | contig 34093 bp, 23 predicted proteins | sample 361521 | NCBI WGS metagenome assembly CEVA01 (sample SAMEA2622823, study PRJEB7988) | marine metagenome | isolation source: saline water (ENVO:00002010), including | reverse complement strand
CGGTTGAGTCAGGGCGGCCGTTTCCTCCACCCACTTCAGCAGTTCAGCATTTTGTGTTTTCGCTTCCATAATAAAAATAAATTGGGAAATTGGGCCGCCTTGGGTACGGGGGATCGGCAGTCTTGGCAAGCCCTAATTCGGGTAAATTCCCCGGTCAAAATCGGCTTATCGAATTCGCAAAAAAGCCAACGCATCCTGAAAATCAGCCGGCAAAGGTGCTTCAGCCGTGATGCTTTCTCCGGAAAACGGATGCCGAAATGTCAGAGATTGCGCATGCAGCAGTTGCCTCGGCACCTTGTAGCCGACGGTCTCGGCCAAACGCCGGGCCGAACGCCCTCCATAAACCGCATCCCCCGCCAGCGGACATCCCAAGTACTGGAAATGCACCCTTAGCTGGTGGGTGCGGCCCGTGTGCAGCTCTGCCTCCAAGTGCGTCGCCTCGTTCAACTCTTCCACCAGACGGTAGCTCGTGCGCGCCTCACGACCACCCTCCACCACCGCCATTTTTTTCCGGTGCACCGGGTGCCTTGCAATGGCCGCCTTGACTGTCCCTTGTCTCTTGGGTGGCGCGCCACACACGATGGCGTGATAAATCTTTGTGGTCCGGCGGCCGGCGAACTGCGCCGAAAGCGCCTGATGCGTGGCATCATTTTTTGCTACCACCATGCAGCCGCTGGTGTCCTTGTCCAGTCGATGGACAATCCCCGGCCGCACTACTCCGCCGATCCCCGAGAGCTGCCCTTCACAGTGATGCAACAGCGCGTTCACCAGCGTGCCCCGCGCATGCCCCGCGGCGGGATGCACCACCAGCCCCGGCGGCTTGTTCAAGACCAGCAATCGCTCGTCTTCCAGCAGGATGTCCAGTTCCATGGCCTCCGGCTCCGCCGTCATGGGCTCGGGCTCGGGCCAATGGATGGTGATCTCCTCGCCCGCGTGAGGGTGATGCGCCGCCTTGGCCGGCCGGCCATTGACCAGAATATCGCCCGAGGCAATCAACCGCTGTACTGTTCCGCGCGATGCTTCCGGGAATCTTTTTCGCAGAAAAGAATCCAGTCGGCCTTTCGGCTGTGCCTGTGAAACTACGATGGATTCGGTGCGCTCGTTCATTCCGCCGGTTCCGGATCCATAACCTTCGTCGGCACTTCTCTCGCTAACCGCCGCCAAAACCAAATGCCCCCCGCCACCAACACCACGCTGATAACCTGCCCTTGCGTCACTCGATCATTTAAAAACCGCGGGATATCATCTCCACGCAAAAACTCGATCCCAAACCGTAACACCGAATAAACAATCACGTAAGCCACAAACACCTGCCCGGGAAACCGACGGTTCTTGTGCAGCCACGCCAAGCCCAGATACATCACCAGCCCACCCAGCGCCTCCATTAACTGGGTGGGATACAATGGAACTCCATGCAAAGATCCCAAACCACCCTCCTTGAACACAAGGGCAATCCACGGAAACCCATGCCCACTCACCACCTCGCCTCCCGGAAACAGGCCGCCACTAACCGAGTGCCAATGGTCAAATCCACACTCGCTCCCATGACAGCAGCCCGAGGAAAAGCACCCCAGCCTCCCGAGGAAATACCCCAGCGCAATGCTCGGTGCCAGCGCGTCGAGCGTCGGCCACAGTAGCATTCCGTGGCGGCGGGTATAAAATAAAACAGCCACCGCCGATCCGATCAACGCCCCCTGAAACACCAGCCCCGATCGGCTGAACAACACACTGCCCAGCGACTGTGTTTTGGGATTCCACTCATCAATCACGTAAAGCAGCTTGGCCCCCACCAAGCCGCACACAATGATCCAGAAAAATAAGTCCGAAACCCGGTCCACCGTAAGCCCATCCCGGCGACCCCGCAGGGAGGCCGTCCACATGCCCAGCCCCATCCCGAGAGCCATGAACACGCCGTACCAGTGGATGGCAAGGCTGCCTATTTTAAACGCGACCGGATCCACGCCTCGGCCAAACTACTGGTGCCTTGGAGCCATCGCAAGCCGTTTTGGATGGCGAAACCGGCCATTTTCAGGTAAGCCCCGGCCGTGGCGGATTGGGCTCAGGAAATCATTTCGCGCGCCGAAGCGCAGCTCGTGCTCCCAGCCGGTCAGCTTCCGGCCGGCAAGCTCGGCCCTTTTAAACGGTTCCTGAAGGACGAAACCGTGCGACTCAGAAAACTCCATCGCGGTGGCGGGCTGGGTCGCGAAGTTTGCCGCGCGCGCGCCGCAGTCATCGACGAACTCCTTCGCCACCTTCTCAACGCGGTCCTGGCGGCCACGTCGTTGCCAGTCACCCGCGAGGAGCTTCCCCTCGCCCTCGTTGCCACTGGCGGTTATGGCCGCGGCGAACTCAACCCCCAAAGCGACATTGACATCATGTTCCTCCATGATGGTTCCATGATGTCCCGTGGAAAACCCACCCCTCTCCTCAGCGAACTTTCTGACGGGCTGCTTTATCCCCTCTGGGATCTGGGCCTGAAAATCGGCCACGCCGTGAGGGGAATCAACGATTGTGTGGCCGTGGCCAACGAGGATGTCCAATCCAAGACCTCCCTGTTCGAGGCCCGGCATGTAGCCGGCCTCCCGGGAATTTTCGAGCAAATGGTGACCACCGTGCGGGCAAAGTGCGTGCGCGGCCGCGAGGAGCAGTACATTGCTGCCCGCCTGGAAGACCAAGACACCCGCCGCAAAAAATTCGGCAATGCCGTCACCATGCAGGAGCCCAACATCAAAAACGGCGTCGGTGGTTTGCGCGACTATCAAAACCTCATTTGGATGATGGCCTGCAAGCACGGCTACCGAACCGTGGCCGACCTTGAGACCGAGAAGATCGTCACCCCAGCCGAGGCGGAACAACTGGAGGCCGCCTATTCTTTTCTCCTTCGTTCCCGAAATGAGCTGCACTACCAACTCGATCGCCCGATGGATGTTCTTTCCAAGGCCGTCCAGCCCAAGGTCGCCTGGCAACTGGGCTATACCAACCGCTCACCTGCCAAGCGAATCGAGGCCTTCCTAGGCGACTACTACCGCCACGCCCGCAATATCAACCTCATCACGCGAGCTGTTGAACGCCGGCTCGCCTTGACACCCGAGCCGGCGTGGCGACAGGCGTTAACCCGGCTGGTCGGAGGTGGAGCCGAACAGGAGATCGACGGCTTTAAAATCGTAAACGGCGAAATCAACTTTCTTTCCCGCCGTGTTTTTCGCGACCAGCCCCGCCGCCTCATGCGCGTTTTCCTCCTTACGCAGCGCCACGGGGTCACGCTCCATCCCGACCTTGCCCAGCTTCTCCGGCAGCAAGTGTACCTTGTTGACCGGGACTTTCGCGAGGATGCCCATGTCCATGAGACGTTCCTTGAGATTTTAAACCAACGCGGCAACGTTGGGCGCATCCTACGCCGCATGCACGAGCTGGATTTCCTCGGCAAGTTTCTCCCCGAATTCGGCCGCCTCACCTGCCTAGTCCAGCATGAGTTTTACCACCAATACACCGTCGATGAACACACCTTGGTCTGCATCGAGAAACTCGATGCCCTCTTCGAGGAACAGATTCACGAGTACCGCCAGTACCACGATCTCTTCGAGTTGTTGGAACGCCCGTTCGTCCTTTACCTCGCCCTGCTGCTCCATGACGCCGGCAAAGGCATCGAGACAGACCGCCACGAGCGTGAAGGCGCACGGGTCGCCGAACACGTTGCCGCCCGCCTCAAGCTAGACGACGCCGCCACCGAGGCCCTCCATTTCATCATCCGCCACCATCTCGCCATGGTCCAGATTGCCCAGCGCCGTGACCTTGAAGATCCCGAAGTCATCGAGCAGTTCGCTGCCTTCATCCAATCCCGCGAACAACTCGCCATGCTGACCCTTCACACTGTTGCCGACTCCCTAGGCACAAGCCGCGATCTCTGGAACGGATTCAAGGACGCCTCCCACTGGTCCCTGTTTTTAAAGGCACAAGCCCGCCTCGCCGGCGACCACACCGTCACCGACACAAATCACCGTGACGAACTTGAGCCCCAAGTCACCAAGCTTCTCGATAGCACCGATGCAGAGCCAGCCGAGATTGCCGCCCACTTCGACAACCTCCCCCCGCGCTACTTTCACGCGCACACCCCGAACGACATTGCCGCGGACATCCAACTCGTCCACAAGTTTCTTAAGCTTCAGGTTCTCCATGCCAACCGCATGCTTACCCCCGCCATTGGCTGGCAACGCCAGCCGGACCGCGGCTACGCCATCCTCAGCCTCTGCACCTGGGATCGCCCGGGCCTTTTCAGCCGCATCACCGGAGTGCTGGCCGAGTGCGGCCTTAACATTTTGGGCGCCCAGATATTCACCCGCGAAGATTCCATCGCGCTCGACCGCTTTCTAGTTGTTGACGCGCGCACCGGCCAGCTGCCCCGCAAACCCCAGCGCGAGGATTGCAACGAGAAACTCACCCAAGCCTTGGCCGCTCTCGAGGACTTTGAACTCGACCTGCAACGGCTTCCCCCCGACACGCTGGACTATCAGGCCATCGCCGGCGAACGTATCCCCACCAAAATCGAGTTCGACAACCGCGCCTCTTCCGAGTTCACCGTCATCGACTTGGAGGCCGAGGATCACGTGGGCCTTCTCTACGTCGTTTCATACACCCTCGCCGAGCTGGGCCTGGACATACGGCTGGCCAAAATCGAGACCGGCAAAGGCGCTGCAACCGACAGTTTCTACGTCACCGATGGGGAAATCACCAAGATCGTCAGGGAAACTCGCCAGCAAAAAATCGCCGCCACACTCCGTCTAGCCATTGATTCCCTTCACGCTGCCTGACCGCGAAATCCCACATCAAGCCTCCTAAAATTCCCCTTTCACTGGACGGGCGGGTGGGCTATCCTCCGCGCCCTTTCGATGGCAAAACGCACGATTAATGACGTGGATTTGCAAGGCAAACGGGTGTTTGCCCGAGTGGATTACAATGTACCCATGGAAGAATCCGCCGGGGCCATGGTGATTAACGACGATACGCGTATCCGGGCGACATTGCCGACCTTGGAGGCCCTTCGCAGCCAGGGAGCCCGCGTTGTTTTGGCGGCCCACTTGGGGCGCCCAAAGGGCGAGCGGGTGGATTCAATGAGCCTCCGACCAGTGGCAGCCAAGCTGGGAGAATTAACCGGACAACCGGTAGGCTTCGCCGGGGACTGCATCGGGGATACGGCGGCAAACGCGGTCAACAACTTGGCCGACGGGGAAATAGTGCTGTTGGAAAACGTCCGTTACCACGCGGAAGAAGAGGCAAATGACGCTGATTTCGCGAGGCAACTTTCAGAATTGGCGGACGCATACGTCAACGACGCATTCGGGGCGGCCCACCGTGCTCATGCGTCCACAGCCGGGATCGCGGAAGCAATCTCAAGCCGTGGGGGAGAATGCGTGGCGGGATTGTTGATGGAACGGGAATTAAAATTTCTGGGTGGCGAACTGGAGAATCCGACACGGCCTTTCGTAGTGATCCTGGGCGGGGCAAAAGTATCCGACAAAATCAAGGTAATCGACCGGCTGTTGGAGAAGGCGGACACCATCCTGATAGGTGGTGCCATGGCTTATACTTTCAAGCTCGCCCAAGGCAGGGACGTGGGCAACTCACTCGTGGAACCTGACAAGGTGGACACGGCCCGCGCAGCACTGGACAAGGCCGCCGCGCGCGGAGTGAAATTCCTCCTGCCAACAGACCACATCGCGGCAGAGTCTTACGAAACAGGCGAAGTCAACAGCAAGGACAAACCCATCACCAAGCTGCGCAACCACCGGGTCATTGACAGCGAAAATGTCCCCGTCGGCTTGGGAGGAGTGGACATTGGCCCCGCAACGGCGGAATCATTTGCCAATGCACTGAACGGCGCCAAGACAATTTTGTGGAACGGGCCGATGGGCATCTTTGAGGATCCGAGATTTGCGGATGGAACTCTGGCCATTGCGCGGGCCGTGGCCGCAGCCACCCGGGCGGGCGGTCAAAGCATCATCGGCGGCGGCGACAGCGTGAAGGCGATAAACAAAACCGGCCTTTCGGGCGAAGTGACCTTCATGAGCACCGGCGGCGGCGCGAGTCTGGAATTTTTGGAAGGTAGGGAACTGCCAGGCGTGGCCGCCTTGGACAATCGTTAAAGCAGCATGGAAAAGGAACGCAAACTCATCGTTGCCGGCAACTGGAAGATGAACAAGACCGCGGCTGAGGGCGCGGAATTGGCCGGACAAATCAAGCTGGACCTCGGCGACCTAACTGAGGTGGACGTGGTGGTCTGCCCGCCCTTCACGGCACTGGAGGCAGTATCGGCGGCCATCGAGGAAAGCACCGTCCGACTGGGCGCGCAGGACATGAGCGCGAACGATTATGGAGCCTACACCGGCGAGGTTTGCTCGGGGATGCTGCGGGAATTTGGCGTGCGCTACGTGATCCTGGGCCACTCGGAACGTCGCCAGTATCAGGCGGAAAGCGATGTGCTGATCAACACCAAGGCGAAGGCGGCCTTGGGGGCGGCCTTGAAACCAATTGTGTGCGTGGGAGAATTGCTGGAACAACGGGAGGCGAACAAAACCGAAGCGGTGGTGGGCAGCCAGTTGTCCGGCAGTCTGGCGGACCTGACCGCCGAGCAAATGCTCGAAACCGTGATTGCCTACGAGCCAGTCTGGGCCATCGGCACGGGCCTCACCGCCACGCCCAACCAGGCACAGGAAGTGCACGCCTTTATCCGCGGACAAATCGCGGCGCAGTTTGACGATGCGATTGCCCGACGGACACGCATCCAGTACGGTGGCAGCGTGAAGCCGGGCAATGCCCGCGACCTGTTGGGCCAGCCCGATGTGGATGGTGCCCTGGTGGGCGGCGCCTCACTGGACGCACATAACTTTGTTGAAATTATAAAAAATACTCTTAATTAAATATCATGCAACTGGCGATAGGAATCCTGACAATCATTCTGGTGCTCGATGCGCTGTTCCTCATCCTGCTCATCCTGCTGCAACTGCCGAAGAAAGAAGCGGGTCTGGGCACAGCCTTCGGTGGCGGGACAACCGACGCACTGTTCGGCGCGGGTGCGGGCAATGTGCTGACCAAGGCAACAAAATGGGGAGCCATCCTTTTCATCTGTCTATCCATCGCCTTGTCGATCATGCACAAGTCTGTCGGCGAAGAGCGGCGCAACCTCGGTGGCAAGCAACCAACAACCAACCCGGCGGACACCAACGCCCCGCCAGCACCCAAGCCGCCCCAGACGAACAACCCCGTCCAAACGGTGACCAACAACCCACCCACCACCAACTCAGCGCCAACACCGACAAATTCACCCCCAACCACCAACGCACCTCCAGCGTCGGCACCCAAAAGCAAGGGCGAACCTGCTCCAGCACCCAAGGGGAAAGCAGCGCCAACACCGCCAAAAAACTAAAGGGCTAGTTTAAGACACCCGCTCGCGGATGGACTCCACATTATCACGTGGAATGGCGTCGATGAGGTTCTTCGTGTATTCCTCGCCGGGGTTGGCGTAGATTTCCTCGGCAACGCCTTGCTCCACGATTTCGCCTGCCCGCATCACCGCCATGATGTCGGCCATGAATTTCACGACGCTGAGATCGTGGCTGATGAAAATGTAGGTGAGGTTGCGGCGGCTCTGCAGTTCCTTGAGCAGATTGAGCACCTGCGCCTGCACGGAGACGTCCATCGCGCTGACGGCTTCGTCGCACACGATGAATTCCGGCTCCAGCGACAACGCGCGCGCCACACAAATGCGCTGGCGTTGGCCGCCGGAAAACTCATGCGGGTAACGGCGGAGGAATCGTGCCTCCAGGCCGACCTCTTCCAGCAACGCCGCCGCGCGATCGCGCCGGTCGCCGGGCGTGCCGATGCTGTGCACCGCCATCGGCTCGGTGAGCGCTTGTTCAATGGTGAGACGCGGGTTGAGTGAGGAATATGGATCCTGAAAAATAATCTGCATTCGCTTGCGCAACGGCAACATGGCGGCGGCATCGAAGCCGGCAATTTCCTGTCCGGCAAACCGCACGCTGCCACCAGTGGGCGTCACGAGGTTTAGGATTGCGCGGCCGGTGGTGGTTTTTCCGCATCCGGATTCGCCTACGAGGCCCAGTGTGATGCCGCGCGGGACGTTGAAGCTGATACCGTCCACCGCCTTCACCACGCCGGTTGGGCCGGAAAAAAATGCGGCGCGTTCCGGGAAATGCACTTTCAGATCGGCCACTTCCAGCAACAGATCATTTTCATCCACCGCCGACTCTTCGATTTGCTGCAACGCCTCGATGTGCGCGGCGGCATTAGGCTTTTCGCTGAGTTGAATTTCACCAGCGACCTCAGATTCATCGAGATAATCGGAAACGGTCGGCAGCACCTTGAAGGTGGATTCCAACCGCGGACGGCAGGCCAGCAGGCCCTTGGTGTACGGGTGTTGCGGCTGATCGAAAATGGAAAGCACATCGCCCTGCTCCACGATGTGGCCGCGGTACATCACCACCACGCGATCGGCAAGCTCGGCGATCACGCCGAGATCGTGCGTAATGAAAATTACCGACACGCCGAGATCGGACTGCAGTTCCTTGAGCAACCGAAGAATCTGCGCCTGCACGGTTACGTCGAGCGCCGTGGTCGGTTCATCGGCAATGAGCACCTCGGGATTGGTAATGAGCGCCATGGCGATCATCACGCGTTGGCGCATGCCGCCGGAGAATTCATGTGGATACGAATGTACGCGCTCCGCGGCATCGCGGATGCCGACTTTCTCGAGCATGGCGATGGCCTTTCGCAACGCCTCATGGCGCTCAGCCAAACCGTGAATCAGCAGCGGTTCGATGAGCTGTTCGGAAATCCGCAGGTACGGATTGAGCGAGGTCATCGGATCCTGAAAGATCATCGCGATGCGTTTGCCGCGCAACGCGCGGTGCACCTCGGGGCTGGCGTTGAGCAGATCGGCTTGATCGAAAGAAGCGGTGCCGCCTTCGATGCGACCGGGCGGTTGTGGCACGAGGCCCATGAGCGTGTGGACGGTGACGGATTTGCCTGAGCCGGATTCGCCGACGATGCCGAGGATCTCGCTCTTCTCGACCGTGAACGAAATGTCATCCACCGCCTTCACCACGCCATTACGCGTGTGAAAGTAGGTTTTCAGGTTGTCGATTTCGAGCAGCGGCATATCAGTCCTTTGAAGATTTCGGGTCTAGTGCATCGCGGAGTCCATCACCAATGAAATTCAGGCTGAACAAGGTGGCGGAGAAAAACAGCGCGGGGAAAATGAGCAGCCACGGGTAGACGTCGATCTTCTCCGCGCCGTCCTTGATCAACAATCCCCACGAACTCATCGGCGGCTGCACACCCAAGCCGAGGAAGCTGAGAACGGCTTCCAGCAACATCACCGCCGGAACGGTAAGACTCGCGTAAATGATCACCGGCCCGAGGATGTTCGGCAGCAAATGGCCGAAGATAATGCGGAGATTTCCGTAGCCCAACGCCCGTGCGGACTCGACAAATTCGGTATCCTTCAGCGCCATGATTTGCGCGCGCACGATCCGCGCCATGGTCAGCCATTCCACGAATCCGATGGCCACGAACAGCAAAATGAAATTTCGCCCAAACATCACCATGAGCAAAATGACGAAGATGGTGAACGGCAGCGAATAGAGAATATCCACGATCCGCATTAAGAAAGCATCGGTGCGCCCGCCGATGTAGCCGGCAAAGGAACCGTAAACCACGCCGATCACGAGGCTGACCGCCGTGGCGAGGAAGCCGACTGCCAGCGAGATGCGGCCGCCTTCGAGCGTGCGCACGAAAATGTCGCGGCCAAGGTCATCAGTGCCAAACCAATGAGTGAAGCTCGGTTTTTGAAATGCGTTTTCAAGATTGTTCACCTCACCGGAATGCCCGGTAAAAATCATCGGGCCAAACACGCAAAGGTAGATAATGAAAATGAAAATCACTGAGCTGGCCAATGCCATCCGGTTTTGCGACAGGCGCCGCCATGCGTCGCTCCACAATGACACGCCCGCATCTTCCGGCACACCCTGATATTGTGCCTTGCCGAAACCGAGTACGGGCCAAACGATTTGCGGGAACAACAACAAGCCCACGCCAAAGAACTTATCTTTTCGGAAAAGCGCAGCTGTATCCATGCAGATGACAAGGGCTGTCACCAGATTGATGCCGGGCAACAGCAACAGGAAAACCCACCAGCCGGGACGCTTGATCAATTGCAGCAACGTGAGGAGATTGAGGATGGGAACAAATGCTTTGCCGCCGCTTTCACCCGCCTTTTCAAAAATCTTGTAGAGCGACACCATCCAGATGTTGGCGAGTACAAACAGCGCTGCTGCCACGGCGAAGCAGGAAGAGACCTCAATCTCGATGACTGAACTGGAGGCCAGCAGGCTCATGACTCGACGCGCGTGCGGGGGTTCAGCCAAGCCTGGACGATGTCGACCAGCAGGTTCATGACGATGATCAGTGTGGCGTAAAAGAGGACGGTGCCGAGGACCATCGTGTAGTCGCGGTTAAAGGCGGCCGTGACAAAGAATTTGCCGAGGCCGGGGATGGAGAAAATCGTTTCGATGACGAATGAGCCGCTGATCAATCCCGCAAATGCCGGGCCGAGAAAAGACACCACCGGCAACAGGCCACCGCGCAAACCGTGCTTGAGAATCACGCGGGATTCGCTGGCACCCTTGGCGCGGGCGGTTTTAATAAAATCCTGATTGAGTACCTCGAGCATGCCGCCGCGGGTGAGGCGTGCCACATACGCCGCGTAGTACAGGCCGAGTGTGAGCGACGGGAGCACCATGTCGCCCCAGGTGTACCAACCGATGGGACTGAACCAGCCCAGACCGGAGGAGAAAAACATGATCAGCAGCGGACCCATCACAAAGGTGGGCAGGCAAATGCCGATCATCGCGGTGGACATCGGCACATAATCGAGCAATGAATTTTTCTTGAGCGCGGCGATAATGCCCGCGGGCAACCCGAGGCAAAGTGCAATCGCCAGTGCGCACAAGCCCAGCTGCATGGAGACGGGGAATGATTTACTGATGAGGCCAGTGACGGATTGGTCAACGTACTTGAAGGACGGCCCGAGATCGCCGTAGATCAAGCCGGAGCGCTCACGCCGATAGATTTCCCACAGGTGATTTTGGGATTCCTTCTCATCCTGAGGCACCGTGCGGACGTGCCATTTGCCGGGTGATTCCCCGGTGGCTGTGAGCTCGCCTTGGCGCGTGACGGCAACGGTGAATTTATTGTTTTCAGGTGAGTACTCCGCCGTTTCATTTCCGTCAGCGAAAACGATTTGCTGTTTGTCCACCTCCTTGGCGATGAAGCCAAAATAGAGCAGGTACTGTTCCCAGAGCGGGCGATCGAGTCCGTAATGCTCCTCGAGCTTTTTGCGAATTTCCGCCGGGACGGTTTTCTCGTCCGTGAAAGGATCACCCGGAGCAAAGCGCACCATGAAAAAGGTAATCGTGGCTATGATAAACAATACCGGGATCGCCTGCAGCAAGCGCGTGAGGATGAAACGGAGCATGCGGCGTCAATCCTCCTCGAGGTACACGTACTTGTAGGGATGATGATCCAACACGTTGGGATACCAGCCCTTCACGCTTTTGTCCCGCAGGCTGGCGCGCACGTAAAAATATATGGGCAACATCGGCATCTCCTTGGCGAGGATGCCTTCCGCCTCGCGGAAATATTCTTTGCGCTTCTCCTTGTCGCCTTCCTTGGCGGCCATGCTGATGAGTTCATCGTAACGGGCGTTGGACCAGCCGGTGTTGTTGTGGCCGCCGTCGGTTACCCACATGTCCATGAAGGTATTGGGATCGTTGTAATCCCCTGTCCAACCCGCACGGGTAATATCAAAATCCTGTTTTTCGACCGCCTTGAGGAAAACTTTCCATTCCTGGTTATCCAAAACCACATCAATGCCCAGCTCCTGTTTCCACATCGCCTGAATGGCCTCCGCCACTTTCTTGTGGCTTTCGCTGGTGTTATAACGCAGCTCAATCTTGGGCAGCGTCGACTGGCCGGTCTCTTTGAGATACTCGGCGATCAACCGCTTGGCCTCGGGGAGATTCGACTGAAATTGCGGCCCCGCCGTGAAGCCTCCCGTGCCGGGCGGGGTGAAGTTGTACGCCGGTTTTTGCCCCGCGCGCATCACATGCTCCACCAGCGCCTCGCGGTCAATGGACAACGCCAATGCCCGTCGCACCCGCACATCATCCAGCGGTTTTCGATCCGTGTTGAACCGGTAAAAGTACACGGCCAGATACGTGTCCAGGTGCAGCAGTTCGGGGTTGTATTTCTTGTGCCAATCGATGCGATGCGGCGGCACGGTGTTGGTGTGATGAAGAAATCTCGAGCGAAATGCCCGTTCCTCGGTGTCCACGCTCTCCAGCGGATAAAACCGAATCTCGCTGAGCTTCACCCGATCGCGATCCCAATACGTTTTGCTCTTCTTCACCACCATCCGCGCGTTGATCCGCCATTCCTCCAGCGTGAAGGCGCCATTACCCACATGATTGCCCGGCAACGCCCAGCCCGTGCCGCGCGTGGTGCGGGCGCCGAATTTTTCAATCGTCGGCGGATGCACCGGCCAAAATGTGTAGTGATTGAGCAGCTCGAGGAAATAGGGCGTGGGATTTTCCAGCGTCAACTCCAGCGTGCGATCATCAATCGCCCGGGCCCCGACCTTGCAGCGGTCCCAGTCATCCCAATCCAGTGTTTTCAACTTCGCATGATTTTCGCACAAAGTGCACTTGGCGATTACCCCTTCTTTCTCCGGCTTCAAATCAGCCATCACTTTCGTCCGTTCAGCATCATCCAGTGCCTCCCATTCCTCCGGATGCGCGATTACTTTCGGCGGACCGTCCTTGGTGAACAGCCACAAGCCGCCGGGGCATTTTCTGCCGGTGTTGTAGAGCTTGCCGTTCTTGAGCGCCTGCACCATGTAACCGTATTGCGCGCCCAGTTCCTGATTGAGAATACGCCGATAGCTGTAAACAAAATCACTGGCCTTGACGGGATCGCCATTAGACCACATGGCATCTTCGCGCAGAGTGAAAGTGTAGGTGAGGCCGTTCTCAGAAGTTTTCCATGCCTTGGCCACGCCCTCGATCGGCTCAAGCGTTTTAGGATCCTCTGTCATCAAGCCTTCCACCAGCGAAGACATGATGTGATGCGCACTCACGCTGGTGGCCAAATGTGGATCCAGCGACTGCGGCTCGGCGCCATTGCCGAGGTGCAGTACTTGCTGATCACGCGCACCGGCCTCCACATTGTTTGGTGGACGCGAACACCCGCCCAGAAACAGAAGGATCAACAGACAGCAAAGTTGCCTCATGCGCGGGCAGATTGGCCGATGGCGGGCGGACCGAAAAGGAAAAACAGTGTCAATTGCCAGCCCCGGGCGTAACTCCCGATTCTCCGCCATTTTGGCCGGATGGATTGATCATGTTGACGGCACCTCCACCGCCGGGCAGTTGTCCGGGTCGCAGACCGAGATGACCGCGCAAGATTGCAGCCTTCAATTTCATCTCGGCGACATGATCCTGCAGCTGCTTGTTGGCTCCGGAAACACGCGCTGCTTCCTTATCTAGAAATTCCATCAACCCCCTCAACGCATCAGCATGAATACTTTCGAAGGGACGCAGCTTCACGCGGTCCTCCTCCGTGTCGAGCCGCCGCGTCTGGTACGCCTTGTGCTGAAATTCCGCCTGCCGAATCAACCCTATCGCATCATCTTCACGACCTTGGGCCAACGTGAAATACGCACGACGAATCAAACCCACCAGAATTTGCATCGTATTGCTGCGCCCACCGCTTTCCATTTCTTCCTGCAATCGGCTGACGACATAGGCCTCCAAGTCGAGCGTCTTGGTGTTGATGTCGAAGCCCTTGTAAAACTTGACCTTCTCCGGGTAACGGTCGGCCATGAGGCGAAAATAGTGCATGGCTTTTTGCATCTGATTGTTCAGGTACAAACGTGAGACCAAACCCCGGTAAAAATTGTGATGCGCGTTCTCGAAGGTCTGCAAGGTGGCATCGGATACCATGCTCGGCAGTTTTACGTATTGGCCAAGGTCACTACCCAGCTCCTCAACCCTTCGCTTCGTCTCCGCGCTCTTTTGCTCCTGCTCCGCCATCTTGGCCTTGGTCCATTCAATCTGCCTGATGTACATCTGCTCCACGATCTCCGCCGCCTCCAGACGCGGCGCAAGGTCCCAGTTCTGCCCATCCCGATAACGCTGTTTCCAATCGGGCACATTGCGATCCACCAACAACAGGCCGCGGTCACAACTAATCTTCATGGACTGAAACATTTCGCGGCGCAGCTTGCGGACCATGTCCAAACGAGGAAGATTGTGCTGGCACTTCTGCACTCCAATCCAGGCCCAATACATGGCGTGCGTCTCGGGGAGGCGCCACTCCATTCCAATGTATTTCTCCCTCATCTCGCCATCGGGATCCATCACTGGGGCGGTGCCAAACTCCCTGTCGAACTGGCGCATGCGGCGCGGATCCATCTTGAACTCCCTGACCAGCCGCCGCGCGCGCTCACGGGTGTTTTGAGATTTCTCAGAGTCATCCTGAGGCGGATTGATGAGTGAATCGAAATCCACGGGCACCGGATGCCCATTCTCGTCCATGCATTCCTCAATGCTGGGCCAGAGCAATTCCGACATCCAGTTGATCCAGATGGTCTTGTACTTGCGCTGGGCCACGTCCATGTCCTGCCCCATCTTGTGCTGGAACGTCCAAGCCAACTCCCAGTAAAGCTCCGGCTCATGAGGGTTGTACTGGATCGCCTCATCACGCAGAAGCTTGATGCCCGCGTAAACCCACTTCCAGCGCTCGTCGGTGTCCTTCTCCTTGACCGAGATATTGTAGGCCAGGTTCCAGGCGCGGTCGGTCCAAACACGCGGCGTGTGCGGCTGAAGACGGGTGATCCACTCCGAAAGTTGCATCATTTCGTAATATTTGCCGTCCAGTTGCATCTGGTTGATGCGCATCCAGAGGACGGTCGAAAGGACACCGCGGAACCCGCCCAAGGTCTCGGTGGCAAAGCGCATGAGGGGCGGCGCATTCTGGATGGGCTCCAGATAGGCAACATTCAACTGGCCACGCCCACGGTTGACCACTCCTTGTGACCACGCCACGGCACCCAGCAATGGCAGCAGCAAAAGCAGATAAACCGCCTTGCGTGAACTATTGGGAGAAGATGCCATGTTGGTGTCCAGATCGATTCATGCAGTCTATCACTCCTTGCCGTGCAGCGCCAGTTCGCGCTGGGAAAACACGCCCATGCCAAACGCGGCAAAGATGCCGCCGCCCAGCCCCCACACCACCAAGTAAGCTCGGCCCAGCATGCCCCACGTAATACTGCGCCCCTCGCTCAATGAGGTGATGGGTGAATAATCCTGCAACGGGCTAATGATGGAGGTCAGGGCCTTGAAGGCCACCAGCGCAAACCAATCCAAGAAATGAGTATTGCGCTGGCCAATGGTGTAGGTCTGCCGGAGCCCACCATCGGCCAAAACCTGTTCCATCACTCCCGTGCAAAGCGAAATAACCAGCAGACCAATGCAGGCAAAAGCCGCCATTGGAAAATCCATGAAGCTGGCCATCGCCAGCCCCATCAGGCCCAGGATGCCAAGCCAGCAGAACACCACCGACATGGACCTCAAAAAATTCACCTCGAAACTGCTCTCGTGATAAAGCAGTTCCAATTGCCCCTTCCAGTAGGGAATGGACAGGGAAAACTTGATGCGCTTGTCGGGTTGATCCAAATCCACCACCTGACCGTGATTGACAATTATCAGTTTAAAGATGTCACGTTCATCCACGCTGTCTGACTTCAACTCCTCGGGCAACCGGCCCCGGTCCGGATCATTCTTCCTGTCAATTCCGAAATAAGTCGGGTACACGAAAAACTCGTGAAAAGTCCGAATGGTCAGGTAATCCCGTGCCCCCGCGATGCCATTGCCAAAAATGAGCAACGCGTCATACAGGGTATCAGAGATGGTGATCTGCATGGTTTCCCTGAGTGATTCATCCGCCTCATTCACAAACCCCTCCAGTTTGAATCGCAGCGTAATGGCTTCGTCTGCTGGCATGCTGTGGGCCCCTGGCAGATGGAAGAAGAATACCTGCCGACTTTCGAGATTTTCCGTGCTGAAGTTTACCGCCTCCCAGTGTACCTTGGCCATGCTGAACCAGTGATCCCACCATTCGTCGCCATTGAGTGGCAGGTCGTCCTTGCCTGCTGAAGGCTGAAAATCTCCCGAGAAAATCAAGTCAACGCGGCTATTCAAATTCTGCGTCAGCTTGTTCTTGAAATCGGGCACCTGCTCGAACTTCAGCGGCTCGGAATCCGAATTATAATAACCCTCGGGCCAAAACTGCCGTTCCAACCGCATACTCACATCCTCATGCAGCAGCCTCGCGGCATAAGCCTGCATTTCCTCTTCCAGTTTTGAGGTTTCCGGTTTGACGGATGCCCGGCCCGCCAATGTCCGATGCTTTACTTTCTCCAGTTCAAACTTGGCCAACATGCCCCGCAACTCGTCCATGATCCAGTCCGGCGCACTCACTCCTTCACTCGTCGACTTGGCGTTTTCATAGGCCACCTTGAACGCTTCGAATTGCTCTGGCTTGGGCATCTTCTGCAACTCCTGCAACCGATCCTCCTCGCTGCCACCAATAGTTCCCGCATCCTTTTCCATCTTCACGGTCCACCCGTGCGCCAGACTGGCCGCCCATGGCCGAAAAAACCATCGAGGCATCCGATAACCCGGAAAATGTAAACTCGCCTCACGTTCCACTTTGTCCGCAGGCATCAACGCCAATGCCCGTTCATGGTTGCTTTCAAAGGTCTGCACGCGAAAGTAAACCATACCGTAAATCGAGATACCTACCAGGAACAGTAACGCCGCGTTGAGCGACATAATGCCCAGCCATTTACCCAGCCAAATCTGCCAACGGGGAATGGGCTTGGTGGCCACCATCTGCATCTGGCACTCGGCCACGTCGCGTGAAAGGGTACCGCAAGCCAGCCAAACCGTAGTGGCACCCAGCAGAACAAACACCATCGCCAGCGTGTAGGTCAGCAGCACGCTCACCAGCCCTTCCGCCGTGCCGTCCCCCTTCAAGACCAAAGGAAGTGCCGCCACCACCAGCACGAGCATGAAGGCCACTGCCCAGAAAAATTTGTACCGAAACGCCGCCTGCCAGGTAAGTCGGGCAATGGCATAAACCGGCTTGAACGGCCCCGGCACAGTATCGATCGTCAGCGGTTCCAACTTGGGTTCAAGCTCGCCGCTCTTAACGCGCGCCGCGGCCGCGATATCCGTTGGCGCATCCACATCGCCCCGATATACCCAGCCGTTTTCCTTGAGCGTGCGTCCCAACAAGCGGGCGGCATTAAAACCCGTGTGACCGTGAATGAGCAGAATGGGAACAAGATACCATTTACTCCAATAGACAATACCCGCTGCGGCAATTGCCTCCACAATCAACAGGCCCACACTCAGGAGAATCAAGCCATTCAGGAAGGCCCAAATCGGCCCCAGCAACAGGGCCGCGGCATCCAAGTGCCGCGCGGGCAACGCGCGAAACTCCCCTTGGGGATGCTCATATACGGACCAGCGTGATTTTGCCTCGGCCATGGCGCGCTATTTTGAATCGTCGTCGTTTCCGCCCAGAAGCCCGGAGAGTTTCTCGTTGGCCTTGGAGAGATCTTCCTTCTTCTTCTCTTCCGGCTTCGGCTCGGCGGGCTTGGACTCGGACTCGGGCTGGTCGTCGGACAACGCGGCCAGCTTGGCCTCGTCCACCTTGGGCGCTTCCGGCTTCGGCTTCAGTTCCGGCGCAGCCTCGGGCTCGGCAACCGGGGAGGATAAGCGTTCCAGTCGGCGATCCACCGCGCTTTTCACCGGGCCATCACTCCGCAAAAATTCCGCCACTTGACTGCCCGAGGTGGCTCCCGAGGTGGCCTCGCTCTCCCGCGCCTTGTTGACCACGTTGATGAAATAGTTCTCCAGATTCTGGGTGGGGTTTTCCACTTCCAGCTTATCCTCGGCCACATCCTCGCGAATGCGATCTAGCACCTTGTCCATGGATTCCTTGGGCAACAGGGGCATGGTGATGCGCACGGAGTCGCGTTCGGCGAGTAGGTCCTTCAGCTCTCCCAGTGCTTGGACCTGACCGCCGTAGTAAATCACCGCGCGGTCACAGACATCCTCCACATCAGACAACAAGTGGCTGGAAAGGATCACCGTCTTGCCCCGTTCGGCCAAGTTCAGGATCAAGTCCTTCATCTCGCGGCAACCGATGGGATCCATGCCACTGGTTGGCTCATCCAGAATCACCAGATCCGGGTCATTGATCAGCGCTTGCGCCAAGCCGATGCGCCGCTGCATGCCCTTGGAAAATTCGCCCACTGTCCGCAGATGCACCGCTTTAAGGCCCACCATGTCCAGCAGTTGCTCCGCGCGCTTGCGCCGTTCCGGCCCACCAATGGCGAAAAGGTTACCAAAGAAATCCAAGGTCTCCTCAGAATCAAGGTACTTGTACAGGTAACTTTCCTCAGGTAGATAACCAATCCGTGCTTTCGTGCGCACATCGCGCGGTGACCGGCCGAAAACCTGAATCTGGCCCTTGCTGGGGTGCAGCAGACCAAGGAGCATCTTGATGGTGGTGGATTTACCCGAGCCATTTGGCCCGAGAAGACCAAACACCTCGCCCCGGCGAATGTCGAAGCTCACATCGTTGACCGCCTTGGCCTTCGGGCGACCCCAGAAGTCCTTGAACACCTTGGTCAGGCCCTGAACCTTGACCACCACCTCATTACCCCCGCCAGATCCGGCTTGGGCATCCGTTGTTTGCTCGCGTGTTTCAGTTGCCATCATGGCTGGTTGCCCGCGCGCGGCGGGGTCAATCGTTCCTCACAAAATCCAGCAGCTCCCAGGGCTCAGGCCTCGGCCGGAGCCGGCTCAGCCACCGCCGCGTCGTCACTGTCCCCGGCATCCCCTTCCGACGGTGTCTCGAATGGCTCCAAATCCTCTCCCTGACGCACCAGACGGGCGCTGTTAAACACAACCAGCAACGAACCGATCACGTGCAACATTGCCGCCATCACCGCCGTAATGAATCCCTGCCAAGCCAGCACAAAGCCGCCAATGACAAACAGGATGCCGAACAGGAAATTCTGGTTGATCACCGCACGCGTCATCCGCGACAAGCGCACGAGAAATGGCAAACGGCGCAAGTCGTTGTTCATCAGCGCGATGGTCGCCGACTTGATGGCCACCTCACTGCCCGCCGCGCCCATGGCAATACCGATATCACCTGCCGCCAGCGCCGGCGCATCATTCACGCCATCGCCCACCACCGCCACCTTGTAACCCTTGCCACGCGTGGTTTTCACATAATCCACCTTGTCCGCCGGCAGGCATTCGGCCGAGACATCATCGCAGCCAATCTCCGCGGACACTCGCTCGGCCACCGGTGTACGGTCACCCGACACCAGCGAAACCCGCCGCACACCCTCCTCCTTCAAGCCGGCCACCGCCGCTCCGGCTTCTTCACGGGTCTGGTCGGATAACCCCAGCCAGCCGACATAACGGCCATCCCGCGCCACAAACACGAGGCTGTAGCCCTGCGTCTCATCCAAGTCCACCGACCCCTCAAAATCCCCCTCCACCGAATTCTCCTGCATCCACGCTTGGCGCCCCACCAGCACTGTGTCGCCATTGATCCGCGCCGAGACGCCCTTGCCCGCCGTTTCCGAGAAATCCTCCGGCTCCGCCAAGTCCAATCCCACTTCCTCGGCCAGCACGGCCATCGCCTTTGCGGTGGGGTGGTTGCTGTAGCGCTCCGCACTGGCCGCGGCCAACAACAGCTCCGCATCCGTACCATCCACCGCCTTCATGCGGCTCACCGCCAGTTTGCCGGTGGTCACGGTGCCGGTCTTGTCGAACACAAACGCGTTGATGCGCGCCGCCAATTCAATGTCGCTCACCTGCTTGATAAGCACGCCCAGACGCGCAGCCGCCGAGAGCGAGGCGACGATGGCCGTGGGTGTCGCGAGAATGAACGCCACCGGACAGGCCACGATATAAATGGCAATGACGCGGTTGATGTCGTGCGTCAACGCCCAGACCAAAGCGCCCATCACCAAGACCAGCGGGGTATAGAAGCCCATGTACTGGTCCACGATTTTCATGATGGGCAGCTTGGTTTTCTGCGCATCGATGATCAATTCACGCACACGGCCAAACGTCGTCTCCTGCCCCGCCTTGGTAACACGCACTTCCAGCACACCGGTGATGTTGGTCGTGGCCTCGTACACCTCATCGCCTGCGGCCTTGTCGCGCGGCAGCGATTCACCGGTGATGTTCGCCTCGTTGATGGAGGCCGAGCCCTTCACGATCTCACCATCGGCCGGGATATTGTCGCCCGGACGGATGCGGATCACGTCGCCCACCTGCAGGTTGGCCGCAGCCACTTCCTCCTCCGAATCGGAGCCCTCCACGATGCGCCGAGCCTTGGTGGGGGTCAGCTTGATGAGGCTCTCGATTGAGGCCTTGGCGCCGGCGGCGGTCTGGTTCTCAATCATCTCCGCCAACAACATGAAGAACGCCACCAGTCCCGCCTCGTGATAGTGCCCGATAGCGAACGAGGCGCAAACCGCAATGGCCACCAGCTCGTTGGTAGTCAGGCTACCGGAGGTCAGGTTTTTGAAAGTGCGAATAATGATGGGCAACGCGAGAATAACGGCCCCCAGCATTGCGGACAGATCCCCCACGGAAGACCGACTACCCTCGCCGCTGTCAATGAACCAGTCGGCCAGAAAACCATTGATGACAAACACCAGCCCCGCCACGATGAGTGGGAACCGCAGGCTGCCCTGAAGAGACGCGGCCTCGGCTTGGGGTTCAATCTGGGATTCGGTTTCCGCCATGGTCTCCTGTAAGTTACTTCTTCTTGCCACCACCACTCAGGTCCATTGCCTCCGGAGGTGGAGGAGGCAGCCGACGCACCATCAGCTTGACGCGCGGCCGGGAACCTCCCGGGCCGGCGGGCAGGCGGGTGACTTCCACGCTGGGGTCCGACAGGATCTTGGTCACCTGATCCTGCAACCGCTTGCGCAATTCCAAGCGCAGCGTTTCAGGATTGCCCTCGTGAGCTTTCCACAAACTCTCCAGATCCCTAAGTTCGTTGCCGAGTTGGGTGGCCAACTGTTCGGAATCCACGTCGGCGCTCCTGGCAATACTGCGCGCCTCATCCTTCGCCACCGTGATTTGCCTGTCCTTTTCCTTCTCGGCATTCCGAATCTGGTCCTCCGCGCTTTTCCGGCTCTGCTGGAGGTTGTTTGCCAGAGTCGTTACTTGACCGCGCGGCAGTCGTGGGTTGCCATTGTCATCGGCTGTCAGGGTCACCGTTTTTACGGTCAAACCGAGATCGTACCGCCTCACCAACTGCCGCACGCGACTGTTCAGTGCCTCCTGAAAAAGCCGCTTTGCGGTCGCGGGCTGGCCGGATTCCGACGTGACCGGCACGTCTTGGGGCAAGCGCTCAAGGATGTTTCGTGCCTCGAACTGTGAAGCCGTGACTGTCAGGGCATTGTCCAGAAGGGAACGCAGAACGGCGTTCACATCCGCGAACTCGAAATTGTAACGGATGGGATCCTCAACCTCATAGGTCATCTGGACCTTGACGTGGAGAATGTTCCAGTCCCGCGTCAGCACATACCCATCGCGGCCGGCATTGAACTGGACATTGTCGTCGCTGCTGGCCGAGCTGCCATGCCAGCCCACAGTGGATTCCACCGAGCTTTCCCCGCCGGACACCACCACCTTTTCATCCACCGGATAGGGCCAGGCAAAGTGCAGTTTGCCTTCCTTTAAAACATCATCCGTCCGGGTCTGCAGCGGTTTACCAAAGCGCAACACCACCGCCCGCTGGCCAGGTTCCACCCGGAAAAAGTTGGAAGCCAAGAAATAGCCCAGCAGGATGATGATCACCACATAGAGGATCACAAAGCCGCTGCGCAACGCCTGCGTCAACGCCTGCGTGCTGACGTCCGTGCCAGTCTCTCCGGTTTCCAAGCCGGGATTGGGCTGGGGTTCCTCGCTCATGGTCAGGGCTGGGTCTCCGCACCATCGCGGTCATCCGAGAATATGTTAAACAACGGATGATTGTCAGAGATGATCAACTGGATCGGCTTCGCCCGAAGCGCCTCCAAGGCCTTGATTTTCTTCAGTGTAATGGCCACTTCAGCTTTCAACCGATTGGTCTCCGCATTGACAAACTGGGCCTGCACTTTTTCCATCGCCTCGCTTTTCTGCTTGGTGGCGTTGTTTTCAGCATCATTCACGATTGTCTTAGCCTGATTTTGCGCGATGGTGAGGATTCTTCCCTCCTCACTCTCCGTCGCCGTGGTCACCGCATCAATTTGCTTTTGCTTGAACTGGGCCATGCTGTCCACAACCCCGTTGGCAATGGTCTCGGTCAACCCCACCCGCTTGATGCCGAGGAATTTAATTTCCAGCCCGGCCTCATCCAGCAGGGATTGGCCCTCTTCCTCCGCATCACTAGGTACGCCCTGAACCGCCGCCAGAAGCTTTTTCTCCAGGGTATCGTACAGGGACTGGCCGTTATCCAGTAAATCCTCCAGCTTGGTGGTGCCCACCGCCTCGGAACGGGCGTTGACCACACGACCCCGCACGTGCTCGCTGGCCATCAACATCATGTCATCCGCCGATCCCGCGCTGCTGAATTTTTTGCGGAACTGCTCCGCATCTTTCACAAACCATCCCGCATAAACCGACACCAAAACGGTCTCGCCCCCGGCCGCCAGCTCCTGGTCAAACCCCGTTTCCACCACATGCACCCGGCCATCCAGCTTGTAAACCTCCTGTAACGGCCAAGGCAGTTTGAAGTGCAAGCCCGCGTCCTGATTTCCGTCCTTGATCTCCGGATCTCCAAAAATGGACTGAACCAGCACGATCTCCGTGGACCGAACCTGATACGTGAACATCAGTGACAAAAACACCAGCAACAGCAAGGTGCCGATCACGAACACGACTGTTTTCTTTGCATTCATGGTTGTTAAAATTCTTGCTTGGTATCCACTGGCACACGTCCCCCTAGGAGCCCGCCGGCCCCTTGCTTGGGATCCACCTCGTAGGTCTCGGCGTCCACGCCGATGAGCACAATCTTGTTCTCCACCGATCCCAAATATTTCGATTGGGCTTCCACCCACTGGAACTCGCGAAACACCCTCGGCGAAACCTCCAGCATCCGCGCAAATTCCTGCTCCCGTTGATTGTCCACCTGAGCCTTGCTTAGAATTTCCACTGATTCAATGCCTCCCTGCGCCACGGTTTTCTCGGCGTCAATCTCGGCCACGCGCACACGGCTGGAAGCTTCCAGACGCGCCAATGCCTCCCGGCTGCGCTTGTTTAGCTTCTCCACAAAGTAGCCTTCAAAACTCTCCGCGGGAATTAGGCCCTTTTCGGTGGTTTGCCCCCCGGAGGATTCATCCGTCGAAATCACGTTGGGCGCCACGGGCGGTGGCTGCAGTGAGCTTAAACCCACGCTGAGGATTTTTAATCCCAATCCGGCTTCATCCGCCTGTTTCTGCGCGCCCGCACGAATGTCCCGGGCCAGTTTTCCCTTACCCTGAGTCAGGATGGTCCACGAATTGTTCTCTAGGAACTGCCGCGTCAATTCCCGGGTCACCAGTTTTTCTAGCACGATCTCCGGGTTGACGGTCCGGGAGGCATAATCGCCAACATTGCTCACCCGATACTGCACAAACACTCCCCCCGCCAACACCGCCTCGCCGATGTTCTCCTCGCCCTTGGTCACGAAATAGCTCTTATAGAGGTCATCCTTGATCGTATCGCGGCTGAAGCCCTGCACATCCGGCTCCATCCACGTCCGGCTACCCGGCATGATCAAGCCCGCCTGCTTAGGGGAAACCAGCGCCCCGTTCTTGTCATCATACCAATAAACACTCAGGCCCTGCAGGCGCTCCTCGGAAAGCTCCGGGCCAATGTACAATAGCCGGACCTCATCCTCGTAATGGCGCTTCAGTTGATCAAACGGCCAAGGCAACTTGAACCGAATGCCCGGCTGCAACACCGTCGCCTGCTTCTCTCCGTTGCGTTCCAAGTGCCCCACTTGTCCCTGCGGAATAATCACCACCGAGGTCGACAGCCAAAGTACAAACACCTGCAGCATGACCAGCATCCCCAAGCGTTCCCGCAGGAACCTGTAGCCCCACGTCTCCGAGACCCTGAAGCCAAACTGATAATCCAGCGCGTGCGCCGCCGTGGTAAAAAAGCCCTCCGGCTTGCTGATCAACCCCACCAGCCGGCTGTGGTAAAGCTGCCGAACCTCCTGTCCCTTCATCCGCGGCCGATAAATTTCCAGAATCAGGCGCAGCAGTGTTTCCAGTGCGAGAATAGCCATGAAGGCGCACAGTCCCACCGCCAGATATTGGTGCGCCAGCGGATAGCCCTGCAGTGCCGCCGCACTCACTCCCGCCAACAGGAAAAATAGGTAGGCGTTCAGCAGGAGAAAATCTGAACCCGGCTGGAGAATGTTCGCGTTCACCTCGCGCGCCAGCACCGTCGCATAACGACCGCGCAGGAACAGGAACAGGCCAAACACCGACGCAATGGCCACCACCACTCCCGCGCCCTCCAGCGCCTGCGTCTTGGAAAAATCGTAGAACCGCGCGTTCTCAGCAGCCAGCCACCACGCACCGCCGCCTTCCAGCAGCAGCAGCAGCACCGTGAAGCCCGGCACCAGCCAGCGGTCAAACTGTTCCCGCGTTCGGCGCGCCGCAAAGGCGTCGCTCTCGAACATGGAACTGTCCGCGGATCCCTTGTTCAGCTCCTCATGCTCCAGTTGTTCCTGCTGCTCCCGGTCCAGCAGGTGAAGGTGAAATGAACTCACCAGCGCCACCAAAAAGCCAATCACCAGCAGCGCGAGGACAAAACATGTCACCGGCGCCGGCAACATGCCCGTCCGGCTGGCCATCAGGGCAAGAATCCCGAAGACGAGCGCCATCAGCGCCGTCACCGTATTCCACCAACCGGCTCCCTTGATTTTATTGTCCATTACAGGCCGGGCGGCCACGCCGCCCTTGGGCTAGCTCAACTCGCGATCCTCAAACAAATAAAACGCAGCCATCAGGGCCAGCCCCAGATACGAAAGCACGTATAAAAAAGACCGGCCCACGTAGCCCCAAGGAATGGTTTTCCCGGGGCCCAGGGCGTCTGCGAGCCAGAAAAGCTGCCAGTTTGGGATGAAAACGTAAAGCATTTTCGCCCACCACGCACCTGGCTCCACCATCTCGCCGGCCCCGCTAGAGCCGCCGCCTTGGGCCGCCTTGATTGACAATGTCCCTTCTCCCTCCGGATAAACCCAGAACGATAAATTGCCAGGGAAGATGTCCGTCAAGCGATGGTTCGCCGCGATCTCTCGCGCCAATTCCTCCGGCGTCACGCTACCCGCCTTGACATTCCTGAACCGTTCCCCGTCCGCCGCTTGTCCGTCCTCCTGGATATCCATGAAAATTCCCTCCTCCATTTCCACACCCCGCATCCGCAACGCGCGAATGAACGACTGCGCATCCGTGTGCCGCCCCAATTCCTCGCGCAACAGCCACGCAATGTAGTGCGGTGCCAATTCGTCCCGAAGTGTTCCAAAGAAAATCTCGTGAGGTTCCTTGTTCGTGGCATTAAAGCCTGTTATTTCCACCGTGCCCGTGTCCGCCAAGCGTGTGCCGCCGAGCACCAACCCTCCGTTTTCCAGCCGGCTTTGCTTGGCCTCACCATCCCCGACGATGATGCGCACCGAAACCGAATCCATCGGTAGCGACCGAACGCCCCTCGGCTCGAGCCGGAAGGCGGCAAACTCCCCCTTGTCTTTCTGCGCCGATTGCCACCGTAAGCTGTCCCCTGATGCCAGAAACGCCCCCCCCAAAGCCGGACGGCCAAAAAAGTAATCGCTCATCAACCCCAGCACGAACAAGCCCAGACAAACCGCCAGCGTCGGCATCATCCCCAGCCGCGTGGAACACAGTAAAGCCACCGCCGCCAGTACCCACAACATGAACAGGATCAAAAACGACGCCTGCAGTAGTCCCCAGTCCACACCCTCCGCAAAAGCAGCCTTGGCGTAAACTCCCTCCGCCTTGATGATGAACTTCGATTCGTCCACCTCCACCTTGCCACCGGTCTTGTCCGCCAAAGCCTCTGCCCGCGCCAATTCATCCCGATAGTCGAACACGTTGTACCCCGCATTCGGCGAAAAGATCCAGATGTCCGAGAAATGCGCGTGCCGCTGCGCCTGCGGGTTCCACCACTCCGCCGTGGTCTCCTTGTCCATGCAGGAAATCACCAGAAACGCCGCCGTCATGAATCCCAGTGTCAGGAACACCGCCCACGGCACGAACTGTTTGTTCAGGAAATAATTCAGGAACCCCGCCACCAAGTATCCCAACCCAATGAACACCACGAACAGCAGCGTCCCAAAACTGTCCGGCCGCCCGTAGGCATCAAATGCCCCCCGGCTCGCCAGCAGGATCGCCACCAAGTTCGCATAGGTCACCACTCCCAGTGCCCCGGCCAACCCAAGGTATTTCCCCACGATAAACTGCACCCGGCTCACCGGCTTGGACAACACCGCCAGTGCCGTTCCTGTCCGAATCTCTTCCGCCACGCTCGTCGACGCGCAAATCACCGCCGCGAACAGTCCCGAAAGCAACATCACCGAGAGTGCCCCGTTCTCCACCAGCTTAAGGTCATACTCCTCGTTCGGCCGATCGCTGAATCCGAAACCGAAATAAGGCACCGACGCCAAACCAAGGCAGATCAACGCCGACAAGGTGAACAGCACCAGAAACACCGGCTGCCGTACCAGCTCCATAAAGGCATTACGCGCTATGGTCGGGATTTGACGCATCACATTTCCACGGAATGGGCGGCGCATCATACGGCGAAAACGCTTCAATGCAATCCGAAACCGGCGCTCCACACGCTGAATACTCGACAAATCATCCCATTTTCGTTACATTTTCCACAGCCATCGGCCTTTCGCCACCGGCTTGAGGAGGGATGAACCCAAAACCGTTGGAGGCCATTCAGGTGGTCGCGCAACGCGATGGCGCGGCTATCGCCAGCGTCACCCTTGCGCCCGGCGATTATCTCATCGGCCGTGACCCCGCCTGTCCCATCCACGTGGACAGCCCCGAGATCTCCCGCAAACACGCCCGGCTCATCCTCGCCAACGGCCAAATTGAGATCGAACACGCCGGTGGACGTTACGGCACCTTTATCAATAACCAGCAAATCATCGGCCGCCAGTCCCTCAAGCCTGGCCAATCCCTCCACGTTGGCCGCACCCAACTCCAAATCACCGCCCTCGACGCCCCCAGCCCCAATCCGCCTGCTCCGCCGCCCATCCCTCCGCCCGCCGCCGCACTGACCCCCAGCGAACGCTACGAAGTCGGCGAACTCCTTGCCCAAGGTGGCATGAGCCAAGTCGCCGAGGCCCGCGACCGCCACCTCCAGCGTCCCGTCGCCATCAAGGTCCTGACCCCGGAGATGGCCTGCAATCCCGGCCTCTCGCGCCGGTTTGTCCAGGAAGCCCTTGTCCTTGGCCGCTTGGGCCACCCCAACATCGTCCCTATCCACGACCTCGGCATCGATCCCCAAGGCCGGAATTTTTACACCATGAAATACGTCCGCGGCATCACTCTCCGCGACGTTCTTGACGGCCTCCGCAAAGGCCGCACCCTGCTTGTAGAGCAATACCCCTTCACCGTTCTGCTCAACATTTTCCAAAAGGTTTGTGACGCCGTCGGGTACGCCCATTCCCAGCGCATCATCCATCGCGACCTCAAGCCCGCCAACATCATGCTCGGCGACCACGGCGAGGTGCTGGTCATGGACTGGGGACTCGCCAAGATTCTCGATGAACCCGAGACCGCCCCCGGCGAAGACACCCTCCCGCCCAAGCCCAAGACCCCGCACGACAACGAAAATCCCGGCACCCGTTTCGGCACCGTCATGGGCACCCCCAACTACATGGCTCCCGAGCAGGCCGATGGTCGCCTCGATGCCATCGACACCCGCACCGACATCTTTGCCTTGGGCGCCATCCTCTACCAAATCCTCTCCCTGCGCCCACCCGTCACCGGGACCACCGAAGAGGAAGTGCTGAACAAGATTCGCCGCGGCGACATCCCACCCCCCGGCCAGGCCCACGACAAAAACGAAAAAACCGCCCCACCACTCCTTGTCCACTGCCCCGACCGGCGCGTCCCCCCTGCCCTCGCGGCCGTCGCCATGCAGGCCCTTTCCCGCAAACCCTCCAAGCGCTATCAGGAAGTTGCCGATCTCCAGAAAGATATTGCCGCCTATCAAGCCGGTTACGCCACCCGGGCCGAGCGCGCCGGCACACTCCGCCAACTCCGTCTCACCATCCGCCGCCACGGCGCTGCCTTCACCGCCGGCGCCGTCATCATCCTCCTCGTCCTTGGCTTCGGCATCCATTCCTTTTTAAAGGAACGCCAGCTCAGCGCCACCCTCGCCCGCCTGCGTGGCGCAGCGCCGGTCTACTATCAATCCGCCCAATCCCTCGTTGACCAAGGCAGGTTCAAGGAAGCCTTGGAACGCATCAACCTCGCCGTCGAGCTCCAGCCCAACTCCACCGAGTATCACCGCCTCAAGGGCAACATCCACCAGTCCCTGCTGCAGTTCAACGCCGCCCGCAACGCCTACCAGCAGGCCAGCGGCAACCCCAAGGCCGACCAAAGCCGCCAGCTCAACGAACACATCAACGCCAAGATCACCGCCTCTCCCGCCGCCACCATTCCCCAACTCGAGGCCCTCGCCAAGCACATGGCCCGACAAGGCCGCCAAGCCGAGGCCCGCGCCATGACCCAACGCGTCAAACGCCAAAAGGAAGCCGCATGGCAGCGTGCCCAAGCCACCCTCAACCAACTCCAACTCGCCAACCGCCTCCAACGCACCCCGGAAGGCTACCTCAAGATCAACCTCTCCAACACCCCCACCCGCGAACTAGCCCCCCTCGCCAACCTGCCCATCACCTCCCTCAACCTCTGGCAAACCAAGGTCACCCAACTCCGCCCCCTCGCCGGCATGCCTCTCAACGAACTTTACCTCGCCTTCACCTCCGTGGATGACCTCTCCCCGCTCAAAGGCGCCCCTCTCCAGTCCCTCACCGTCGCCTATGCCCCCGTCGCCAACCTCGCCCCCCTCAAGGGCATGCCCCTCGTCCACCTGTACCTCAGCAAAACCAAGGCCGCCAATCTCGCCCCACTCGCCGACCTCCCCCTCAGAAGCCTCCATCTCGACCGCACCCTCGTCGCCAACCTCACCCCCATCAAGGACATGCCCCTGCGCCACCTGCGCCTCGATGGTTGCGAAAACCTCACCGACCTGTCCCCCCTCGCCCACTGCAAGACCCTTGAGGTTCTCACCCTGCCCCCTCGCCACGGCGACATCTCCTTTCTAAAGAAACTCCCCAACCTCCGCCGCCTCTCCTACCATTACGACCTCGATGAAAAGAAAATCCAAACCACCGCCCACTTCTGGGCCACCTACAAAAAGCCACCAGTAGGCCCCTGAAAACTCAAATACCGGCCCCACGACAGGGCCGGTATTTCTTGAAAAATTTAACGCGCAAAATCGACTACTAGACGAGGCACTCGGCGATTTGGACGGCGTTGAGGGCGGCACCTTTGAGGAGTTGGTCGCCAACGACCCAAAAGCTGAGGCCATTCTTCATGGCGCAATCGACACGGATGCGGCCGACGGCGCAGTTGTCCCGGCCGGCGATGTCCAGTGCCAACGGATACACGTTCTTGTCCAGGTCATCCAACAAGTCGAGGCCGGGGGCCTTTTTCAGAACACGGCGCGCGGCGGCGGTGGTGACGGGCTTGGCAAACTCGGCGCTCACGGCGATCGAGTGAGAACGGTACACGGGAATACGCACGCACGTGCTGCTGGCCCGGAACCGCGGATGCCCCATGATCTTGCGGCCCTCGTTTTCCAGCTTCATTTCCTCGCGCGTGTAGCCATTGTCGAGAAAGGCGTCCACGTGCGGCAGCGCATTGAACGCGATCTGGTGCGGGTAAACTGACTTGCGCACCTTGCGGCCGCGCGCGATGGCCTTCACCTGGTCCTCCAGTTCCACGATACCCTGCGCGCCACTGCCGGAGACGGCCTGGTAGGTGGAGGCAAAAATGCGCTTCACGCCAAAGGCGCGGTGCAGAGGCGCCAGCGCCATCAAGGTGATGGCCGTGGTGCAATTGGGGTTGGCGATGATGCCCCGGTGCTTTTTCGCGGCAACGGCGTTGATCTCGGGCACGACTAGCGGCACGTGCTTGTCCATGCGAAAGGCACTGGAATTGTCCACCACCACGCAACCAGCAGCAGCCGCGACGGGGGCAAACTGGCGGCTGATGCCGCCGCCCGCGCTGAAGAGGGCGATGTCGATGCCACCAAAGGAATTCTCCGTCAACTCGCGCACGGTGACGGACTTGTTTTTAAAGCGCACCCGGCGACCCGCCGAGCGAGCAGAGGCCAGCGGCAACAGTTGACCCACGGGAAAACGGCGGTACTCCAGCACGCGCAGCATCTCCTGACCCACCGCCCCGGTCACACCGACGACGGCCACGTTGTATTTCTTCCTGCTCATTGGGGCGGCGGATCATACCCGCATCGGGCCGCGTGTCAAACGGGGAAAAAGGGTTGGCGGCGGGGCGTGGCGCGTGGTTTGCTCGACGGATGGAGGCGCTGGACATCCGGCCCGCGACCCGGGACGACCTGCCGGCCATCGTGGAGATCTACAACGAGGCCGTGCGCAACACCACGGGAACCTACGACGCCGAGCCGCACACCTTGGAACAGCGCATGGCTTGGCTGGAGCATTACGAGGCAAAGGGCTTCCCGGTACTGGTTGAAAATAGCGGACGGGCGTGGGGTTCGCTGAGTCCGTTCGTGGAGCGGCCGGGCTTTAAACACACAGCGGTTTGCTCGGTGTATGTCGCGGAAATGGCGCGCGGACAGGGGCTGGGCACGGGCCTACTGAAGGCACTCCTTGGCGAGGGCATCCGTCGTGGATTGCACACGGTGCTGGCGGCAGTGGATGGCGCAAACGAAGCCAGCCTGCGCCTGCACGAAAAACTGGGCTTCACCCGCGTAGGATGTTTCCTGGAGATTGCCCACAAGGACGGCCGTTGGTACGACGTGGTCTACCTCCAACGCATGCTGTAGAAAACCTTACTACTGACCTCCGCCTGCCTCGCGGTTACGACGAAGCTGCTCTATCCGAGAGCGCAAATCATTCGCCTGCCGCTCCGCATCTCCTCTTTGACGCGGCGGCCCGGCCGAAAAATCGCGGCGAGCATCTTTGGACTTTTCAGGGTCTGCCAAGGTATCAAGTCGTTCGGAAGTACGATCGAACATCACTGTAATCTCAGGTGTGTTAAAATTAACTCGAAGGCTGGCTAAGAGTTGTTTTCGGCTGGATATTTCTTGCGATGTCAAATCTTCGCTCTTACGACCCAGCCGGCTCATGTATGACCCAATTGTCTGAATAGGATTTCGCTGTCCGAACCCTCTACGCGGCGGCGATTCTTCGCCATTAGCCTGAGCAGCCTCAGCCTTGGCCTGCTCCTCGGCCATCTGCGTCGCCAATTCCTTAAACCGCATTTGTACAATCGCGTTGGCGGCACTATTTTTACCCATATAGTCCATGGCTCGGCGGCGCATCTCATTCTTGGCTCCATCGTCCACATCTGAGTTAGCATAAAGATTCTGATAAACCGTCATGATATTTTCCTTCATCACACGGCGCAGATAATTGTTAGCCGATCCATCCATCTTTCCCTCTCCGTCAATCAGGAGGCTCTGCGCCTCCTGGACAAAACTCTCGTCCCCGTACTTTTCCAGAAGGCCCCACACCTGCCCCAAGCCGCGCGCATCCACGCGGTAGCCAAACGCCTCGCGCTGATCCACCTGCTCCTTAAGCACGTGCTTGGCCACGGCTAACACCTCATCCTTGTGCTTGTCGCCTCCCGACAAACGTTCCAAGCAGCCGGCCAAATGCACAATTTCGACCGCACGCACCGAGACCTGCAACTGGGCCAGCAGGATATTCTCCGCGCGTTTTCCGCCGATGCGTTCCACCACGTCGAATAGGCTCATCCGCATGGTAGGCGCCTCATTGAACGTCATGCCCATCCGGCGCGCGCCCTGCGCCATTCGCTCCTCAATTGAACCTCCACCACGCCCTCCACGGCCTTCAAATAATTGCCGGAAAATTTCCCCACCACGACCACCCCCAAACGGACCGCGACCGCCCGGAGCTGGCTGTGCCTGTGACATCATCGTCACCGCGAAAACACTCACAAATATCCAGTGTACTTTTTTCATTTTTATTTTTCTTGAGCTTTAAATCCTAAATCTCTCACAGACTCAACGACCGCCGCGACCACGCCCCCAATCCGAGCCCACCGCGCGACGGTAGGAATCACCTCCAATTTCAGCCAACATGCGATCTAGGGAACGGTTCCCCTTCATGGATTCAAACTGCTGTGTGCCGAGCAAAGTCTGCACATTTCCCTCCACCGCTGAGCGAAGCCTATCCGAAGCCGTCTCGACCTTTGGTTGATCCTCTGGCTGAGCCCGTTCCCGTTCCTCGCGCCTACGCTGTTCGTATTCTTCACGGGATTGCCGGAAAAAACCTCCCATCTTTTCGCGAACCTCACTCTCTTCCAATCCGGTTAACGTTGCGCGAAACTCTTCCATGCGCTTCCTAAAATCCGCCCGACGCTTTTCGTCCTGCTGGCGACGCTCCTGCCGTTCCGCATCACGACGCGCACGATCCGCTGCCAATTCCGGCTCCATCTGCTGTAGCAACGAGGCAATGTTCTCCTCAATGCTCACATACTGATCATCCGTAATTCCATAACGATCCAGCATATCACGCCGACGATCCGCCGCTATGTCCGGTTCCGCGTCTTTATTGGATCTGAAAAATTCCTCGATAGCGTCCAGAGCCGGCACTCCCGCGTCAACGAGAGATTCTGTCAGGTAAATCCTTCGGCGCTGGTTCAATTCATTGTTTGAAGCGTACATGTTGCCCAGTTCACCGATTATGGCATCTGGGCTGTTAACCACTTTCACCTGTTGAATCGTGGCTTTGGCTAGAGCCGCATCCCTTTGATCCTTCATCGCACTAGTCTTTCGCCTTTCATCCTCAATGGCTTTCATTAGCCGCTCGTTTTCACTGGCCAACTTGGAAATTCGATCCTCCCTTTTCTGCTGATTCTTTCGCGCTTCAGCCTGCGCTTTCGAGTCGGCGTCTTTTTCCGCCTCATCATTATTCGAAGAAGACACCACAGCAGTCGCCGCACCGCCAACCACAGCGCCGGCCAACAATAAAACAATCACTTTTGCATCCATAATTAGTAAGATTCCGGTTTGTAGACGACAATCACACGCCAAAGGTTACGCGATTGGGGTGTGCGCGCAAGCCCCTAAATTCCAACATTGCCGATCAATTAATTGATACGCTTCAACACTTTCCGCGGCGCAACGAGTTTTTCAATCTGAGGCAGATCAAAAAATTCCAAAAGTCCGTAACACATCATCTCAGGCAGATGATTTGCGCCGCGATTGTCGCGAATCACGGATTTCAGGGTCGCCATCGGCACATCCATTTCCAACGCGTCAATGGACTGCGTCTGAACCGCTGCAATACGCGCCGCCACACTGAGGCGCGGACCGACGGAACGCAGGGTGATGTCGCCCCCAAACTGCCTACGCGCCCAGTCGGCGATGGCTGCCAACTGGCCCGTCTGCACGCCCAACGCCCTTTCGCCCACCGCATGCATCAGGATCACATGGAGAAAGTCACGCGACCGAATTTTGTTTTCCCCGAAGAAAAACGGATCCACCGCCACCACCCGTTGGCCCGCGCGCAACAGGGCCGTGGCTTCCGCCGCCAGCGTCTTCCGGCCCGCGTC
>CEVA01115277.1_pt1 | contig 34251 bp, 23 predicted proteins | sample 361521 | NCBI WGS metagenome assembly CEVA01 (sample SAMEA2622823, study PRJEB7988) | marine metagenome | isolation source: saline water (ENVO:00002010), including | reverse complement strand
GAGCGAATGCTGGGCACCAATCCCATCGCGATCGCGTTTCCGGGTTGCGAGGAGCCGCCGATCGTCATTGACATGGCGTCTCCGGCTGCCGCCTACGGGAAAATCGAGATGGCGATCAGGGAGGACAAACCAATTCCCGAGGGTTGGGCAATCGATCGGGATGGGGTGCCGACAACCGAACCCAACGAGATGGCCGACGGCGGGGCGATGTTGCCACTGGGATCGACAAGGGAACAGGGTGGTCACAAGGGGTATTGTCTGGGGGCGATGATCGACCTGTTGTCGGGAGTCCTTAGCGGGGCCAACTGGGGGCCATTTGCGCCGGTGTTCACTACTGAGTTCGAGGAGCCACCGCGGCGTGTGGGTATCGGACTGGGGCACCTGTTCGGTGCGATGCGGATTGACGCCTTTATCGATCCGGACGAATTCAAACGACAGGTCGACGATTGGATCCGCACCTTCCGGCAAACCAGGCCGGCGCCGGGCACCGATGGTCCCATCATTCCCGGTGATCCGGAGCGAGAGGCGGAGAGGGTCCGTCGAGAGTCCGGCATCCCACTGGTTGCAGCTGTTGTCGAGGATCTGCGGGAGGTGGCTGAGATCTCGGGAGTGCCCTTCGACTAGCGGATGATCCGACAGCCGGGCAGTTGTGTGGCCAGTTGTTTGGCGCCCGCGGCCGTGACGGCCGTCCCTGAGATAGTCAGTTGTTTCAGGCCGGCAACGGCCTTGAATTTGGGCAGGTCTGCGTCCCCGATCTTCGTGCCAGTCAGGTCCAGGTTGGCGAGGGTCTTGTGCCCCGCGAGGTGCTGCAGGCCGTCTGCGGTGACGTTGGTGCCGCCGAACCCCACCTGGTAGATCACGGTGAGTGATTCGAGTCGCGGCAGCTTGGCGAGTTGGGCCATTCCGGCGTTGCCCAGGCCTGTGAGGCCAAGGTCGAGTGATCTGAGATTCGTGAGTTTGGTGAGGGGGGCGATCGTCGTGTCATTGACTCGCGTTGCCGAGAGGTTCAGATGCTGAAGTTGGGACAGGGGGGTCAGCCGTGCCAGGCCGGCGCCGGTGATCGATTGTTTCTCGAAACCGGTTTTTCGGAGCACCAGTCCCTGGAGGGATGTCAGCCGGGCAAGGTGGACGGTCGAAGCGTCGACGATCAACGGGCAGTTTTCCAGGTTGAGGGCTTTCAGCTGGCGGAAAGCTGTCAGGCGGGCAATTGAATCACCAGTGACGTCGGTGTCGGCCAAGTCGAGACACGCCAGGTCCGGAAGCGCGGCCAATTTGTCGAGAGAGTGGCCTTCAATACGGGTGCCGGAAAGTCCGAGGGCTTTCAGTCGGGACAAAGAGGCCAGGGCGGCCATTCCGTTGTCTGTCACTCGCGCGCCCGGAAGTGAGAGTTGAACCAGGGAGGGAAGGGACGCGATGGCTGTTGTCGCGGAGTCGTTGATTCGACGACCGGAAAGTTCGAGGACTCGAAGCTTCTTTAGAGGTTTCAACGCGACAAGGCCTGGTGAACTGACCCGAGTGACCCCGAGGTCGAGTTCTCGCAGTTCAATCAATGCCCCGATGGTCTTGAGAGAGTTGTCGTCGATGCGTGTTCCGTAAAGGTCCAGGACTTGCAGTTGGTTCTTCAGGGGCAGGAGCCCTGAAATGCCGCGATTGGTGATCCCGGTGTTTCGCAGGCTGACCCCGACAAGGTGTTTCTGGCGTGTCAGTGATTGGAGGACACCGGCCTTGATCCTGCCGTCTTTGTCGATGTGGTCGTCGGTCAACGTCGCGAACGTTGCTGTGGCGGGCGATTCGGCTGAACGCACGGGGACAAAACGTGACAACTCCCGCCAGCGATTGGCGTGTCGAAGTTTCACGGATTGCGCCAGCGGATCCGGTTTCAGTGTGTCGGCGTTTTGGGACAGGCACTGGCCGGTGGTGGCCAGGAGGGCGAGAAGGGCTGTGGCGAGACGTGGCATCGGTGTGTGCTCATGTTGACGCGGGTTGGGACAGCCAGCATCCTCGATGCCAGGGCACGCTGGCAAGTCCGCACAACCGGGAAGCTGGCTCCTTGAGCCGGTTGTGATGTTCGGATCGGCCCTCGTATACTGGCCCCGCCCGAAGACGTTGTCCCTACTGGTGTGGTTGGAATGAACCGTATCGCATGCGCTCTGCTGGTGTTGATCGTGGTGAACCCGGCAGCGAGTGACGCTGCCGATTGGCCGCAATGGCGAGGTCCCGCTCGGAACGGCATTTCCGCCGATACCGGTTTGTTGCAACGTTGGCCCAAGGGGGGGCCGAGATTGGTTCGAACGGTCAAAGGGCTGGGCAATGGGTACGCCAGCCAGGTGATTGCCGCCGGGCGAGTGGTCACAATTGGCAAAGATGGTCAGGCGGTGTTTGCCAGGTGCTTCTCTGAAAAAGACGGCACCAGGTTGTGGTCGACGCAGATCGGGAAGAGCGGTCGCAAGGCACTGTCGACACCCACGATTGACGGCGACCGGGTCTACGCGCTGGATCCCGACGGAAATCTGCACTGCCTCCAGGCCGAAGACGGAAAGGTCATCTGGAAACGGAGTTTTGCGGCTGAATTTGGTGGTCGGCTGCAAAATGGCCGAGGGTTTGCCGAATCGCCACTGGTTGATGGCGAGTCGGTGGTCGGGACACCTGGTGGGGCTGACCACACGATGGTCTTGCTGGACAAGATCAGCGGCAAGGCCCGCTGGAGTTGTGCCGTCAAGCCGTTTGGACCGCGTGGGCGTGTCGGCGCGGGGTTTTCTTCTCCGGTGGCCCTGACGGTGGGGGGAGTGAGGATCTACGTCCAGTTCATAGGTCACGGCGTGATCGGGGTTCGTGCATCCGATGGAAAGTTTCTGTGGGGATACAACAAGATCGCCGTTCCCCAAGCGAATATTCCCACCCCTGTGACTGTCGGGAACCGGGTGTTCGCCTCCAATGGCTACAACTGCGGGTCGGCGTTGTTGACGTTGTCGGGTGACGGACGCGGCGGAGTCAAAATGGCCGAAGAATATCATCTGAGGGGGCGTGAATTCCAAAATCATCACGGTGGGTTTGTGCACGTGGATGGTCATATTTACGGAGGCCACGGAAGCAACAACGGGTTGCCAACGTGCATCGAGTTGGATTCCGGTGATGTGTTGTGGAAACGACGTGGTCCCGGGTCGGGGTCGGCGGCAATGCTCTTTGCTGACGGAAACCTTTACATGAGATACTCCAACGGTGTGGTGGCCCTGGTGGATGCCACTCCTGATGGGTTCCGGCTGACCGGAACGTTGAGGTTGCCCGGCGTTGGGAACGACAGCTGGTCCCATCCGGCGTTGGCCAACGGTCACCTCTATCTGCGCGAAAATGATTCGTTGCACATTTACGATGTGCGAGCCGGAGAGTGACGTCTACCGGGAGGCTGAGGTGACGGCACCCGACGCGAGTCGATCGGGAGCGATGCTGAGAATGGGGCTGTTGCTGGGCTTCGGTGGCCTCGTGGCGGTGGGCGTCTGGTTCACGGGTGGAGGCCGTGTGGCGACGTGGTTGATCGAGCGTGAAGAGGTGCTCGAGAGGTGGGTCGCTCAGAACGCATTCGCGGCTGGACTGACGGCGCTAGGGGTCTATGTCGTTGTCGCAGGATTGTCGATCCCCGTGGCGACGGTGTTGTCGCTGGCGTTGGGGCGGTTGCTCGGTTTTTGGCCCGCGCTGCTTGTTGTCAGTTTCGGTTCAACAATCGGGGCGACACTGGCGATGATGGCAGCCCGGACGCTGTTGCGAGAATCCGTACTGAAGCGGCTGGGGGTGAAGGGGCAGGGGGTGCTGGCGAGATTTGATCGCAATGGCGCTTTCTATCTGTACACGTTGCGAATGATGCCGCAGATGCCCTTTGTTCTGGTCAACCTGGTTATGGGACTGTCGGCAGTCCGGATCTGGACCTTCTACTGGATCAGCCAGGTCGGGATGTTGCCGGCGACATCCCTGATCGTTTTGACGGGCTCTCAATTGCCGTCCTTGGCTGCGGTGGCACGTGGTGAGACTGCAGAGATCCTGACGTGGCCGTTGATGGCGAGCCTGGTTGTGTTGGGATTCTTTCCATTGGCGGTACGGTTGTGCTGGCCCGTTGACGGTGGTGAAGAACCAGGCGGGGATGGTCGGGAGAGTGTGAGTTGACCGGATCATCTTGGTGCCGTTTGAGGATGTGATCTATACTGTTCGGATACTGGTGGCTGATGCCACGATGTCGTTTGGGACCTCGGATTGACGACGTGATGACTCGCCTGAGACTGATCTCCGTTGTTTTGCTGGCGGCCGTGTGTAGCGATGCCGCCGCCGCAACTCCGCAGTCGGTGCCGATCGATTTCGAGCGAGACATTCTCCCTATCTTCACTCGGTTTGGGTGCAACGCAGGCTCGTGTCACGGGAAGCAGGCTGGCCAGAACGGTTTCAAACTGTCCCTGCTGGCCTTCGATGCCGATTTCGATTTTGATGCGTTGACTAAAGAGGGGCGGGGCCGCCGAGTGTTCGCTGCCGACCCCGCTCGCAGTCTGCTTTTGAGCAAACCGACCGGTCGGAACCCTCATGGGGGCGGGAAACGGATTGAATCCGACGGCCCGGAATATCAGCGTTTGTTGGCATGGATCCGGGCGGGAATGCCCCGCCGGACTCCCGATGCCTCACGGTTGCAGAAGATCACAGTCAAACCCGAGCAGGAAATCCTCTCGCTCAGGGGAACACGACAGATCCAGGTCACCGCTCACTACAGTGACGGCAGCCGGCGGGATGTGACGCGGTACACCCAGTTTCAATCGAATGAAGCCGCTATTGCCGGGGTGGACGAAAACGGGCTGGTCACGGCACAGGGGATCTTCGGCGAAGCGGCCATCATGGCTCGCTACATGGGGCAGATTGCTGTCTTTCGGTCGACGATCCCTCTCCCGGGGGTGGTGCCACAAAAGACATATGACCAATTGCCGCGGAACAACTTCATTGACGGGTTGGTCTGGAAGAAGCTTCAACGTTTGCGAGTTACGCCTTCGGCTGGCTGCAGCGACGAGAAGTATCTCCGGCGTGTGTACATCGACATCATTGGCCGTCTGCCGAACCCGAAAGAGGCACAGTCGTTTCTTGACGATTCGCGACCGGATAACCGCAAAAGACTGGTCAACACGCTGCTGGATCATGATGAATATGCAGAGCACTGGGCCAACAAGTGGGCGGATCTGTTGCGGCCCAACCCGTACCGGGTGGGCATCAAGGCCGTGCTGAACTACGACGCATGGGTTCGGCGAGCGTTTCGTCAGAACATGCCGTATGACCAATTCGTTCGAGAATTGGTGGCGGCCCGCGGCAGCACGTACCGCAATGGAGCGGTGACGCTGTTTCGCGACAGGCGGAACCCGGCCGAGCGAACGACGATCGTGACGCAATTGTTCCTGGGCATCCGTTTAGAGTGTGCCCGGTGCCACCACCACCCGTTCGAGATCTGGGCACAGGAGGACTTCTACAGTTTCGCCGCCTATTTTGCCCGAGTTGGGAACAAGGGCACCGGTTTGTCCCCTCCGATTTCTGGCTCCGAAGAAGTTTTCTACAGCACTCCTGGCGCCAGTTCGCTGACGCATCCCCGCACCGGTGCGACCCTGTCTCCGAAGCCGCTTTTCGGTGTCGCACCGGCTCTGGATGGGGAAACCGATCCTCGCGAGTCACTGGCGGCATGGATCACTTCGAAGCAGAATCCGTTTTTCGCCAAGGTGATGGTCAATCGGGTCTGGGCTGACCTGATGGGACGAGGGTTGGTGGAACCTGTCGACGACTTGCGAGCTACAAACCCTCCGACGAACCCGGAACTCCTTGATGCGTTGGCGAGAGATTTTCAGGCCGCCGATTTCGACATCAAGTCATTGGTGCGACGCATCACCGCCTCGCACGTCTACGCCCTCAGTTCGATTCCAGGCCCTCGCAATGTCCAGGATACGCATCACTACTCCCGGCACTACAGGCAACGGCTTCGGGCGGAAGTGATGCTGGATGCGATCTGTGAGATCACAGGGGTCCCGGAATCCTACTCGGGCATGCCGCCCGAATCGCGGGCCAAGGAATTGTGGACGACACGTATCGGGTCGCTGTTTCTTGATGCGTTTGGTCGGCCGGATCCGAATCAGGATCCGCCGTGTGAACGGACCCCCGATACGACGGTTGTGCAGTCCTTGCACCTGATGAACTCGGAAAACCTCTACAAAAAGGTGACAGACAACGACGGGTGGGCTGCTCAGTTGGCCGGGAGCAAACGAACTCCTGAAGAGATTGTCCAGCAGTTGTATCTGGCGATATACTCGAGGGCGCCGGACAGTGAAGAACGCGTGATAGGTCGCGGCCTGTTCCAGAAAAAGGGGACCACTCGTCGGCAGGCGGTCGAAGACTTAATGTGGGCGTTGATCAACACACCGGAATTCGTGTTCAAGGATTGATTCGATTCGCTCCCGAAATGGGATAACCGACAGGAATAAACATGAGCCGATCGACCAGCGTGACTTCGCGATACTGCGATGGACTGACACGCAGAAACTGTCTTCAGCTTGGCCTGGGGGCTCTGACAGGTGCGGGCTTGTCCCAGATGCTGCAACTGCGGGCCGAGTCGGAGTCGGCAGATGCTCGCAAACGGAGTTGCATCCTGGTCTGGCTTGACGGTGGGCCGACGCACTACGAAACGTTTGATCCGAAACCGAACGCGCCGAAAGAGGTGCGGGGTGAGTTCAACCCGATTTCAACCTCGATTCCCGGCATTCAGTTCTCAGAGAAACTGGTCCGGTTGGCCAAGGCGGCCGGCGACTTTGCCGTTATCCGTTCCATTCGGCACAACCAGGGGAACCACGGAGCCGGTAACCATTACATGATGACCGGTGCTCCCCCGCGTATTCCGGTCTCGTGCGGTGCATTCGTCAGCTTCCACCCGAGCCTGGGCAGTGTGACGGCACATGATCGTGGCGAGAGCCGTGGGCTCCCGTTGTACTTCTCGATTCCAAGAATGTCGCGGTCGGGCGGTCCCAACTTCCTGGGAGCACGATTCGCTCCGTTTGTGGTGCCCGATGATCCTAACAGCAAGGGTTTTCGGGTCCGTGATGTCGCCCTGCCCAAGGGCTTGGCCGATCTGAGATTCGGGTCGCGCAGAGAGCTTCGAGGATTGGTCGACAAGCTGAAACGTATCGAAGACAAAACAGCCGGCGACCCCGTGTTGGCTCTCGATGATTATTACCGCCAGGGCTACAACCTCGTCACGTCTCCGGAAGCCCAAAAGGCGTTCGATATTCACTCCGAGAGTGAAAAGGTGCGTGATTCTTACGGTCGGAATTCCTTCGGGCAACGGGCGCTTTTGGCTCGTCGGCTCGTCGAAGCTGGAGTGCCGTTCGTCACGCTTTATGAGGGCGGATGGGACAACCACGGCGGAATCTTTCCGAACCTCAGGAAACGGTTGCCGAAGTGGGACCAGACGTTGTCCACATTGCTCTCGGATCTTTCGCAACGGGGGTTGCTGGACTCGACCCTGGTCGTGGTTCTCGGGGAATTCGGCAGAACGCCGAAGATCAACGGAAGGGCAGGACGGGACCACTGGTCCAACGCGATGTCGGTCATGATGGCCGGTGCAGGTACTCCGGGCGGACAAATTGTCGGAGCCACTGATCGCGCCGGGTACTCGGCGGTCGACCGAGTGCTGTCTCCGGAGAATTTTGCGTCGACGGTGTACACGAAGCTGGGAATCAATCCGGACCTCGTGTTGCACACGCCGCAAGGGCGACCGGTCCACCTGGTTAGCGACCCCACTCCCATTCGGGAACTCCTGGGGTGATCCGGCCGACTGGGTTGACTGTCGCTCTCTTGGTCGTGGCGCATGCGGTTGTCGCCGCCAGGGCTGCCGACGAGGCCGGACTCACACATCTGGTTCCCAGCGGGGGCCAGCAGGGGAAGAGTGTCGAGGTCGTGTTGCTCGGCACTCTCAACGGTGGCGATCAACGACGGGCCTGGGCCAGCCACCCCGGACTGAGTGTGGAATTCGGCAAGAAAGCCGACCGCGTGCAGGTGGTGATTAAACCTGACGTCCCGCCCGGGCGACATTTCCTGAGGGTGGCCAACGCCGGGGCGGCGAGTCCTTTGCTTCCGTTCGTGGTGTCTCCGATCGCCGAGGTGGCGGAGAAAGAGCCCAACGGGCGAATAGCCGACGCGCAGAAATTTGACGCGACCCCACGGGTTGTCAATGGCGTGCTGTCCGAGTCCAGGGATGTCGACACCTTTGGTGTTCCACTCAAGGCTGGTCAGACTCTCGTTGTGGCGATGATGGCACACACCGAACTCGGGTCGCCGATGGATGGGCTGTTGCAGATTGTCACCGAAAAAGGGTTCGTGGTGGCCCAGGATGACGATTCGTTGGGGCTCGACGCGTTCGTGACGTTTACCCCCAAACGCGACGGTCAGTATTTCATCCGGACATTTGCGTTTCCGGTGAAGACCAACTCAACCATCGGACTGGCCAGCGGAAAAGACTTTGTCTACCGATTGACGATCACGTCTGGGCCGTACGTGGATTTTACGGTTCCTGCAGCGTTTTCGGTCAAGGCGCCTAGCCAGTTGCTGGTCGCGGGTTGGAATCTGACCGATGCCCAGGCGAAATGGACGATCGACCCCAAAACCACAGGGGTTGGTGGGCGTTACACGCAGCCCCACTGGGCAAACACGGTTTCTCTGAAACCGGTAAAACACTCCGTCGTGGTCGAGGTCGAACCCAACGGGCGAAAGCAGCCACAGGCGGTCTCGGTGCCGGCGACCGTGTCTGGCCGCATTGAGAAGGACAAGGACCGTGACGTGTTCGAATTCAATGCCGTAAAGGGAAAGCCCCTGCGAGTGTCGGTCGAATCGCGTCGGTTGGGGTATCCCCTGGATCCGGTATTGCGCATCAGTGACTCCAAGGGGAAGATACTCACCGAGACTGATACGCGGTCGGCCGACAAGATTGATGAAACGGTCAACTGGACTCCTCCTGCCGACGGGAAATTCCAAGTGGAGGTGCGAGATCTTTTTGAACACGGAGGCGAACGATTCGTTTACCGGTTGACGATCGAGCCTGCACCGGTCCGCGTGGCGGCGACAGTGGAGAAAGGGGTCTGGGAACTGGGGCCGAAGACATTGGACCTGAAGGTCGCCGTTGTTCGCAGTGGTGGTTTCGACAAGCCTGTGCGGTTCGAACTGGCTGACGTTCCGCCTGGAGTGGAAGCTGCGGCCGTGATATCCGAGCCCAAGGGGGCGTCGGCCAAGGCGGTGACGCTGAAGATTCAGCGCAAGCCTGATGGCAAGGCCGTCGGTGGTACGTTGCGGATCGTTGGGCGAGTCGAAGGCGAAAAGGTCCCCGTGGCGGTTGCGACGGCCCCGATTCCGCGTCTTGCCGATCGCTCGGAATTCCTGTGGTTGGTGGTCAAGCCGGCGGCGAAAAAGGCGGCCGGCAAGAAGAAAAAGTAGGTCGGGCAATCACCTGCTTCCGGCTTCCTGCTCGCTGACCACGCAGCCCAGGCGTTGGACTTCCTTGTCGGGCAGGCTGACGTAAAGCGGCAGATAGACGATTCTGTCGAAGGCGGTCCGGATCGTGGTTGCTGTGTCGGCACGACCATCGGGAGGCACGATGATCTCCATGCTGGCCCCTTGTGTGGCGTCGAAGCCTTCGTGGCGGAGACGAGAGATCAAGGACTGGGGGTCGTGTGAGAGAACCGGGAAGACCCAGAAAGTGTGGTTGTCACCCTGGTGGCCAAGCAGCGCGGCGGCCGGCCGCGTCGCGCAGCGGAGTCGCTCTCCGATCGCGGTGCGACGGGCGAGGGTTTCCGAATCAAAGCGAAGGAGTCGCCGGCACATCAGTGCGAGCAGCGGGGTGCAGGGGCGCCTTTCGATTTGTGGAACCAGGTCGGCGCCGGGGAAGCCACGTGCGAAGTTGTTGAGGACGTGATCAAAATTCCGCCTGCACAAACTGAGTGTAAGCCGGAATGCGAAAAACATGGGCCGGTAGGCCAGCAGCTTCATCAGGCAGGCTCGTGCGAAACGTGACGCGAAGGAGAGTCTTCGTTGCACGGGCCAGTTGTCGTGTTCTCGAATGACGGCATTGGCGAGTTCCGCGTCGCGAATGGTGACCAGCGCACCACCGAGAGCTGTGGATGTCTTGATCGTTCCGAAACTGAACATCGACGCCAGGCAGCCCGGGGTTCCCGTCCAGTCCGGACCTGTGAAGGCCTGCGCACAGTCTTCCAGGACCTCGATGTCGTGGCGTTTGGCGAAATCGAGGACAGGTGTCATGTTGCTTCGAGTGCCGAAGAGGTGAGCAAATATGAGGCCTCGGGTGAGAGGAGTCGTGGCCTGTTCGAGGGATTCGAGTGTGGGAGCGGCCGTGTTTAGATCCAGGTCGACCGGGACAGGGACGAAACCGTGGTGCCGAACGATTCTCGCCATGTCGGGAATCGTCATTGCCGACATCAGGATTTCCGATCCCCTGGGCCAGTCGAGTTGGCCCAGGATCAGGTGCAGGCCGCTGCGGACGGACATTGTGGGCAGGGTTTGACCGTCGGCAGGCCATGCGTCGAGTACGTTGGCGGTGGCTCGGCGACGGTTCCAGCGGAAAACGAAGGCCGCACGGAGCGAGGCCATGTCCAACCAACCGATATCAAGTCGCTTTCTCGGCCACATGGCAGCGATGCTAACACATTCGTTGACGTGCGGACGTGTTCCCAAATCCGGTTGCACCACGCGACGGGGGGTGCTTGCTCGCGTTCGAACGGTTGGGTAAGGTTGGGGCAATTCTCGCGGCCGTACCGGGTAGAGGGGGCCGCAGTCGCACCTCGTTTCCTCCAAACGTGACGTATCCGATGAAAAAGTTCTCAGCCGGCTCGTGTCGTACCGGGATGTTCTTGGCCCTGTTCAGCACACTGCTTCTTGTGTCGACAGACCAATCACACGCTGACGATGCTCTGGATTGGTCTCATTGGCGCGGTCCGGAAATGAACGGGATCTCACGAGAAAAAGGGATCGTTGACACCTGGAACCCGGCTGGCAAGGGGCAGAATGTCCTCTGGAAGAGTGAGGACGCCGGTGGCCGATCCACTCCGATCGTGATGAAGGGAAAGCTCTACACGATCGTCCGCAACAATCCCGGGACCAAGAACGAGGGCGAAAAGGTCGTCTGTCTGGATGCAGCAACGGGCAAGACGATCTGTGAGTACGCTTTCAACGTGTTTCTCTCCGACGTGCCTGACACACGCGTTGGGTGGTCTTGCGTCACGGGAGATCCGGAAACCGAAAACGTTTTCGCGCTGGGTGTCTGTGGCCAGTTCCAATGCCTGAAGGTGGTGAACGGTCAGTTTCAGGTCCAGTGGGAGCATTCCCTCAGCGAAGAGTATGGACTTCTGAGTACCTACGGTGGTCGGACCAATGTCCCGGTGATCCATGGGCAGGTGGTTGTGATCAGTGCCGTGGTGATCGGGTGGGGCAAGATGGCCAAGCCGGCGCATCGGTTCATCGCTTTTGACAAGCGCAACGGCCAGCCTGTTTGGTTTGAGGGGACACGACCGCTGCCTTACGACACGACCTACAGTTCGCCGGTTTTGACGGTGATCAACGGGCAGCGATTGATGGTGTTTGGGTCCGGCGATGGTGGGATCCATGCTTTTCAGCCTCTGACAGGCCGGAAAATCTGGACGTACAACGTGTCGCGTCGTGGAGTGAATACGACTCCGCTGATCGTCGGCAACACGATCTACGGTGGTCACAGCGAAGAGAATATCGATTCGAACAAGATGGGGGCGCTGTTTGCCATCGATGGATCCAAAGCAGGTGATATCACCAAGAGTGGTGAGAAATGGCGCGTGTCAGAATGGTTTGTCGGCAAGAGTTCACCGGTCCATGTGGATGGTCGGATTTATGCCGCTGAAGACAAGGGGACACTCTTGGTGGTCGAGGCGGCCGATGGCCGGCTCGTGCAGAAACTGAAATTGCGAGGCCCGGTACGTGCGAGTCCGCTGTACGTGGATGGCAAGATTTTCATCTGCACATCCAACGGGATTTGGTGGACGTTGAAGCCCACCAAGACAGGCGTCGCGGGCAAGCCAAAACGACTGCGGGGAATCGAGGTCTACGGATCACCCATTGTCTCGCATGGGCGGCTCTACGTGCCAACGACCGGGGCCCTGTACTGCGTGGGAGTCAAGGGGACGAAGCCGTCGGCCGACAAGCGGCCGGAGGCTCCTAAGGAGACCCCCAGGGAAGAGGATGCCGAGGTGGCTCACGCCCAGGTTGTACCTGTCGAGAGCCTCCTGAAGCCGCGAGCAGACGGGGGCCAGGCTCAGGAATTTCAGGTCAGGCTGTTCAACGCCAAGGGGCAGTTTCTCAGGATGGCGAAGGCCGACGAGGTGGAGTTCTCTGTCCAAGGACCCGGAAAAATCTCCAAGCGGGTCCTTCCGGGAGGCGGCAAGGGATGGGAGTACGCGACTCCCAAGTCTCTGGCTCACACGTCGGTGGGCGTCACGGCGAAATTCGGAAAGCTGGTCGGGTCGGCGAGGATTCGTCTGGTGCCGGATTACAACTGGAAATTCGATTTCAGTGACGGTCAGGTTCCGGTCAGCTGGGTTGGATGCCGGTACCGCCACATTGCGCTCGATTATGACTTGTTCAAGAAGGTTGAGAAGGAGAACCCGCTCGCCGGACAGCTCTACATTTACCTGATGACCAGTTTTACCAATTCGAACAATCCGGCAGTCACCACGGGGAAGGCTCCTCAAGTCTACAATGACGGGTCTCCAAGGAGGACGTGGTCGGCCATGCTCCGCTTCCTTGGCCTGCTGGGGCAGGTCAAAACTGTGGATGACGCCAAGGCGAAGCTTGATCCGTCTCTGGCGATTTTGACACGAGAGAAATTCGTCGCCAAGCATGCCTGGTCGGCCCCCAAGGGCGGTGTTCAACTGGCCGTCACGCGGGGTGGGCGCAAGGTGGACGGCAACGGGGTGATGGTGAAGATCAAGACTATCCCCAAGGGAGCTCGCAGCCAGGGCTGGATGGGATTCATTGATGGTTCCAATTACACGATCCAGTCGGACGTGCTGGGGGCCACCAAGGACAAGAAACAGCCGGACATCGGGTTGACCGCACAGCGGTACACGTTGACGATGCTCGGTGCCGGCCAGGAATTGCAGATCCGCACCTGGCCGACGCAGTTGAGGATGGCCAAGACGATTCCGTTCACGTGGGAGCCCAACAAGTGGTACACGATGAAGCTGGAAGCCCGGGTGCTGCCCGGTGCTGACGGCAAATCGTCCAGGGCGGTACTCAAGGGCAAGGTCTGGGTGCGAGGCGAAAAAGAGCCCGACAAATGGCAGGTCGAGGCCATCGACGAGGTGCCCAACGTCAAAGGCAGCCCAGGTCTGTTCGGCAACGCGATCGACGCCGAGATCTTTTACGACAACATCACGGTGACCAAAGGTAAGTAGTCACCTATTCCCAGGCGGGAACCCACCTCCAGAGACTCTTCGCACAAAGGACCGAGATGATGAACCGAACCCTCAGCTTGACGGCATGGCTTGGCCTTGCCGCATTGATGGTCGTGCCGCTGACCGTAGCCCAGGACAAGGCGAAGAAGCCCGGGACGTATGACCCGACGGCTGTGGCCATGGCCGAGATCGCCACTTTGAAGGTGGGCAAGCTCGACTGGCCTCAGTGGGGTGGTTCCAGTGGACGGAACAATACTCCGCAGGGCGTCAACATCCCCATTACGTGGGACATCGACTCCGGCAAGAACATCAAGTGGCAATCCAAGCTCGGTTCACAGACCTACGGAAACCCGGTTGCAGCCAACGGCAAAATCTATGTCGGCACCAACAACGGCGGTGGTCACATCAAGCGGTACCCAGCCACAGTCGATCTCGGCTGCATGCTTTGTTTCGATGCCTCCAACGGCAAATTGCTGTGGCAGCACTCGAATCCGAAATTGACCACCGGCCGCGTACACGATTGGCCGTTGCAGGGCATTTGCGATTCCCCGTACGTTGACGGGAAACGGGTGTGGTACGTGACGAGCCGCGGCACCGTTGCCTGCCTGGACACTGAGGGATTTCACGACGGGAAGAACAACGGGCCGTTCACTTCCGAACCGAACGAGAACAAGGACGAGGCCGACGTGATCTGGTCCTTCGACATGATGAAGGAGTTGGGCGTCTCTCAGCACAACATGTGCAGTTGCTCGGTGACGTGCGCCGGCGAGGTCCTGTTCGTCAACACGTCAAACGGTGTCAGCTTCGAGCATCTCGGGATTCCCGCCCCGAAGGCGGCGAGTTTCATCGCCATGGACCGCAACACCGGCAAGGTTCTGTGGACCGACAGGTCGCCGGCGACAGCGATTTTGCACGGGCAGTGGTCCAGTCCGACGTACGGCGTGTTCGGTGGTCAGCCACAGGTGATTTTCGCCGGTGGCGATGGCTGGGTGTACAGCTTCGATCCCAAGGGGGATGGCAAGGGCGCAGCAAAACTGCTATGGCGTTTCGATGCCAATCCCAAAGAGGCCAAGTGGATTCTCGGCGGGCGTGGCACGCGGAACAACATCATCGCGACTCCGGTCGTCTATGACGGGCTGGTCTACGTGGCCGTTGGACAGGATCCCGAGCATGGAGAGGGCATGGGCCACTTGTGGGCTATTGACCCCACCAAGCGGGGGGACACCAGTCCGACCAAGGCGTACGACAAGGACGGAAAGGAAATCCCGTTCGAAAAACGTCGGCGACTCCAGAACGTGATTGCCAAGGAGAAGGAAACCATCAAGCCGAATCCCAATCACGCGGACATTTGGCACTACGGTCAAATGACCGAGGAGAAGTACAACGCGACGGACTTCGAGCAACAGATGCATCGGTCGTGTGGAACCGTTGCGATCAAGAAGGATCTGCTCTACATCGCGGACTTCAGTGGGCTGTTTCACTGCCTGGACGCCAAGACGGGGAAGCCTCATTGGACCTACGACATGTTTGCCGCGTCGTGGGCGTCGCCGTTGATTGTTGAGGACAAGGTCTACATCGGTGACGAGGACGGCGACGTGGCCATCTTCCCACTGACGGCTGATCCCAAGAAGGCGCTCAAGGACGTCAACGGGGAATTGGAGCCGGCCCTTGGCGTGATCAACATGGGCAACTCGGTGTATTCGACTCCGATTGTCGCCAACAACGTGTTGTATATTGCCAACAAGTCGACATTGTTCGCTATCAAAGCTCCAGCCAAGTGACGCGGCCATTGCGGCATTGACTCTCAACACCGCAGCGGATCTGCCCAGTTCCGCTGCGGTGTCTTTTGTCGCGCCGTCAGGACGAATTGCCGAAGCGTCAGTCTCGGACTAGAATGGACGTCCGCCGCTGAGCGGCGGTGCACCGTTCCTCGACGTCCCCGCCACAACTCGCCCGCCTCGCTGACGTCCTGCTCCCCAATCGAGCAAACGCACGCTTCCACCGTTCGCACCCGGCGATCTGATGCAGGTTCCCCCGGAAACCACAGCCGCATTTTCCGAAGACGAATTGGCTGCACTCGACGTCGAGGAGCTGCTTGAGGCGACGTCTCCGACTCGAGTGGAGACGGGGCCAGGCGCGTTGTCCACACTGGGGCATTGGGCCCGGGAACTCGGGGGGCAGCGGTTGTTGCTGGTGACAGACCGCGGGCTCCGCGAGGCCGGGCATCAGGAACGCGTGCTGGGGTGCCTGGGCGAGTCAGGGTATGCCCCGGAGTCCGTTGCGGTATTTGGAGACGTCAGGCCGAATCCCACGACCGAGGATGTTGATCGGGCCCTGTCAGTCGCTCGGGAACACGGAAGTGACCTGATCATTGGGCTTGGCGGTGGCAGCAGTCTGGACTGCGCCAAGGGAGTCAATTTCCTTCTGACCAACGGCGGGCGGATCGAGGATTATTGGGGGGTTGGCAAGGCCGATCAACCGATGTTGCCGATGATTGCCGTGCCTACCACCGCCGGGACGGGCAGCGAGGCCCAGTCGTTTGCGTTGATTGCCAACGCCAAGACACACATGAAGATGGCCTGCGGCGACAAGAAAGCCGCGTGTCGGGTTGCGATCCTCGATCCGGAACTGACCCAGACGATGCCCGCTGCCGTGACCGCGGCTACCGGGATTGATGCCATCAGTCACGCCCTGGAAACGGCCGTCACAACGCAACGCAATGGCATCTCCAGTCGGTTCAGCCGCGAGGCCTGGGGTTTGCTGGCGGAGGGTTTTCCTCGAGTCGTGACAGGGGCAAGCGAGATCGATGCGCGCCAGCAAATGCTCTATGGGGCTCACCTGGCCGGTGCGGCAATCGAGAATTCCATGCTGGGGGCAGCTCACGCTCTGGCCAACCCCCTTTCGGCTCACTACGCCATGACTCACGGCGTCGCAATCGGCATCATGTTGCCTCACGTGATTCGGTTCAACCAGGATGTCGTGGGGGAAATTTACGCAGATTTGCTTGCCGCGGCGGGTGCCGAAACGGTGCCCGGAGTCGCTGCCGGTGAACAACTTGCATCATTGGTTGAACGGATGGCCGATGATGCGGGATTGCCACGAACGTTGGCGGAATGCGATATTCGAGATAATCTGTTGGATCAGTTGGCTGCTGAAGCCAATGAACAATGGACGGGTCAATTCAATCCCAGGCCGGTTTCGACCGAAACCCTCAAGGGGCTCTACCAATGCGCCTCACCTCAATGCACCTGATCCTGATTGCCGCAACGTGCCTGTCTGTGGCCCATGCGGCGCCTCCTGGCAAAGTGGCTGTTGCTACCGACGCGTCCTCGTGGCCGAATTTTCGTAACGGTCATGAACTGCGAGGCGTTGCTGCGGCTGCATTGCCCGAAAAGTTGCAGCTGTTGTGGTCGCAACCGATCCCCGACGGAATGGTCTATACGTCGGCGGCTGCCGTCATGGCGGGGCGCGTCTATGCTTCCACGTTGGGTGGGGAACTGTTGTGCCTGGATTTGAAAACCGGCAAGAAACTCTGGAGATATCTCTCGGCACCCAAGCCAGAGCCCGACACGTTCATTCCCGGCTTTCCTGCAGCCCCGACTGTTTCCGAAGCAATGGTTTACGTTGGAGACGAGGACGGAGTGTTTCACGCTGTTGACCGCAAGACCGGGAAGAAGCGGTGGGTATTGAAGACCCAGGCTGAAGTGAACAGTTCGGCAGCAGTTGTCGGAGATCGTGTGATCTTCGGGTCATATGATGCCAATCTCTACTGCGTGGACGCCAAGACCGGCAAGAAAGTCTGGACATTTCAGACGGCGGATCGGATCAACGGGTCGCCCGCGATTGCGGGGGATTACACGTTCGTGACGGGGTGTGATCAGCATCTGAGGATGATCAACATCAAGACCGGCAAGCAGGAAAAGGACATGGCGTTGGGAAGCTTCATGATTGCTTCGCCGGCCATCGTCGGGGACATGCTTTATGTGGGGACGCACGACGGCGAATTCCTTGCCGTGAACTGGAAAACACAGGAAGTGGTCTGGCGGTACAGCGATCCTCAGAAGATGCAGCCCTATCACGCTTCGGCGGCAATTCTCGGCAACCGCATTGTTGTCGGCTGTCAGGACAAGCGGGTGCATTGCATCGACAGAAAGACCGGAAAACGCTTGTGGGCATTTTCCACCCGGGCGCAGGTGAACAGTTCGCCGGTGATTGCGGGCAACCGGGTGTATTTTGGTTCTGCAGACCGCAACATCTATGCCGTGGAACTTGCCAACGGAAAACCTGTCTGGAAGTTTCGTGGAAAATCGGACTTCAATGCCGCACCGTCGGTCGCCGGCGGCCGGTTGTTGATCGGATCGGAAGGTACCCAGGCACGCCTGCTCTGTTTCGGCGCGAAATGATGGCAACCGACACCAGCAGCACAACAGAAGTTGGCAGTTACTTCATCTCGAATTACCCGCCGTTTTCGCAATGGACTGGCGAGGCCGTGGCTGAGATCGAAGGGGCTTTGGATGCGGTTGGCCCGGATCCGGTGCCATTGGGAATGTATCTGCACATTCCCTTCTGCCGGAAACGCTGCAAGTTCTGCTACTTCCGCGTCTACACGAATCAGAATGCCCAGGCGATCGCCAACTACGTGGAGGCGATTGCTGCGGAGGCGAAAATGGTCAGCCGACGGCCGGGCGTTGCCGGGCGGAAACTGGAGTTCGTTTATTTTGGCGGAGGGACACCCTCTTATCTCAGTTCTCGACAACTCCGATTTCTCAGGGACTCGGTTGCAGAATCCTTCTCTTGGGAAACTGCCAAGGAGGTGACTTTCGAGTGCGAGCCTGGCACGTTGAACCTCGAGAAGGTCAAGACGTTGTCGGAAATCGGTATCACGCGGGTTTCACTGGGTGTCGAGAATTTCCACGACGGGATTCTTGAAGAGAATGGTCGAGCCCACCTGTCGCCCGAGATCTTCCGCGCCTATGACTGGATTCAGCAGGTCGGGTTTCCGCAGGTCAATATCGATCTGATTGCCGGGATGGTTGGCGAAACAGAAGAGAACTGGGCGGCGTGTGTCGAGAAGGCCGTCGAGATGCAGCCCGACAACATCACGATCTACCAGATGGAACTGCCTTTCAACACGGTCTACTCTCAGCAGATCAAAGACGAGGGGGTTGCCTCGCCAGTGGCCGACTGGCCGACGAAGCGCCGATGGGTCAGCGAGGCCATGGACCGGCTGCAGGCGGCTGGGTATCACGTTTCCAGTGGCAACGAGATGGTCAGCAATCCCGAGACGGACCGGTTTGTCTATCGTGACAACCTGTTCCGCGGATCTGACATCGTGGCGCTGGGCGTGTCCAGTTTTGGGCACTTTCAGGGCGTGCATTATCAGAATCTCGATGCGATAGAAGAGTACCAGTCCGCCGTCGATGCTGGGGGATTGCCGATCAACCGTGCACTGAGGCCCAGTAAGACACAGAGGTTGATTCGGGAATTCGTCTTGCAACTGAAGGAAGGGGCTGTGGAACTTTCCGCGTTGGACCGGAAGTTTGGCGTAAGAGTGGTTGACGAATTCAGCGAGGCCCTGGGTAACCAACAAAATGCCGGCTACCTGGAAGTGGACGATGAAACGGTTCGGTTGACTCGAAAGGGCCTGCTGCAGGCCGATAGCCTGTTGCCGGAATACTTCGAACCCGAGTATCGTCGGGTGCGGTACACCTAGAGGCGGATGCGACCGAGAAGTCCGTGAATCCTCATGACGAACTCCATGCCCTGACCGGGCTGTTTGATGGTGGCGACCGATTGGTGCAATCGGCTGAGCATGTGTCGTCGGCGCTGACACCGTCGCCGTACAACGAGATGCTCGTTCACAATCACCATATGACGGTGACGATGGAGGAATACCACGGCAGTGCTGTGGAGGTGAAAATTGTCGACCAGGTCGATCGTGACGGCCTGTACTGCCGGAAAATTGTTCTGTTGACGCTCGACACCGCACAGGTGGTGCAATTCGGGATCGTCAGGTTCAATTTCCATTACGTCACCGAGGCTGTCCGTGACGAGATCGTCGCCGGTCAGACACCGTTGGGACGTGTTCTGATCAATCACAACGTCCTCCGTCACATTGACCTGGGGGCGATACTTCGAGTGACCGCCGGCGATGAACTGGCCGGGTTGTTGAAGATGACCTCCGGCGGAGTCACTTACGGCCGGTTGGCAACAATTTTCTGCAACCAGCACCCCGCGGTCGATCTTCTTGAGATTTCAGCCCCTTTGGTTTCGGGTGGTAACGCTGATGATCGCAATTGATTCATTGGAAACCAGTGCCGCTGACGTGGTTGTTGTCGGTGGCGGTCCCGCCGGTGCCACCACCGCCGCGCTGATTGCGGAGGCGGGCTACAAGGTGGTGGTGTTTGAACGAGAGGTCATTCCGCGTTTTCACGTGGGCGAGTCGTTAATACCGGCCACCTATTGGACACTCCATCGACTGGGCTTGGTGGAAAAACTCAAGGCGAGCGGTTTTCCGAAGAAATTCAGCGTCCAATTTGTCACCGAGTCAGGAAAGGAGACCTCTCCGTTCTATTTTGACGAGTTCAAGCCACATGAAAGCTCGCAGACCTGGCAGGTCTGGCGAGACGATTTCGATCAAATGCTGATCGAATGTGCTGAGCAGCGAGGCGCGGAGGTTGTATGCGAAGCCCAGGTGACTGAAGTTGTGTTCGACGAGGACCAGGTGACGGGGGTCTACGTGAGACGGGCCGGGGACCAGAGCGGAGAGTCCTCGAGGTTCGTGTCTGCGCGAGTCGTGGTGGACGCGAGTGGCCTGTCGGCCTTCCTGGCGAGCCGGATGGGGCTGAAGGAAGCTGACCCGCTGTTGCGGAAGGCTACGGTGTGGGGGTACTTCCGGGGGGCTGCGCGTGACGAAGGTCGTGACGAAGGAGCCACGATCATCTTGCAGACAGAGGGCAAGCGGTCCTGGTTCTGGTACATTCCGCTTCCGGATGACATTGTCAGCGTGGGGTGCACAGGAGACCTGCGGTACATGTTTCCGGGAGGAGGGGTTGATCTGGAGGCCCTCTGGGGCCGAGAACTTGCTCGTTGCCCAGCGATGCAGCGGCGGCTGATCGAGGCGGTTCGCGAGGGGCCGCTGCGGAGCACTCGCGACTTCAGCTACAAGGCGACAAAGGCGGCCGGCGACGGCTGGGTTCTTGTCGGTGACGCCGTGGGCTTCATAGACCCGGTGTACTCTTCGGGCGTGTACCTGGCACTGAAGTCGGGCGAAATGGCGGCCGACGCAGTCGTGAATGGGCTGGCCGCCGGTGATGTGTCGGGCGAACGGCTGGGGGCCTGGAAGGAGAATTATGACAAGGGCGTCATGCACTTCCACAAGCTGGTCTACGCATTTTACACACCGGGATTCAGTTTTGGCGGCCTGCTGCGTGAGCATCCTGAGTGTATGGAACATCTGGCCAACATCCTGATGGGCAATGTTTTCGAACCCGGTGTTGGGGCGCTGTTCGAGGCCATAGGCGACGTGAAGCCTCCAGCGGAAAACGAACCGTTGATGGTGCCGATGGGCGAAGAGGAGGAGAACTGAGCCATGTCGGAAATCCGATCGAGGCCTCAAGCGACCAGGACCGTGTTCTGGGTGGCCGTGCTACTGCTGGTCCTCGGACAGCAGTGGCCGGGGTTCTGGTCCACTGAAGCACTGGTTTTCGGGTTTCTCCCGGCTCCGTTGTTCTATCACGTCGTGGTGTCACTGGCGGCCGTGGTGGTGTGGTGGATCGGGACAGTGGTTGCGTGGCCGGACGACACCCTGGATGCGATGGATAGTGGTGGGGAGCGGGGGGGAGACCCGTCTGCCAACGATCCGTCTACCACGGGAGGGGTGGCGTGACGCAGTTGGCGATCATCATCGGATATCTGCTTTTGCTCCTGGGGCTGGGGGCTGCTGCGTCAAAGTTTTCGCGTGGCACCAGTCGAGATTATCTGTTGGCCAGCCATTCGATAGGGCCGGTGCTTTTGTTGATGTCACTGTTCGGCACCACCATGACCGCTTTTGCTCTGGTGGGGTCGACCGGCAAGTCGTTCCAACTGGGCGTCGGTGTTTACGGCTTGATGGCGTCCTCGAGCGGCATCGTCCATTCTCTGTGCTTCTTCTTGATCGGAGTCAAACTCTGGAAACTCGGCCAACGGCACGGCTACACCACGCAAGTGCAATTCTTCCGTGATCGGCTGGGGTCTCATCGCTTTGGCTACCTGCTGTTTCCAGTGCTCGTCGGACTGGTGATTCCTTACCTTTTGATTGGAGTCCTGGGAGCGGGTGCTGTTGTCAACGGTGTGACACGTGGCACGTTTGCGGAGGCGTTTGCGAATTCCGGCCATGGTGTGCCTCCGTGGCTGGGGTCACTGGTTATCTGCCTGGTGGTGCTGGTGTACGTGTTTGCCGGTGGCATGAGAGGGACCGCGTGGGCCAATACATTTCAGACGGCGGTGTTCATGGTCCTGGGTGTTGTCACTTTCGTGGTGATCGCACGGGAAATTGGCGGCGGTGAGAGTTTTCTCGAGAGCTTGAGAGGAGCGACGTCACGGGTGCTGGAGGCTCATCCCGAAAAACTCGTGATGAAGCCGCCCAAGTTGTTCTTTTTCAGTTTCTTGCTGATACCTCTTTCTGCCGGAATGTTTCCTCATCTGTTCCAGCACTGGCTGACAGCGCGAAGTGCGTCAACGTTCAAGTTGCCGGTCATCGTCCATCCGTTGTTCATTCTCATCGTATGGGTGCCGTGTGTCATGGTCGGTGTCTGGGCGACTTCGGCGATGGTTGGCGGGCAACTGGTATTTGACGAGCCACCCAAGAACGTCAACACGGTGCTGCCGATCCTTTTGGGAAAAGTGGCAGGGCCGGTGCTTTCCGGATTGCTGTCGGCCGGGATCCTTGCAGCTGTGATGTCCTCGTTGGACAGCCAGTTCCTGTGCCTGGGGACAATGTTCACCAACGATATCGTGCTGTGCCGTCGTGGGGGCGCCGCGGAGACCGATGATCGTCGCGTGGTCCGGATGGCTCGCTTGTTCATCGTGGCCATCGTCGGCGTCACCTATTTGTTGAGCCTCGGTGAGCCGGCGGGCATATTTGATCTTGGGCTGTGGTGCTTTGCGGGATTCACTGGCTTGGTGCCGCTGGTCCTGGCCGCCCTGTATTGGCGGAGGCTGACCCTGCCGGGGGCGGTGGCCAGTGTGCTGGCGATGGTAGTGACATGGCTGACCTTGTTCCTGTGGGACATGGGGGGGTATCCGCCAGACCCGAAGTACAAGTTTCTTGGCATGTTGCCGGTTGCCACAGTCCTGGCCGTTTCGACGATTGCCCTGGTCGCTGTTTCGCTGGTGACACGTCCGCCATCGGACGACATTTTGGCGAAGTTTTTTACACAGGGCTCCGGCGAGGACGAGACCATGTCGGATGCTCCCGGTCTGCCGGATTGAGAGGGGTCAGGTATGCCCGCTGCTTTCACCACGACCAGGTGTGTTGAATTCGCCGACACCGACATGGCAGGGATCATTCACTTCACGACATTCTTTCGAATGATGGAATCGGCCGAACACGAATTCCTTCGGTCGCTAGGCACGTCGGTGGTTGATAAGCACCCAGAAGATGACAGCGGGGCGATTGGCTGGCCGCGACGTGAGGCTCAGTGCGAATTTCACTCGCCGGCCGTTTTTGAAGACGAGTTGGAATTGGGGATCACCGTCGAGAGGATGGGTCGGTCATCACTGACCCTCGGGTACGAGTTTCGGAGGGGACAAACATTGATTGCCAATGGGCGGATGAAGACGGTGTGCTGTCGGGTGGCACCCGGAGCAGGGTTGACGGCGATCGAGATCCCCGAGCCGTTGCGTGGACGTTTGTGCGAACTGGTTGAGAGGGAGTAAACAGCGTGACCGGCGACGAACATCAACAAGGGGCTCATCTGGTCGTTCATGGCCTGGAGAAGACTTTCCAGAGCGGCGGAGCTGCGCTGACGGTGCTTTCCGGGCTCGAACTTGAAATGAACCGGGGTGATCAGTTGGCGATTACGGGCCCTTCCGGTTCCGGTAAGAGCACGTTGCTGTACATCGTCGGAACGCTCGACGAGCCGACAGCGGGAAGTGTCAAGGTGGCCGGAACGGACCCCTTCACTCGTGATGAGAGCGGGTTGGCGGACTTCCGCTCTGCTGAGGTGGGGTTCATTTTTCAGGACCATCACCTGTTGCCTCAGTGCACGGTCCTCGAGAACGTGATGATCCCCTTGATTGCAGCCGGAGGAGTTGATGCGACCGGCGAAGAGCGAGCCAGGAGTCTTCTGGACCGAGTGGGATTGTCGGAACGTAGCGGCCATTTGCCTGCGAGGATCTCGGGCGGCGAACGTCAACGTGTTGCTGTTTGTCGTGCGTTGATCAACGAGCCTTCGCTGTTGCTGGCTGACGAACCAACCGGAAACCTCGATCAGAAGACCGCAGAAGGGGTGGGGACACTGTTGCTGGAACTCTCAGAGGAACGGCAGGCTGTGTTGATCTGTGTGACTCACAGTTCGGAACTGGCCTCACGATTTTCGCGGCGCTGCGAATTGACGGCCGGCCGATTGGTCGACGTGGGGGCAGCGGAATGACGAGGTGGTCGCTGCTGCTCTCGACGGTGCGATTCCATTGGCGTTCCAACCTGGCCGTCGGCCTGGGGGTTGTCGCCGCCACGGCGGTGATCACCGGAGCGCTGGTCGTTGGGGATTCTGTTCAAACCAGCCTGTTGCAGATGCACCTCGACCGTCTGGGGCGGGTGGACATGGCGATCATTGGACGTGATCGGTTTGTCCGTGAGGATCTGGCCGGCGAAATCCAGCAGATGGTCGGCGGCGACGTGGAGGTGGCTCCGCTGATGATGGTCCGGGGAAGCCTGGAAACTGGCGGGGCCGACGCGGTTGGTGAGCGGGCGGGATTGCGGGTGGGCGGTGTCATGGTGTACGGCATCGACACCCGTTTCTGGGAACTCACGCAGCATGGCAAACTGGAACCGCCGCAGCCGGGTGAGGTTTTGCTGTCCGAAGGGGTGGCCTCGCAACTGGGTGAGACGCTTCAGCCCGGTGAGGACGTGCGGCTGTGGATGGAAATGCCCAATTTCATTCCAAGAGATTCGCTGCTCGGAGAGCGTGATAACGACACGATTGACCTGCCATTGAAAGTGCGAGCTGTCGTCGGTGCGAGCGATCCAGTAGCTCGGCGGGGTGTGGGGCGGTTCGACCTGAACCCGAGCCAGCAATTGCCCAAGGTGGCTTTTGTCGCATTGTCCACGTTGCAGGAGACATTCCGGCTCCAGAAACGCCGTGTTCGAAACCGCGAACAGAGGCGCACCGATGAGTACCCCGCGAGAGTCAACACGATGGTCGTTGCCGGGGGGACCCCTCAGCTTGTTGCTGAGGCGATGAAAACAGTGATCACCTTGGATGATCTCGGCCTGAGCCTCAGACGGCTTGAGAAACGGGGTTACGTGGCGCTGGAAAGCAATCGAATGGTCCTTGATGACGTTGTCGTGGCGTCCGCAGACCCGGTGGAGGCTGTGAAGTCGCGGGTATTGGTCCACTTGGCCAATCGGCTGTCCAACGCTGACGATCCATCGAAGTACTCGATGTATTCGATTGTCGGTGGACTGGAAGCTCGTGAGGTCGCTGCCGCACCCTTCGGCCCGTTCACTGCCGACACCAGCGATGCCATCTCGGATCTTCCTGACGATGGGGTCGTCATCAATCGGTGGTTGGCCGATGACCTGGGGCTTGAGGTCGGCGGCCGCATGAAGATGACCTATCACCTGGTTGGTTCGCATGGCGAGCTGCCGGAGGAGGTACGTACGTTTCGCGTCCATGCGGTCGTGGAATTGTCGGGGCCGGCCGAGGATCGGGGACTGACACCACACGTGCCGGGCATTACGGACGTGAGAACGTTCCGGGATTGGAGGCAGCCGTTCGAAATGGATCTCGACGCGCTGACCGACCGCGACGACGATTATTGGGACAACCATCGCGCGACGCCGAAGGCATTTGTTACTCGCCGGGCCGCTGTCGGGATGTGGGAGAGCCGGTACGGCAAGTCCACGTCGTTGCGGATTGCGATCGATCCGGCCGATGCCGAAGCGGTGGCGGAACTCGACAAAACGATACTCGCCAACATCAACCTTCCGGCGCTTGGGCTGGCGGTTCAGCCGGTCAAGGAACACGGCGTTCGGGCTGCCAGTGGGACGACGCCGTTCAGTGGTCTGTTTGTTGGTTTCAGCGTTTTCCTGATCGGTGCGGCTACGATATTGGTGGGATTGCTGTTTCGGTTGGGGATCGAACGGCGAGTTCGCAGCACCGGCCTGGTGCTGGCATTGGGGTTTCCGATCCGCCTGGTGCTTTTGCTGTTTGTTGCTGAGGGAGCGGTGGTCGTCACCATTGGCGGTGCCGCTGGGGCAATGGCCGGAGTCGCCTACGCCCATCTGATGGTGTACGGCCTCACCCACTGGTGGGTTGGAGCCGTTGGCACATCGTTCCTGGAGGTTGATGTGCAGGTTCCAAGCCTTCTGGCAGGGTTCGCAATTTCTGCCGGCGTGGCCATTCTCGCGATTCTTTTGGCGGCACGCGGGTTGCTGAAGGTGCCGTCGCGTGGGCTGCTGGCCGGGATCGTCCGTCGAGGGGTCGGGCAGGCTGTTGCCGGTGATCGAAGCCGACGGGTGTTCTGGGTGTCGAGCGGCTGTGTGTGCGTCGGTCTTCTTGCTGCGACACTCACGCCGGACGCCCTTTTGTCGCAAGAGGCATTTTCCGGGCTTTCCGTCCGCATTGTCGTGTTCTTTGTTTTGGGGATGTCCTCCCTGGTTGCTTCGATCGCCGTTTTGGCTGTCCTGCTGGGGAAGAAGCGGGACGGTGGACTGGATGGCCAAGGCACCGTGGCTTTGGTGCGACTGGGGTTTCGAAACGCCGCGAGACACAGGGCTCGCAGCGTGTTGTCAGTGGCGATGATTGCGTCGGCCGCATTCCTGATCACGGCTGTTGCTTCCGGGCGGAGAGACCCAGTGGCCGAATGGCCAGATCGTTCGACCGGGGCAGGTGGGTTCCTGCTGGTGGCCGAGTCGAGCCAGTCACTGGTCTACGATCCCGGTACGCTGAACGGACAAGCTGAACTGGAACTCTCGGAGGGCTTGCCGGCGGACCAGGCTGCGTTGCTGGAAACTGTCGATCTCCATTCTTTTCGCGTGAAGGCGGGCGAGGAGTCGAGTTGTCTGAACCTGTACCAGACACGGTTGCCGACGATCTTGGGAATGGGGCGGCGGACCATTGATCGGGGAGGCTTCCGGTTCGTCGGCGCCACGGAAGACAATCCGTGGAAACTGCTGGAAGAAATGCCGAAATCCGCCACAGTCCCAGGGGCCGGTTCGCTGCCAGTGTTCCCGGTTGTGGGAGACATGAACACTCTTCAGTACAGCCTGCACAAGGGCGTGGGTGATCGGATCGCGTACCCGACTGAAGAGGCGCCGACCCTGTGGCTTGAGATTGTCGGGATGCTGGATGCAAGCGTGTTCCAGGGGGTCCTGGTGATGTCGGATGCCCATTTTCGTGCGGCGTTTCCCGAGGAAGTCGGGTTCCGGTATTTCCTTGTCGGCGACACCAGATTTGGGGACGCGGGAGAGTCCCCGGGCGATCTGGACGAACTGAACCGGGTCCGAAGCGGCCAGTTGGAGCTACTGGAAGCGAAATTGGGCGAGTACGGTTTTGATGCCGAGCCGGTGGTTGACCGCCTGGGCCGGTTTTTGTCGGTCCAGAACACCTATCTGACGACCTTCCAGGTGTTGGGGGGATTGGGGTTGTTGTTGGGCACGATTGGTCTCGGCACGGTGATGCAGAGAAACGTTCTGGAACGCCGCAGTGAACTGGCGTTGTTGCGGGCAGTCGGGTTCCGTCGTTCGGGGTTGCGTTGGTTGGTGCTCAGCGAAAACGCGTTTTTGCTGGGATGGGGGCTGTTCAGCGGTACTCTCTCGGCGATTCTGGCGATGTCCCCTCATTTGGCGACAGCTGGCGCGGATGTCGCTGAATTGACGAGCGGACTGGGGCAACTTTTGTGCGGGGTTGTGGTGGTTGGGATGTTTGCTGCCGGACTGGCCGTGGCCGAAGCGGTGCGGACTCCGTTGGTCGCCTCACTTCGAAGCGAGTGATCTTGGCGCTTCCGGCAAGTCGCGACGGGGATGCGGTGGCTGGAGGAAATGTCTACTATGGCCGCAATCGCGTCCGGACGATCACCGATTGTGGGGCGTTTCCGCCGCGAGGAGTATCATCGTCAGCAGAAGGGATTCCGATGAAACACCAGTTGCCGATCATTTTTGCCCTGGGTACCGCATTGTGTTGGGGGTTGTACGGTCCCACGCTTCAGCATGCCCGGGCCCCGGGATCGCCCCCGTCACCTCCACCTGAAGGCTGGAGTCCCTTCAAGCCGTATGTCGGCATTGGGTTGGCCTACCTGGTGCTCGCGATCATCGGTGGCCTGATCATGATGAAGATCAAGGGCGACACGTTCAGTTTCTCCGGGAAACAGTCACCAGCTTTGACTTGGGGTTTTGCGGCCGGTTTGCTGGGTGCGCTGGGTGCACTGTGCCTGACATCGGCCATGTCGACTTTTGTCGGAAAGCCGATACCGGAATTGGTGATGCCGATCGTGTTCGGAGGGGCGGTGACGATTGTCGGAGTGCACGCGGCGATTTCGCACGGCGAAATGAAGCCCATGATGGGTTTGGGGATTCTGCTGACCGGTGTCGGAATTGTGATGGTTGCGTCAAACACACCGCACGGACCTGCTCACAAGGCTCCGCCGTCGGAGGCGTCAGCAGCGGAGCAGCCGGCAGGCACGACAGGTGAGTCCGAGTCCGGAGATGCCGACTGATGGTGTCTGCTGCCATCGGTGGCAGGGCCATGAACGGGATGGTAGGATCGCGACAACTTCGTTCAAGGTGCGACTTTTTGGAGATGGATGCCTCCGTCTCAGTGTTGCCAAGTTGTAGGAACGCAGGCCAACGGTGGCCTCAAAGGACCTGTTTCATGCGTAGTCGACGTAATGTGTTGCCAGTGGCGCTCTGCATGGCATCCTGCCTGGTTTTGTTGGCATCTGGATGTGGAGGTGACAGCGAGAGCGATGCAGGAGGGGCAGCCAAGCCGAAACGCCGCCAGTTCCTCAGCATGGGGACGGCGCCGGTCGGCGGTGCGTTTCCGGTCGTTGGAGGTGCGATCGCCGAGGTGCTCAATGCCAACAAAGGCGACAACAACTGGAAGGTCCAGGCCAAGGGGACCAAAGGGTCGAAAGCCAATATCCGGGCTATTCAAGACGACAAGCTGGAACTGGCTCTGTCGAATTCGGCGATCAGCTATTTTGCTGTTCGTGGTGAGTCTGGCTGGGACAAGAAATATGACATCCGGACGATCGTCACGCTGGCCCCCAACGTGGCGATGTTCATTACAAAAAAGGAAACCGGCATCAACAGCATTGCCGGGCTAAAGGGCAAGCGGGTGGTGGTTGGCCCGTCAGGAGCGGGCTTTGAGATGTTTGTTGGCCCGTTGCTCAAAGGCCATGGCCTGACCTACAAAGATTTTTCTCCCCTGAACAATACGCAGGGTGGTGCGGTCGATCTGTTGGCCGACGGCAATGCCGATGCGGCCTTTCTGGGAGGGGCTGTGCCTACCGGAGCGGTTACGCAGGCGTGCAGTTCGCATGACATAGTCTTCATTCCGTTCGACGCGGCGGTCCGGACGAAACTGGTGGCTGACTACGAGTTCTTCCAGCCGTTTACCGTTGCCAAGGACAAGTATTCGGATCTCGACGAGGACTTCGACGGGCTGAATGTCGGGTCGATGCACCTGATCACCTCTGCCGGTCTGGACGACGAAGTGGCCTACCAGTTGACCAAGACGATCTGGGAGCATCGTGAGGAAATCGCTGGCAAGCACCCGGCGGGCCGCGCGATCAACAAAAAGAACGCCGCTCGCTACACGGGGACGGAATTCCATCCCGGTGCTGCCCGTTTCTACAAGGAAATTGGGATTTGGCCCGAGGGTGAAACGGCAGAAGCCACGAAGGGTGCCGAGAAGCCGGCTGGCGATGCCGCCGAGCCGAAGGACGCCAAAGCGAAGTGAGTCGGCAAGGGAGTCCGCAGGCCGTGGGAGATCGGCTTCGCCAGCGTGTGGTGACTGTGTTTGGGGTGGCGTTGTGCCTCTTCACGGTCCTCGAGATGAACTACCCGCGGCTGCAACAGCAGTCGGCACTGGCTCTGTTCATCCTGATGGGCCTGGTGATCTGTTTTCTTGAGAGCCCCCTGCACGAGAAACTGAAGGACTGGCGGTCCTTGCGGGTACTGGACGGCGTGCTGGCAGCGGCCGTTGTCGTTACCTGCGGGTATGTCGTGTTCCAGCTCGAACCGGCCTTCAAGGGACTGTGGTCCGGCGGCGAGTCGCTCGGAGATCGAGCTGGCAGCGAAACGAAGTGGGACATCGTCATGGGGACCATCGGCCTGGTGCTGGTCTTCGAATCGACCCGTCGCACGATCGGATGGATTGTCCCCGCACTGGCCCTCGCTTTTGTTGCGCACACGTATTATTGCTACGCGTCGATCGAGTATGAGTGGCCAGAAATGCCCTCCTGGATGTTGCCGCATTCGGGTCAGAGCGCCGCGGACATCGTCAGTACGACATACATCCAGACGCTCGGAGTGTTTGGTCCGGCCGCTGGGGTGATGTTCAAGTACGTTTTCCTTTTTGTGGTGTTTGGCGCGTTTCTGGAGATGTCCGGGGCAACGCAGTTCATCATCGATTTCTCCGAGCGAGTTTTTGGTGGGAGTCCGGGTGGACCGGCGAAGGTGTCGGTTCTCGGTAGTGGACTGATGGGGTCACTTTCCGGAAGCGCCGTCGCCAATGCTGTCACCACCGGTACGTTCACCATTCCGATGATGCGGAATGTGGGGTTCAGTCCGCATATCGCCGGGGGGATCACTGCCGCGGCCGCATCGGGGGGGGCATTGGTACCGCCGGTGATGGGCGCGGGCGCGTACATGATGCTCGAAATCGTTGAACCGAACGTGACATTCGTCCAGGTGGCCACGGCAGCTGCGATACCGGCGATTTTGTATTACCTCTCGATTTGGATGATCGTTCACTTCTACTCTCGAAGAGTCGGACAGGCCGCCAGCGCAACGGATGCCAGCCAGGCGAAACGGCTCTCAAAGTTTGAGGCGACCGTGTTCTTCGGCGCTCTGGTCGCATTGATTGGTCTGCTGCTGGACAATTACACGCCCTTCAAGGCCGTATCGGGAGCCTTGATGGTGATCATGGTGTGTACGGTGTTTCGCCGGGAGTTGCCGCTGGAGACGCGAGGTCGCGTTGCGGCGATTTTGACGTTCGCCGCTGTGGTCGTGGTCAATCAACTGCAGTGGATGTGGGCGGGTTGGATGCCGGAAGCGGTGTCGGACTTTCTCGTCCCGTATCAACCGGGGGCGTGGACCGACCCGAGTGCGAACTCGGTCACTCGGCGGGCGGTGATGGGCAGCCTGTTGAATTCGTCTATCATGGGGACAGTGGGGCTGTTTGCGTTCGGACTGTGGCACAAGTCGTGGCGGCCGTCGATGCTGACTGCGATGGGGCGAGCAGCCAAGAACGGAGTGTCTCTGGTGGCCGCCAGTGCGTGTGTCGGCATCATCATCGGCGTTGTGCAGCAAACGGGAATCGCCACGGATTTCAGTGCCGTGATCAAGGGGGTGGTCGCCACCAACCTGTTGTTGGCGTTGGTCGGCATCATGGTCTGTTCGATCATCCTCGGGATGGGAGTGCCCTCGGTTGTCTGTTACCTGTTGATGGCGACGTTGATGGGGTCGCTGCTGGGAGAACTCGGCGTTATTCCGCTCGCGGCGCACCTGTTCATCTTCTATTTCGGCATGATGTCAATGGTGACGCCGCCGGTCGCGCTGGCGGCGTATGCCAGTGCCTCCATCGCCAAAGCGAAAATCATGCAAACCGGCCTGGCCGCATTCCGCTTTTCGCTGGTTGGATTCACACTTCCATTCATGTTCGTGTATCGGCCGGCGCTGCTGTTGATGGACGGGGCGAAATGGAAGGCCTGGGACGTGGCCAACCGGTCAGGGCAACTTGCCGAAGCCACCGAGTTGCTCAAGGAGGCGCAGGCTGCCTACGCCCCATGGGACGAATTGGTGCTGGCCGTTTCCACTGCGATCGTTGGCGTCGTGGCCCTGGCTGCCGGAATTGCGGGCTTCTGCCGCAACGAAGCCAATTGGCTGCAGAGGTCGATGTTTATGGCGTCGGCTGGAATGTTGCTCTACCCCGACATGTGGCTCAACATCGGTGGGGGTGTGCTGTTTGTGGTCAGCGTGCTGGTCAATTCGAAGACAGGTAACCCCGGGGACTCGGCCCCAGCCGACACGGGTGCGGCTGAAGCACAGGCCGGTGCCGCTGGTGAGCCGCTCTGAATCAGTTGTGAACGGAGTTCTCCATGCCTTCAATGATCTCCGCTCCGCAGCCCCTGGCCGTCGAGGCTGGGGCGAACATGCTCGCCGAAGGCGGAAACGCGTTTGACGCGGCGATCACCTGTGCGGCCGTGCAGTGGCTGATCGATCCCCATTCGTGTGGGGCCGGCGGTTACATGGTTATGACGTCGTTCTCGGGAACGACCGGCGAACCCAATCCAGTGGTCGACGCACCGGCGGTGGCCGGGAGTGGTGTTTCGGCTGAGATGTGGCAGGACATCCTGATTCGACCGAATCCTGAAGGTTGGGGATATTTTCTGGAAGGAAAGCTCAACGAAGACGGCTACCAGAGCGTCTGTGTGCCGGGGATCGGCCGTGGTCTTGGACTGGTGCACGAACGCTGGGCTACCCGGAGTTGGGACGACTTGCTTGCTCCCGCGATTCGAATTGCTGAAGACGGATGGATGGTTGGAGCCCTGCAGGCAGCACGATGGAAGGAGCCGCCGGGGTTCTACGAGGGATCTTCGGGGCGGCAGAAGCTCGACGTCACTCCGTCGGCGCAGAGGATCTATCTGAAGCCGGATGGTTCGACGTATGAGATGCACGAGACGTTGTCCAATCCGGATTATGGCGTTACGCTGCGACGAATGGCCGAGGCCGGGCCGGAAGATCTTTACACCGGACAACTGGCCGAGGCGATGGCGGCGGACCTGGCAGCCAATGACAGTTGGGTGACGGCCGAGGACCTGGCCGGTTATCAGCCACGAGTCGAAGATCCGGTCACGGCGTCGTACAAGGGGTACACGGTTGTCAGCAACCAGCCTCCCCACGGCGGGCCGACATTGGCTGCCATACTGAATATTCTTGGGGCGGATGATCTCGCCGGACTCGGACACAATTCGCCGGAGTACATCCTCCGGGTCTCCATGGCCATGAAGGCCGCTTTTGCCGATCGCAACCGCCACATGGCGGATGAACAATTTGAAGACGTTCCTCTGGAGTGGATGACGTCGGACGAAAGGGCAGCCGAGTGGCGAGAAGTGATCGCTTCGGGAGAGGCGATTGATGTCGGTCGCCAACAGGCCGATTCGGGCACTACGCATGTCAGTGTCGTTGACGCATCCGGAAACTGCGTGTCGTTGACCCACTCCCTGGGAACCAGTTCCGGTGTGATCACCGACGGCCTGGGGTTCATGTACAACAATTCGATGGTCAACTTCGATCCGGTGCCGGGACGCCCCAACAGCATCGCTCCCGGTAAAGGGCGGAGTACAGGGATGACGCCGACCCTCGTGCTGAAAGATGGGCGGCCGGTCCTGGTGCTGGGGGCCCCCGGTGCAACGCGGATCATCACATCGGTTCTCCAGGTGATTCTCAATCACCTGGAGTTTGGAATGAGCATAACCGACGCGGTGCATGCGGCGCGTTTTGATTGCCAGGGTGACGTGATCAAGTGCCAGCGGAGGATCCCGGAGTTCGTATGTGAAGAAATCCGCAAATCTCATCCGGTGGTTCGCATTCCGCGTAGCCATGGTGGCCTGGCATTGGTGCATGCGGTGGCGATCGATCCCGTCACCGGCGAGCTGAGTGGTGCAGCGGACACCGGTGCTGATGGAATGGCGCTGTTGGTGCCGTGATCCTCCCAGGCTGGTCGGTAAGGTCCTTGACGCTCGCTTTGGCCATCTGGTAAATTCACAACTGACTGCTGTTTCAGGTGACAGGTGGCCCGAAAATGATGATGACCGAGCCCTTGCTGCTGGGCCTTCTGCTTAGCCCCCCGAGAGGTGGGAGGGCTTAGGTTGTCGACACTCTGAACTTGGAACAGACAAAAGACGAACCCCGAGCCCTCCGGAAGGACTCGGGGATTTTTTGTTTCTCGATGGCGGACCAGGGACGTTCTGGTCCAAGTGGATTCGAACCAATGCCGACTGACACGATTACGATCTTCGACACAACGCTGCGGGATGGCGAACAGTCTCCCGGCTGCAGCATGAAGACGGCGGAGAAACTCGAGGTTGCCAGTGCGCTGGTTGACTTGGGCGTCGATGTCATTGAAGCCGGGTTTCCGATTGCCTCGCCCGGAGATTTTGAAGCTGTCCAGATGGTCTCTCGCCAGTTCGGCGATCGTGCGACGATTTGCGGGTTGGCGAGATGTCGGCAGGAGGATGTCGACCGGGCGTGGGGGGCGTTGCAGGACGCCGAGCGACGGAGACTCCACGTGTTTCTCGCGACAAGTTCGATTCACATGGAACACAAGCTGAAGAT
>CEVA01104172.1_pt1 | contig 34412 bp, 24 predicted proteins | sample 361521 | NCBI WGS metagenome assembly CEVA01 (sample SAMEA2622823, study PRJEB7988) | marine metagenome | isolation source: saline water (ENVO:00002010), including | reverse complement strand
GGAACCTAAAAGAATTATGAAACAAATCGGACTTATCTGCCTGGCGTTGGCCGGCTTTTCCTTGTCAGCGGCGCAGCCGTTGGCGCAGCAGCAGTTTGACATCCCCAAGCCCACGCCCAAGTGGTTTGGCGAACGCATTGCGCTGCCGCCGAAAGGCTTTGCGCCGGATCTGGGCCTCAAAGGCATCGAGGAAATCCTCTTCGCGCCCGGCATGTTCAAGGCCGATCAGCCGGATTTTTTTACGTATGTTTTCCTCTTCGCGGTGGAAGCCAAGCCGGAGTTGACCACCAAGGTGTTGCAAAAGGAACTTTTCACCTACTACACCGGCCTATCCAAAGCGCGGCTGGATAATCCGAAATTGGATACGAGCGAGTTTGCCGTGACCGTGAAACCGATGAAGCATTTTGAGATCAAACCAAAGGGGGCACACAACGTGAAATCGTTCTCCGCCACCGTGAAATGGATCGAGCCCTTTGCAACACGCAAGATGCAGACGCTGCATTTTGAACTGCAGACTTGGCAGTACGCAAAGTCCCCGCACCAGTACCTGTTTGTGTGCGCCTCGCCGCAAACGCGTGACAAGGCGATCTGGAAAACCCTGCGCGATATCCGCGGCAAGGTGGCCTTGAAGAAGGCAAAATGAAATGACGTGCGGCAGGTGCAACGGTAAATCGATTGCCATTGGGTAGTTTCGCAACTATTCTATCGGCGTGAAATTGATCCGAATTTTGGGTTCGTTGCTATTGGCGTTCACTTTGCCGGCGGCGGAAAAAATCAAGACCACCAAGGGTAACGCCGTAATCACGCCCATCAACCACGCCACCATGGTGGTGGAGTGGGGTGGCAAAACAATCTACGTCGATCCGGTTGGGCAACCCACCTGGTACAAGGCGTTTCCAAAACCGGATCTCGTACTGCTGACTCATGTGCATGGCGACCATTATCGTGAGGCCGTGCTGAAGGCGGTGGTGGGGCCCAAGACGCAGATCGTCGCACCGCTTCCCTTGGCAAAGGCGTTGGGCGAAGGATTACAGGCGAAATCAATTGCGCTGGCTAATGGCGCGGTCACGGACAAGGTGGGGTTCAAGCTTGAGGCGATCGCCAGCTACAACACCACGGTGCAGCGCAAGCGGTTTCATCCAAAGGGCCAGGGCAATGGTTACGTGCTCAACCTCGGCGGTAAGCGTGTTTACATCAGCGGCGATACCGAGGGCACTGTGGAGATGCGCGCGCTCAAGGGCATCGACGTGGCCTTTCTTTGCATGAATCTGCCGTACACGATGGATGTAGCGGCGGCTGCCGAGGCGGTGAAGGCGTTTAAGCCGAAGGTGGTTTATCCGTACCATTCGCGCGGTCAGGATACCGCCAAATTCAAAACCCTTGTGGGCGATGCGGCCGAGGTGCGGTTGCGCAACTGGTATCCTTAAGCAGTATCTTTCAATTCAAATCGCCGGGATTCTTTAATATTGCCCAGAGGCAATTTCCGGGTATCTTCATCGGCGCTGGCAGAATTCTTATCCACGTCGTGGGCGTGGTGTGTTTCTGCGTCGGGACGATCATGGAAATTGCAGGTGCATCTGCCGTGCCTTTTTATGCGCGCACGGATTCTGTCGGTGGGCTCAATAGTGGGCCATTGGCGGTGGATCGTGAGCGATTATCGCGTTCCCAGCGTGTGCCGGTGAACGCCAAGGCCAAGGGGGCGGCTTGGGAGCACTATTACGCCCTGCGGATGAACCGCGAACGTGGGAATGTGCAAACGCGGTCGATGATCGAAAGTGTTCCCACCACGGAAGTGGCTGGCAGTGGGGCACGGGGACTTGCACTGTTTTCATTGATGGGACCTCGCTATAATGCAGGCCGGTTGTTCAATGCTTACGCGTGAGAAGGTTTGCCTTTGGTCGGTTTGGTCGATAATCTCGTGTGAATGATACGCGTCATTCTTTTAACAGTATTTTGTGTCTGGCCCATCTCGGCTGCGCAGTGGAGTGAGTTTCGCGGGCCAAATGGGGAAGGGAAAACGGCGGCGGATCTGCCGCTGGAGTTTGGCGAGGGGAAAGACGTGAAATGGAAGACTCCCATGCCCGGCAAGGCGTGGAGTTCACCTGTGGTGTGGGGCGACCAGATTTGGTTCACGAATGCCGAGAAGGACGGACACAAACTGTGGGCGGTGTGTCTGGACTCGAACACGGGCAAATTAGTTCATAACAAGCTGGTTTTCGAGGTGGCCAAGCCGCAGTTCTGCATCTCAATGAACAGTTATGCTACGCCAACCCCGGTGGTTGAGGAAGGGCGGGTTTACGTGAGTTTTGGTGCGCATGGCAATGCCTGCTTGGACACGAAGACGGCGGAAGTGGTCTGGAAACGACAGGATAACGAACTGCATTGCAACCACCATCGCGCGCCAGCCAGTTCGCCCATCCTACACGCAGGCCTGTTGGTCCTCGTTTTTGACGGATTTGACAAGCAGTTCGTGGTTGGCATTGAAAAGAAGACGGGGAAGACAAAATGGATTCACAAACGAGCGTTTGATTTTAGAACCAACAACGGGGACCGCAAGAAGGCCTACGGAACCCCGTCGGTGTTTATGGTGGAGGGCCGGCCGCAGTTGGTGGCGCCGGCGGCAATTGCTACGGAGGCGCTGGATCCGTTTACCGGCAAATTGTTGTGGACGGCGCGCACGGGGGGGATGAATGCCAGTGGACGGCCGGTGTTTGGGCACGGCTTGGTTTTCATAAATAATGGGATGGGCGGAATGGCGGCGGTCAAGCCGGGGCAAGGGGATCTGGACTTGGTGTGGGACACGCGGAGAAACATCCCGAAAAAATCCTCGGTGATTCTCCATGGCGAACATCTTTTTATGGTGTCGGATAATGGGGTGGCGTCCTGTATGGTGGCGCGCACGGGTGAGTCGCTGTGGTCCGAGCGTCTGGGTGCTGGGGAATTTGCCGCATCCCCCATCCTGTGCAGGGGCCGAATCTATGGGTTCAGCATGAACGGGAACATGGTTGCATTTGCGGCTACACCACAGTTTAAAGTCCTCTCGCGGGGCAAGTTTGACGATGGCTTCATGGCTACGCCCGCGGTTGTGGACAACGCGCTGATTCTAAGGACAAAGTCGGCGGTTTACCGGGTGGAGAAGTGAGAATGAGGGCGACACTCTACAGTGCATTTTTTTGCGGATTGCTGGGTATGGGATGCGCGACGAACCACTCGTCCGTATCGCGGGATGCATGGGATGTTCGAGAAGTCATGACGGCCCGGGACTGGCGGTATCAGGATTTGGACGCCGGGATACGTCGTCTGGGTACTATTCCCTCGGGATCAGCCGAAGGATTATCCAAAGGTGAACTGAACCAGAAAGCCAGTGCGGCAAACCTGATTAATCTTCTGAACAGTGGATACCGTTCGCGCTGGTGGCGGCATGGGGAGCCCGCCTCCATTCGCTTCTGGCGTCAATAGGCTTTTTGCCTAAGCCAGTTTCCATTCGCCTCGGCCGGGCCGATCCAGCAGGGCGTTGGCCTCCTTGTCACCGACAAACTCGTATTTTCTTGCGTCCCATTTCAGGTCACGCCGAAGTTGGTAGCCGTGGTTTGCCAGACTGCAGAGAATACTTGTGTGGGCCCCATAGGACACATCCGCCACGGGGCGCTTGCGGCTGCGAATGCAATCGATCCAGTTCCGCCGATGGCTCCGGCCGATGTCCGGCAGTCGCCAGTCCTTGCCGCCGAGCGGTGAATCAACCGCGCTCTTAGGGTTGGCGGTGATGCCGCGCCGGTCGACATAAAGTGTACCCTCGCTGCCATAGAAAACCACATCGTTATATGGATCCCTGGTGCTTTCGTGAATGATCTCTAAGCCGTCGGCATAGATCATCTTCAAACCGCTGTTGCCATCCTTGGGCGGGATAATTTTAACAGGGCCATCCTCATCGATGTCCATCGCCCACTTAGCGATGTCGTAATGGTGTGCGCCCATGTCGCTGAGGCTGCCGCCGGCGTATTCGCGATAGCGACGCCATTGTGGGAAATGGCCGTGGACGTTGGTGGGACAGAGCACGGAGTTGAAGGCGTGCTCGGGTGCGGGGCCGAGCCACATATCCCAGTCGATGCCGTCGGGTTTCTTCTCGCCGGGCAGATCACAGGGCACGCCCGGGCCACCCACGCCGATCTTGATCTTGCCGACCTTGCCGACGCGTCCGTTGCGGATGCATTCCACCGCTTTGCGGAAATGCCCGCCGAACTCGGTGCGTTGCTGGCTGCCGACCTGATAAACGATATCGTTTTTACGGGCGGCCCTCAGGGTTTCCAGTGCCGCGTGGATCGTCACTGTTAATGGCTTCTCGCAATACACATCCTTCTTCGCCTCCGCCGCCATGATCGAGGGGATGGCGTGCCAGTGGTCGGGGGTGCCAATCACCACGGCATCAACACGCTTGTCAGCAAGAGTTTCCCGGAAATCTTGAGTGGCCTTGCACCCGTGATCTTTGCCGTACCGGCCGGCGACACGCTTGAGTCCGTTATCCAGACGTACCTGGGCGACCTCGGCAAGGCTTACCACTCGGCAGTCCTTTTGGCCGAGAAAGAACCCGAGATGGCCGCCGCTTTGTTTGCCGACACCGACGAAGCCGATGCCGATGGTATTGCTCGGCTTGTTGGCCCAAGCGTGACTGGAAATGATGTTCGGCAACGCAATTGCGGCACCTGTGGTAGTTTTCAGAAACGACCGGCGTGAATTTTTCATAAAGATTTTGTGTTCGGAGAACACTGAAGCAAAGTGTCCATTCTGTAAACCTCTCCGTGTCTTCGTGCCTCTGCGAAATATATTGCCCGCGGAGTCGCAAAGTATGTAGGTCAGGGCACAAAAAAACGGGCGGCTGGTACCGCCCGTTGGATGATTTTATGGGGCTGGGTTAAACGTCGTCGCGATCTTTTCCGCGACGTGGGGGGACGTCGGGGCGGTCACGGTCGCCGCCGGGACGCGGGCGGACGTCGGGGCGATCACGGTCACCACCGGGGCGCGGGCGGAAGTCGGGCCGGTCGCCGCCGCCGGGACGCGGGCGGAAGCCGGGGCGATCACGATCACCACCGGGGCGTGGACGGAAGTCGGGGCGATCACCGCCGTCGGTACGGGGCCTGAAATCGGGGCGGCGGCCGCCGGGACCCGGTTGCGGGTGCAACTCGTTGCGGTCAATTTTTCCGTTCTTGTTGCGGTCGAGTTTGGCGAGTGCCTTGGCGGCGTTCTTGAGTTCGTCAGCGCTCAATTCGCCGTCGTTGTTGGCGTCAATGGCTTGGACGACGGGGTTGGGCGGATGAAAGCCGGGACGTCCGCCAGGGAAGCCACCGCCGGGCCCACCGGGAAATCCACCGCCGCCGGGGCGTCCGCCGGGTCTGCCGCCGGGGCGTCCGCCGGGTCTGCCGCCGGGGTTGTTGTTGCCGTCCGGGCGTCCGCCGGGCCGGCCCTCGGGGCCTCCGTCACCGGGTCGTCCCCCGGGGCGGTTGTTGCCAAGCCGTTCGCGGAAAAATTGCTGGATGGCCTCGCGTGAGGGGCGTTCGTTTTCGTCGAGCCGGCCATTGCCGTTCTTGTCGAATTTTTTCAAAAACGCCTCGCGGATGGCGTTGGGATTGGGGCGTTCGCCCTCGCCGGGGCGGCGATCCTGTGCCTTGGCGTCGAGGTTGAGCGCCATGATTCCGCCTAGGATGGCGGGGATAAGGATGTGCTTTTTCATGTGTGGTTGGTTGTTGCCTTTCGGAACTCTGTGTGTACTCTGCGGGCATTCGCCCGTGCCGTCAATCCTTCTGACGCTGTGGGCGCGAGGATGTTACGGGTTTTTTGCTCGCACGAATTGGGTGTGGGTAACATCATTTCGGCGTGGGCGTCTTCGGAGTGGGATCATGAAAAATATCGGGACATTTTTAGGCGCGTTTCTTGTGGTCGGCTTGGTCGTGACAGCATCGGCTGAGAAAATCGTCTGGTTCGGTACTTGGAAGGGGGGATTGGCGGAAGCGCAACGCACAGGAAAACCGATACTATTGGTTTCTGCCGCACCACAGTGTCACAACGTGCCCGGGGTGTGGTGACCGGGTAAGACAAGCATGGACAGGAGTTTCCTGGCCGACAAAAATGTAATTGCCGCTTCGAAGCAGTACGTATGCATCCGGTTGGCGACTTATGAGGATGCCGTTGAAAATGAGGTGCTCAAGGGTATTTTCGCTCCGGGAGGTATTCTGCAAAACACGGTATTTTCTATATTGAGTCCCGATGGCCGCACCTCATTGATTCGGGCCGGACGTAGTCCTGCGTGGGCCTTTGGCGGGAAGGCTGGACGGGGTATTCATGAACAGCCACCGGAGGCGATTGCCAAGATGGCGCAAACCATGAATGTAATAGCCTTGGCCTATCCGGGCAAGAACAAGCCTAAAGGCCGCGTGCCTCTGCCCTATCTTGCGGATTTCAGATTGGCACTTAATGTGGCTGCTGCAGATCGGTTGCCCTTAATGGCGGTGTTCGGGGATGCATTGCAACGCAGTCAAATCGAACAGCGCTTGGAACCACTGGCTTGGTCGAGCGATTTTTTGGGTCGCGCCCTTTATGTGCCTGTCACAAAGCCGGAAACCTTTAAGGTGACTGGAGGGGTGCAATCCAAGGCGGGAGTGGTGGTGATCCAGCCGGGGGTGTTTGGCTTAAACGGCAAAGTGATCCGTGAAATTGCCCCGGACATTTCGGATGAACAGCTTAAGCAATCCTTGGTCGAGGCACTGGGTCGCCATCAGCCAAGTGAACTATCCTATGAGGAACACCGGCGCCAAGGCGCGGCGGCCGGCAAACGTTGGGAAAGTAAAACACCCAACACGGACGGGCAGGGCCGCCGCAGATTCGGGCCGGGGTTGCGCCGATAAACCATGATTCGATGGATTGGATTTCTTATTTTCGGGTTGGCCTCTGTATCTCATGCAGGCGGGAGTATCCAACTCAAGCCCCATGTTGTTCTCTTTGTATCCGATGACATGGGCTGGAATGAGGTGGGGTATCACGGCAGTACAATTGCCACACCGCACATTGACCAGTTGGCCCGTGAAGGGGTGCAACTGGATCGATTTTATGTTCACCCGGTGTGCAGCCCAACCCGAACGGCATTGATGACCGGTCGGATACCGGCGCGCATGGGGATTTTCAGCGTTATCGGCCGTACGGGCGGGGTGCCCAAAGAAGAACGGTTCTTACCGGAGTTGTTTCGGCAGGCCGGATACCAGACGGCGATGAGCGGAAAATGGCATCTTGGATTTGCCGAGGCAGCCTATCGGCCCAACGCCCGCGGCTTTAATCAGTTCTTCGGTTTCTACGGCGGCGGTATCAACTATTATTCCAGCACCAACACACGCCGGTTGGGTTGGTTCCGCAATGGAAGACCGGTTAATGTGGAAGGGTATTCGACCGACCTGTTGGCTGATGAGGCCATTTCGCGCATTCAGAAGCGGGACAAAAACAAACCGCTCTTACTTTATGTTCCGTTTAATGCGCCGCATCCCCCTGCGGAGGCTCCGGAGGCGTTGGTGCACAAATATCGGCGGCTCGGCTATACGGGCCGTCGACTAGGTCATGCCGGGGCGATCGAGGCCATGGATGCGGCAATTGGCCGGATATTGGTCGTCCTTAAAAAAGAAGGAATGGAGCGGAATACACTGGTGATGTTTTTTTGTGACAACGGTTCCGGGATTAGCCGGCGGTCGCCCCAGTATGAGCCAGGGCAACTCCGGTTGCGGGGGGGCAAAGGAACGCTGCAGGAGGGCGGAATCCGGGTGCCGGCAGTGATACGGTGGCCGGGAGTGCTTCAGCCCAATACGACCAGTCGTCAACTGATGGGCGCGCAGGATTTACTGCCGACACTGGCGGCTGCTGCGGGTTTTGAGCCGGTTGATACGCGGCCGTTGGACGGAGTGAACTGTTGGCCGGCCATCCTCAAACAAAAACGCATGCAACGTCCTCCGCTGATTGTGGGTGGTGAAGGTGGAGGTTTTGCCGTGTTGCAGGGGAATTGGAAATTGATCTGGGATCAGCATGGACTGAACTTATATGATATCGAACAGGATCCCATCGAGGCAAAGGATCTCTCAACGGATCATCCATTGACGGCCGCAGAGTTGGCTGATGTTTTGAGGCCGGTTCGGGAAAAGATAAAACAATAAAATGGCGACTGTGATGCGTGTAATCATCGGAACCGCAGTGTTGGCGGGTATTCTGGCTCAGGAGATTTGGGCTCAACCGAAAGGCCGGGGTGATGCCCAACGTGAGGCAGCCCTGAAAGAATCCTTCAAGGGGATTTTCTACCTTGATGTGCCCCCGGCCAATTTGTTTCCCATTCGCAAGACCGGCGTGAGCACAGAGCCTGTGCGGCAGGCGGCTAAGGCATTTTTGGCCAGCCTAAATGTGGCGGATCGAAAAAAGACCCTGTTTCCCATGGACGATTTGGAATGGCGCAAGTGGGATAACCGCCACCGTTACGTACGGCAGGGCAAAGGGTTTAACACAATGACGGCCGGTCAGCGTGAGTTGGCGTTCAACCTGTTGAAGAACAGCCTCAGCGCCGAAGGGCTGAAACAGACGCGCGACATTATGAAGCTCAACGGCACGCTGGCGGAGTTGACACAGCGCTTTGAGGAGTACGGTGAATGGCTGTACTGGATCACTATCATGGGCGAACCCAGCGTCACCCAGCCGTGGGGTTGGCAACTTGATGGGCATCACGTGGTGATCAATTACTTTGTGCTCGGCGATCAGGTGGTGATGAGCCCGGTGTTTATGGGGTCGGAACCGGTGAAAGCCGCCGCCGGTAAATTCAAAGGCACTGAGGTGTGTCAGGCAGAGCAGGGCAGGGGGTTGGCGTTCATCAATTCGCTCAATGAGAAACAGCGGGCCAAGGCGATAGGGTCCGTCGAAAAGGGGCCGACCAATAATATCGCTGAAGCATTTCGCGATAATCAGGTGCTCGATTACATGGGCCTTCGTTGCAGTGAACTCACACCTGGGCAGAAGGCGCGGCTACTCGATCTAATTGGCGTGTACGTCGGTCATCTGGCCGGGGGGCATGCCAAAGTGAAAATGGCGGATGTAAAAAAACATCTGGGTGCCACTTATTTCGGATGGATGGGAGGGACGGGAAAGGATAGCGTGTTTTATTACCGCATCCAAAGCCCGGTGATTCTCATCGAGTTCGATCATCAGCGCCCGATTGCCTTGGCGCGATCCCGCACGCCCACTCGCCAACATATCCACACGGTGATCCGCACACCGAATGGCAACGATTACGGGAAGGATCTACTGCGGCAACATTATCTGCGGTTTCACCGGAAATAGGCTGCGGTTACTTGCCGTCTATTCTCTTCTCAAGCATGGCCTTGACGGCGGGCAGGGTGAGTGCGCCGGTGGGCAGGGGCCAGTCGAGATTGTCCCCGTTGGGCCGGAAGCCGTTGCCGTCAATGTCGATGAAGATGGGGTTGTTGTAGGCGCAGGGTTTGTTGGCGGACTGGGGGCTGGTGCCGAAGCCGGTCTTGAGGTCATGGTTCTCCCCGTATGCGACGACAATGATGTGGCTGTCTTCGCTGAGGGGGATGCCGAGTTTTTGGTCGAACTTGACGACGCCATCACTGAACAGCTTCTCGTGAGTGGTGCGCGTGAAGTTGAGCGCGGGATGTTGGCGGCCGTTGATCAGAATCTGGATGCGGTCAATGTCGATCCAGTCCGTGCACTGGACGCGGACGTGCAGTTCCACCTCGCCATTGAGCCGGGTGTGGGCACCAGCAGTGGCACCATCCTGAGTGGTGACTTCCAGGTATGGGCCGGTGGTGAGGATCATACGGCCGGCTTTGGCGTTGCGGCTGATCTCGGCCCAGTTGATCTTGGCGGGATCGTCGGTACTGCTCTTGACGTAAGTGCGCCAACCGCCGACTCCATTGCCATAGACGGAGTGGGCGTCACTAACTGCGATGCCCCAGTAGGTGTGGCCGCGGTTGAGGAGTTGGAGCCAGAGGAACTCCCAGTTTTGGCGGAGCTGTTCGCGCCCACCGCGCCGCCGGATGTGGAAGGGGGCATTGTCGAGAATGTGGCCGGGGCTGTAGTTGGCAACCTCGATGCCGTCGATCATGTTCTTGAGTCCGCCAAAGCCCCCATCGGGCCGGCCGTCCAAGTCGCGGTCAATAAACTTCTCGATCAGATTTGGATGGTTGATGTGAATCCAACGGTCAGTCCGGGGGCCGCCCCAGTTGCGGAGCAGAAGCGCGTTCAGGCGTGGATCCGTTGAGTCGTGAACGGGTGCGCCGTTGTCTTGAGTGTACGGCTTGGGGATGAGGGGGAAACTGTTGTAATGGGAGCCCGCGCCGCGGCCGGTAAGTTCCAGTCCCACAACAGTGCTGAGGTGATTAGTGAGGCCGAGCTTCCGGATGTGCGGTGCCCAGTCGTAGATTCGGTTGTGCTCGGTGGCGGGGGCAAATTCGATGTGCTCGGCGGCGAGATTGATGATGCGGTCATCCGTCCCGCATTGGTTATCGCCGCTGGGAGTGGAGTGGTTGTGGAAATCGGTGCTGACCCAGCCGGGCGTCTTGACCAGCCGCTTTAAAGTTGTTGCCAAGTCAGTAGCTTCGCCGGGCTTGACCTCAACTTCCCTTGAATGATGGCTGTGCTCGGGACCGCGGGTGACCGTAACCTTGTACTTGCCGGGAGGCAGGGGGACGAAAAAATCTCCGCGACCCGAGTGCCATTGGTCCACACAGCCATGGGCGCGATTTTGAGGGCCAAGTCTTGGGGTGGCGGTGCCGTCGATGCCCACAAACTGCGCTTTGCACGGGATGCCTGCGCCCTCCGTATCCGTGACCATAAACTTGATGCCGGCCGCGGCGCCGAGATTGGCCTCCAGTTTGTGGAGGTTGGCGTCGTCGGTCAGGGTGATTTTGGCTTGGTGGATTTGCCGTCCGGGCGCGGAGGTGGTTGCTTCATATTCGCCCGGGGGAAGCGAGAGTGTGTATTTGCCCTTAGCATCAGGGTAGGAGGGGATGGATTCCGTGCCGCTCTTGAGTTGGGTGACGGCATCGGCGGCGGGCTGGCCAGGCGTACCTTGAAGGGTGGCATGGAGTGTGCCTGTGCCGGCGACGAGGGAATAACTAAACACCTCGCTAACCGCCTCAGCCGGGGAACGGCCCACGGCAAGATAGCGGGTGAAGGATTTCTTTTCACCGGGCTTGAGCGTGACGGTTTTTGGCGCGGGAACCAGTTTGCTGCCGCGACTACCTTCGCCGTCCAGCCAGCCGATGGCACAGGCACCCTTGTCGGCGGGATCCACGGCGTCGACCCAGCGAATGTTCTTGAACATGCCACCTCGGCCAACAGGTTTCAGGTAATCGTCAATTGTTCCCTTTCGATCCTTGTCTGTTCGATTGTGATAGATGGTGGTGACAAGGACGCCCTGCATCACAGAATCAATCTTGTAAACATGGCGCTTTTCCAGGCCGTTGCCGGTGGCGGCGGAAATGTAAGTCTCGATGGACGCGGTGGCCCCGCCGGTCTCGAGAATGCGGACGTGAGTGACATCGCCCCGTTGGCCGTGCGGGGCAAAGATGGTGAGTTGGTCATTGTGGGTGTTCCGCAGCGTGATGTCATACAGGCAGCCGGGGGTGATGCCGCTAGCACCATAGAATGTGCCCATGTTGGCCCGGCGCAGGGGCAGGTCGCCTGAGATGACAATTTCCACCTGATCATTGCGCAGGACAAAATCTCCAACGATGCCATCGGCCTCCTTGCCGTGTGGAAGCTTGGCCGTGTCGTTGGGCCCGACCTCGAAGGCTTCCTGACCGGCCAATGTGAGGGAAAGGAGAAGTAGTGTAGTGGGAAGTAAAGTCTTCATGGGACGCGCCCACGCTAGCCGAGCGGGCGAGGGCGGGCAAGCCCGTTCACTTCACAAAGAACTGGACTCGGCGTGGCTGGGCAAGACCGTGAGGAGGCGCGTTTTGAAGATCGACTTCAAAAGGGCGCTCCAAATTGTTGCCCGCGAGATCCTCCAGCTCCCAGCCGATCAGCAGGCGGTGTTCGCCGGGTGGCCATGGAGCGTCCGGCACAAAGCGCCATTCGCGCTCGGCGCGCGTGACTTGGGTTTGGCCGGGAATGTTTTCGACGGTGATTTGGTTTTGCAGCAAGGCCCAATCGAGGGGCTCATTCAACTGCAGAATGAGTGGTGTGCGAGTGTTGGCGGGCGGAGGGACGAGCTGCCATTGGGCTGGATCAGGTTGCGTGCGATCTGGCGGGAGGGCACGAAATGTTTTCGTGTGATTTGCGCCCAGAGGTTTGCCTGCTTGGGATTTCCATCGCCCGCTGATGGTGAGAGTATAGGTCTGCCCGGGATTTAAAACAGGGCCAAGGTCGCGGTTCAGGTTGACGCCGGTTTTTTGACGGCCGGGATGAAGCCAAAGGGTGAGGCGTTTTTCGTCGGCCGACCACAATTCAGTCTCGCGAAAGGGCTCGGGCACCGCCTGTCCGGAATCGTCGGACAATTTAAAATGCCGGAAAATGTTGCCCTGTTCCATGGACTCGGAGAAATGCAGATAGAATTTCAAGTGATTGGCGGGAAGAACGTCGGTGCTGGGATGAATCCCAGTGAGGCGCGGGGCTGGCGCATCGACAGACGGAATGCTGAACAGTACCGGAGACTGGCCGGGCACTTGTGCCTGATAGCGTTCTCCAGCAAGAAGAGGAAAAGCGGGGATGAAGGTGACGGTCTTCCGGGATACTTGATGTCGGCCCAACAATGCCGATTGGCCCGGAAACGATACAATCAGCAACTCACCCGGAGGCCTGTCGGGGCGTTCGTCGGGCCATTGGGCGGTGACGCGGTCCGGATCAAAGTCGAATTTCACCTCCGTGACACACCCGGTAAGCAGCACGGCCAGAATGACAGCGGCACGGACGGTGTACATGAGGCAAATTGTGGAGGGTAACTCGGTTTAGGTCAAAGCCGTCTGCATACCTAAAACCTTGAAAAACGCGCCCGAAAAATAGGCTTCTGGGGACAAGTTTTACAAGATTCTGCTTGCTGCCGCAACCGGCGGTGTTACATTTCTGCGTGGCCACAATATCTTGTGGCTTTCAGTAGTTTGCAAGGAGGTTTGTTTGTGTGGCGCGGATCGCGCGAGCGGTTTGCCTGCGTATACATAATGGCATACACGTCATTCCAGAAATTTTGCGAGGCGGCGAAGCTGGTGCCCCAGGATGGGTTTGTTGGCGCGCGGGGGCGCTGGCAGGCGGCGTTGATGAGCGGCGGGACGGAGGAATCGTTTCCCGAGTTTTTGGTTCGGGAATGTGGTCGAACCGAGGAGGTGTTTCTGGACTTGGTCGCCAAGGCTTACGACTGGGATCGGGTGGACTTGTCGGAAGTGCGGCCTGCGAATGAGGCGCTGCGCCGGATTCCCTCCAAGATCGCCGTTCAGCATGCGGTGATGCCGGTGAAGGTGGATGAAGGCGTGTTGCAGGTTGCGGTGGCGAACCCGTTTGAATCGGGCCTGTTGGGCGCGGTTCGGTTCGCGGCGCAGGGACCAGTTCAATTTGTTCTGGCGCCGCGTGAAGAGATTGGTCGGGCGTACGAGAAATTTTATGGGGTGGGCGCGGAGACCATTGATGCTCTGGCACAAAACGAGGTGAACGACGAGGAGGATCTCGAGCTTTTGGTGGGCGACATGAAGGAGATCGCCGGGGATGACCAGGAGGCAAGCATCATCAAGTTCGTCAACCAAGTCATCTGGCAGGCACACAAGAGCCGCGCGACGGATATACATTTTGAACCACAGGAGGATGAACTGGTCATTCGGCACCGCATTGACGGTATCCTGCATGCGATGCCTTTGCCGCCGGCGCTCAAGCAACTGCAGGCCAGCCTCATTTCGCGCATCAAGGTAATGGCGGGCATGAACATCGCGGAGAAACGGCTTCCGCAGGATGGCCGCATCGGCGTGCGCATCAAGGGGGAGGAAATCGACATTCGCGTCTCAACAGTGCCGACGGTTTATGGCGAAAGCGTCTCGCTGCGCCTGTTGATGCGTGGCAGTGTCTTGAAGGGGCTGGACACGCTGGGGATGTCGGAACGAATCGAGGGGGATGTGCGCGGGGTGATCACCAAGCCGCACGGTATCATGCTCGTCACGGGGCCGACTGGCTCGGGCAAGTCGACTTCGCTCTACGCGTTTTTAAACACCATCAACTCCACGGACAAACGGATCATGACGGTGGAGGACCCTGTGGAGTACGAGCTGAAGGGCGTGAACCAGGTGTCCGTGAAGAACGACATTGGGCGGTCGTTCGCGAATGTGCTGCGGCATTTCCTGCGGCAGGATCCGGATGTGGTGATGGTGGGTGAGATTCGTGATGGCGAGACAGCGGGCATCGCCATTCAGGCGGCAAACACCGGTCATCTGGTGTTCAGTACACTGCACACCAATGATGCGCCCAGCGCCTACACGCGCCTGATTGACATGGGCGCGGAGCCGTTCTTGGTGGCCGATGCGATCGAGGCGGTAATGGCCCAGCGGCTGGTGCGGACCATTTGCCCGGCATGCAGGACGGAGCATGAGTATCCGCGCGAGGATCTGGTAAAGGTTGGTTTTCCCGTGGAACAACTGGGCGGCGGCAAGGCGGGTATCTGGAAAGGCGACGGCTGTGACGAGTGTGGCGCGCGCGGGTATCGCGGTCGGACGGGCATTTACGAGCTGATGATCAGCACGGAGTCGGTGGATCAATTGGTGATTGACCGGGCTTCGGCCTCGGTGATTGGCCGGCAGGCGCGTGTGGAGGGCATGCACACCCTGCGCGAGGATGGCTGGGGGAAGGTCTTGCAGGGACAGACGACCGTTGAGGAGGTGTTACGCGTGACGCAGTTGGCGGAACTGGTGGAGGAAGCGGCGGCATGACGGCACCCGGAAACCAACCGCCGGAAGAGTTGCCGACCACGCCGCCCGCGAGACAAGAGGAGACGCAATCTCCTGTGGACTTGGTGCCGGCGGTCAAGCCGCGCCCAACCCAGAAAAAGCGCCGGGCCACCCGTTTGAACACCTGCAATGTCATCGACTGCACGCGAGACCACCAGCAGTTTTGGCGGTTCACGCCGGGCGGGCGAGGAATGAAGCTGATTGAGGTGCGGGATGATCCGGACTTGATGGCCGAGGTACCCGCACAGTTCACCCGGCGCGACACCAGCCAAATGTGGGACCCGCATTGCCAGAACGACGCGTGGCTGCCGATGGAAAAGGTGTTCTTCCGTGTGTTGCGACTGCCGGCCTGTGAGCCGGAAGAACTGCCGGACATGGTGGAGCTACAGTTGGAAAAGATATCGCCGCTGCCGGTGGCGCAAGTGGTTTGGACCTTTGAGGTGGTATCTCCGCCGCCGGGTACGGCGCAGGGGCAGCAGGTGGTGGTAGTCATCCTTGCCGAGCGTTCGATGGTGGAGGATCGGGTGGGCCATCTGGAAAGCATTGGGTATCGACCGGACAGGCTGGAGGTGCCTGTGCTGCACCAAGTCTTGGCGGCCCCGGTGGAAGTGGATGACGTGAATGGCGCGTGGATTTATCCGCGGCTGCTGGATGGTCGGCCGGTTTGCTTGGTGGCGTGGTGGTCGGGAGGGGAACTGCGCAACATCAACGTGGCTCATTTGTCTTCCAAGGATCATCTCAACGAGTTGACCGAGCACCTGACCTCCAGCGCTTGGGCGGCGGAACTGGAGGGCTGGGCACCAGCCATGTGGAACTGGAATCTGGTGGCCGACCGTGAACTGGCCGAGGAATGGCTGCCGCTCTTGAATGAGTGGGCGGGGCGCGGCGTGACACAGCATGATCCGCCGGAGACGGTAGCCTTGGCTGCGGCCTGTGCGCATCGGGCGTCGCGTCCCTTGGGTGAAGCCAACTTGTTGCCGCCGGAATTCCGAGACCGCTATCACCGGGATGACGTTGACCGTGTCTGGCTGAACGTGGCCGGCTGGGTGGTGGCGGCTTATGCGCTGTTTGTCGGGCTGTATTTTTTTGCACTGGGCGGCCTGCGTGATGAGCAGAGCGACTCGGCTCGCGACCGGCGCAAGCTCCAGCGCGAGCACAAGGGGATGGCGCTGGAGGAGGAACGGTACTTGAAGAAGCTCGAGTACGACGAGCTGCGCAAGAAGGCGCTGGAATGCATGGAGGCTATTGGCAACAACAAGCCGCTGGAGATGCAGTTGATCACCCTGACTTTCAATGACCGCAAGGATTCGCGGCAAAACCTGACGCTGACGGGCAGTGTGCCAACGGATCTGGATCAACTGGTGGGCACCTTCAAGGATGGCATGCTCGAATCGCGCGTCGCGAATTTGGACAAGGAGATGACGCGGCTGTTTTCCGAGGTGCAGGAGGGCAGCATCGTGGAGGTGCCCATTGCCGGCGATCCGATGAAGCGCTGGACGCTCAATTGCGAGTTGGCGATGAACCGGCAGAAACGGAAGAAGGACGACTGATGATTGACCTGTTTGACAGGCTCAACGTGCGGCCGGAGGAACGCCGGGTGGCGATCTACGTCTTTTTCATCTTCTTCATTGCGATCAACGGCTTGTGGGGCTGGCGGTTTTACACCGGTGCCACCGAGTGGTCCGAACTCAAGACGGATATTCAGGACGACTCCGGCAGGGCCGCGGAACTGCGCGCGGCGTTGGCTGACTTGAAACAGAAGGAGGCGGCTTGGGAGGAATACACGCGCATGATGGGTGCTGACGACGGCGGCAAGCGCGCCTGGACGGACCTGAACCGGCGTGTGCAGCAGTTGGCCCGGGAAAACAAGCTGCGCTATGGCCGCATTACCCCCAGCAAATCCGAGGATCAGGAATTCGAATCCTTCGAGAAGCACACGGTGAATCTGGACTTCACTGGCACGGATCATGACCTAGCAAATTTCCTCATTGCCATTGCGGCTGAGCCGCAGATGGTACGCGTCAGCAGCCTGACCATTCGCCGTCCCAACAACGATCCCAAGCAGCTCACCGGCAGCATGAGTATCGTGGCCAGTTTCCCCAAGGAGGAGGAAAAACAGAACAATCCCGTGGTGGAGGATAAAAAATCATGAAACTGATGAAGACCCTTGTGGGCGTCCTGTTGGGCGCCGGCATTATGACTGCCGCGCCGGCACCTCCCGGTGCGCCTGTGGAAAATGACGTCTCGGCCAGCATGCGTTTTGAGAAGACACAACTGGATCTGGTACTCGATGTCTTTGGCGAGCTGACCGGCCGGTCACTCATTCGCCCGTCCAACCTGCCGCAGATCGTTGTCGACTTTAAGCCGCAGGGCCCCATGTCCGAGCGCGACGCCGTCGAAGCCATCAAGGCCATCCTGGCCATCAACGAGCTGGGCATCGTTCCCTTGGGTGACAAGTTTGCGCAGATCCTGCCTGCCAACCAGTTGGAGAAGGACTCACCGCCTTTCCTGCCCGCGGCCACCTCGGCCGACTTGCAGGAGGACAAGACCTATGTGAGCCACATTGTGCACCTCAAGCATACCAAGCCCAGCGAGGTGGCCGAGGCACTCAAGACCTTCTCGCGGCTCGGGCAAAACTCCATTATTGCGCTGGACGACTCGCGCACCCTGTTGCTGCGTGACTACGCCGTGAACATCAAGCGCATGCTCCAGATCGTGGAGCAAATCGATGTCGAGGCGCCGTCCGATGAGGAGTTCGAGATTATTGACATCAAGTACGCCTTGGCGGCCGATGTCGCTTCGGTCATCAGCAACCTGACCGACAATCCCACTTCCTTCACCAGCAGCACCCAGCGGCAACTGTCCGGAGCCGGCTCTGGGGGATCACGCTTGGGAGGAGGAGCCAGTAATTCGTTACGGCCCCAGACCACCGGGGGCAGTCGGCCGGGCACCACCGGACGAACAGTGGCGCGTCCCGCCACCTCCAGCACCTCTTCCGCCTCTTCGGGAGTCGGGAAACCCATCCTCGGCAACACACGCATCATGGCCTATGAGCCCAAGAACGCCGTACTCGTCATTACTGAAAACAAGGCGAAAATGGCGCTCGTGCGCAAGTTCATCGACGAGCTGGACCAACTTCAGCCCATGGTACTCATCGAAGCCATCATCATGGACATTGCCTTGGATGACAACCTGTCCTTTGGTATGTCACTTTCGCAAGACAAGGAAGAAATTACGGGGAGTTTCGGGCAGGCCTTGGGTTCCATGCATGGTGGAGGAGTCTTTAAGAGCAAGTTGCGGGGATCCGGGGCAACCACGGACATGGGGATCATCGAAAACCTATCATCGGGCCTAAACTACTGGGGCTTCATTGGCAATAAATGGGAGGTTGCAGTCAATGCAATCAAGACGGATACGCGCGTGAACATTCTTTCCACACCGCGTATCCAGACCACACACGCCAAGGAAGCCGAGTTGTTCATTGGTGAGACACACCCGTACATCGCCTCCAGTACGGTTGATCCCACGGGTGGTTCACGCTCAAACTATCAACAGAAACAGATTGGCATCAACCTTCGCGTACTGCCGTTCATCAATCCAGATGGCCTCGTGGTGATGGACATCCAGCAAACCATCGGAGACATCATTTCCAACAAGGAAATTGACGGCAATCAGGTGCCAATTACCACCGACCGCACCGCCAACGCCAACCTCTATGTGCGTGACGGAGATGCTGTCGTGCTTGGGGGATTTATTAAAAACAAGAAAACTGAGTCCAAAAGTGGTATTCCATACTTGAAGGATGTACCAGTTATTGGTCCCTTGTTCCGGGATAATACCGATAAGAATGAGCGGCAGGAACTGGTGGTGCTTATGCGGCCCACGGTGTTGGAGACGCCAGAGGCGGTCAGCGCCGGCACGCAGTCGATGTACAATGAGATGCCCCTCATCGGTCGAGCCAAACTGGAGGCACGCTCACAGGAGATCAAGTATCGCAAGATGTACGAGGAGGAAAAGCGGAAGGCCGAAAAGGGGCAGATCGACAGCTTGCGGCCGCCCACGAACCTGAACCCCAGCTTGTTCAAGGGGCTCGACGAACTGGAGCGCAATCAGGGCAACTAGCCTAGCGGCGGCCGTCGTACCACATTCTGCAGGCCTCGCGTCGTTTTAGATTGCGGCCGAGGCTAAGGGCTGTGCGCAGCGGGATGGACACGCATTCCCACGGCGAATACAGTTCCGCCTTTCTGGGTGAAGTCTCCATCGGCGTTCGTAGGATGCGCATTTTGCGATTGTGCGCGCGGCCCCATTGCTTGAGGCGATGGCTCAGGAAAATCTCCTCACCCGCGTAGCGGTCAGTCGCGAAGCCGCCGACAGCTTCAAATGCCTCCCGGATGCAGAACAGGAAAGACCCCGCGGCCCAACCATTCAGCCGGCCTACCACATTCCAGCCCGCGGCGGCGCTGCGTGCCCACCACGGGCCGCCCATGAATTGAATCGGACACCCGCCACCTAGGCACGTAGGGTTCGCTATTGCTGTCGCGGCCTCCTCAAACAATCTCCGCGTGGGGCGTGAGTCCGCGTCCACAAAAACCAGCCAATCCCCGTGCGATGCGGCCGCCCCGGCATTGCGTGCGCGGGCGATCATGTTTTCCGCTTCAAATACAACGCTTGCTCCCGCGGCCCGGGCCAGTTCCGCGGTTTGATCTGTCGAGTTGTTGTCACAGACCACCAGCTCACTGGACGCAAAGGCCGCCCGTGCGTTGTTGATGCAGTCCAATGATTCCGCGATTAACTTTTCCTCATTAAAAGCGGGCACAATCACCGAGACCTTCACAGCCGGAACATCGCCCCAGCCCAAACGCTTGTCCACGTCTTTTCCTGGTTAAACTTGTCCACATGCCACGCTTGGTTTGAATGAAAACACGACAATTTGCCTTGGTCGTGTTAGATTCACGTCGGCAGCGGAATCGCGGCATGGATAGACCAATCGCCTCCTTTCTTCCCGACGACAAGCCGCGCCGCCTGCCTTGGTGGCGGCGGTGGCGGCGGCCCTTGGCGTGGGGCGCGGGCGCGTTGATCTTGGCGGTGGTGGGGGGGTGGCTGTTTTTTAACAGTGGATTTTTCTTTCGTGGGATCGTAATTCCCGCGCTGGAAAAAAAACTGCGCGCCCAAATTACTGTTGGCCATGTGGACTGGTCGCTTTTTGAGGGAGTCCATCTTCGCGATATTTCTGTGAAAACCACGGGCGAGTCGCCTGTTTTCCAGGCTGCCACGCTGGATCTGCGAGGCGCCGCGTGGGAGCTTTCGGAGGGGCCGCTCATTGAGCAGCTCCGGCTGGAGGATCCTATTCTGGACATTGTGGTGGCGGCGGATGGTTCCAGCAATCTGGATTCCATCCTTGCTGCCATTCGATCCAGCGAGGAGAAATCGCAGCCTGACATTTCGGCCTTTTCCGTGGTCAACGGCGTGGTACGTCACAAAACACCGTCGGCCACCCGCGAACTTGCGGGCCTTGAAGTGACCCTTGACCGGTGGGTGACGGGGGAGTCGGCGAAATTAAAATTAGCCGGAGCGGCAAGTTATGAACAGGGAACGGATCGTGTTGCCGGGCAGCTTGGCTTGGCCGCGACTATACGGCCCGGGGCTGGTAGTATTCTCAAGCAGTGTGGGGGACATGCCCGGTTGGATATCAAGACCGCTATTGGTGCCATGGCCAAGTGGCGCGGTGCCGGGGTTGATCTGGACGTTGATTGGACGGACACGGCCCTGAAACGGCTTGAGCTAAAATCTCAGGATGCCCGCTTGTTGGCGCGCGGTGCCCGTGACAAGGCCACGGGCGGATGGGTGATCGAGGCGGATACCCAGGGGGTAATCCATCACCTCTTGGTTTCAATGGGAGTGCAAGTTCCTGCTGAAATTGATACACAACGGATGACTGGGCACCTGATTGTGAGTTTGGATGGAAGTTCATTAAACACCCACGGCAGCTTTGAAACCGTTGCCACATGGGGACAGCCCGTGAACTTGAGCGCAGCCATTGAATCGCACGCGGACTTGGGGAAGGCGGAGGGGAGTCTGAGCATGGCCTCTATCAAGGGTTTCAATGGGGAAGGCAACTTGGTCACTGTCCGACTGCTTGAGCCATTGAGTTTGGATTGGTCGGACGGGAAGTTGGTCCGTGGAAATGTAGTGTTCGAGTTGCGCGCTGACGATCTGGAATTGGTCCGGTGGAAAAAACTTTTGGGGCACGAACTGGAAGGGGGCAAGGGCGATATTGTGCTTGAGGCTGTAATTGGCTCAACGGCGATGGATTTGGATTTGCGATCCAGTGCACGGCGTTTGGTCGGCCGGGCGGGGCGGCATTTGTTTCGCGATGAGGATATTGAGTTTTCCATCAAGGGCCGCGGCGAGGATGGTCGGTGGTCGTTGCACAACGGCGTGATCAGGCACGTGACGCGGCCGGAAGAAGGTCGCCAAGCGACGACTTTGTTGGAGGAAATGTCAGTCAAATGGCACCCTCGTGCCGGGCAAATTTCGGAGGGGGCATTGACGTCCTCGCTCCAATATGCGGACGGGGCAGACAAATTCTCCGGGCATTTTTCGCTGGGTGGAAACTTTAAATCCAACCCGGCGGGGTTGTTGGCGGAAGCAGATGCGAATGCCACGTTTGAGATTGATTCCGCCGAGGGATTTTTTGCGGATGCCCGGAGGCTTGAGGCGAAGGTGCGGATGGATCTTGCGCCGGGCCACCTGCGTGAGCTGCTTGTGGATTTCAGCCGCGATGAGAAGGCTTTCGGGCGTGTTTCGGTTGAGGGGGAGAGGTCACGTGACGGAGCCGGATGGAAGCTGGATTGCGGAATTTTCGGAGTGGACCGGCAGGTGTTGAATTTCATTGGGGCAAGGCGGGGTATGGATTTTCAGGGCACGGTTTTGAACGCAACGAACCGTGTTTTTTATACCCCGCGCGATGGCCGGGTGAAAGTGAGTGGCCGGGCGATGGCGGGGGATTTCAGCCTGTTGCGTTCGGCCGTGACGACGCCGGTGGTGGATGCTGCGGTTGACTTTGACTTGCAATTGGATTTGCCGGGCCAGCAATTGGAATTGGCGCGACTGGAGCTTTCCGGGACACAGAATGAGCAGAAGGTTTTGTCCGGTCGTCTTTTGGAACCACTGCGTCTGGCTTGGGGAGCGGCCTTGGCAGCGGAAGGGGGTTCACGCATGGAATTGAAGCTTGATGGTGCAGATCTTGCCCGCTGGAAAACTGTCTTGGGCAACCGTGTGGAAAGAGGCCATGTGGATGCGACACTGAACCTTACGGCTCGGCAGGGCGTGCAGGATTTAAGTTTCGACTGGCGCGCGGCAGTGCGCGGGTTGACCACGTCCCGCGTTCGCGACATGGAGGCTTCGCTGGCGGGTCAGGGCAGTCTGAAGAATCTCCGTGAATTGACATTGAAAGAGGGGGAGATGCGGTGGCGTGAACCCGACGGGCGCCAATTCACACTCACGGGAGGTGGGCAGGCGGAGCTGACGACAAAGGGAGCAGTGGCCAAGGGCACGTTGAGCGGGACGATGCAGGGTGAAGGGGAACCAGTTACGACTGGGTACGGATTGGGTTATGCCTATGATGCAGGTAAAAAGGCGCACCTCCTGAATGTGAATGTTAAAAACGTGCCGGCATCGGTGTTGCGACGAATGACTTTGAATCCCCGCATTCTGGATGGGGCAGCGTCACTGAAAGGCGAGGTTTACTTGGGCACCAACGGGGTGCGTGGACTCAACCTAAAAGCGATCTTGAGCGGGTTGAAAATGATGGACCCGGAATGGCCTCCGGCAGGGGCGGATCTGGAGCTTGTGTTTGACGGTTTTATAAATGATGCGTTGAATGGGGCTCTGGAGGTAAAGGCGAATGGGTCGAGCGTCAAACTGGTTTCTTCCGGCAAATTGTGGGGGGCATTGGAAGCATCGGGCGGGGTTGTGCTGGAGCCGAAAACGGGTCGGGTTGAGGGTAAGCTGGAGGTTTTTAAAGTCAGGGGTCTGTCTCCTGAATTGGTCAGGTTGGCAACCGGGCATCCTTGGCGTGAGGGCATGGCGGAGTATGAGGGCGTGGTGGAATTCTTGGAGGACGGGGCCGTGGCTCTGGATGGGGTCGGAGCGGTCAAGGGTATGCAACTGGCTCCGAATGTGCCGGTGGATTTGGCACTGAAAGGTCCGGTGGTTTTGTCATCGGCGGAGAAGGGTCCATGGCTGCCCAGATCGGGGGATTTGAATGCAACGGTGTTCAAGGCTGGCCGGCCTGCGGGGCGAATCGACTTGACGGCCATGGAGCGGGGACGCTACGCGGCGGAAGCGAGGGGGCTGGACGTCTCAGTCTTACGTGTTGCGGAACCGGTTTGGCGTCAGGCATGGGGCATTGTCAGCGGGGAAGGAGACGCGGATGTGACACTGGCTTGGGCGCCGGAAAGCGGATTGCGCTTAAAGGGCGTGGCGGACGTGCGGGACTGGGTGGTGCGTGATCGTGATGACGGCGAATTATCCACCGCCCAATCCGCAAGCGCGGTTTTTGACATGGGGCATCATGCCGGCAGGTTGATGCTTCACGAATGCGTGGTGGATTTGGGTAAAAGCCTACTGTCGGACAACCGCGTGACTGTGAAAGGTACGTACGACTTTACACAGGCTGGCCGAATTTCGGGCAACGTGGAGATTCACTCGCCGGCTGTGGAGTTGCTGCGCGTGCTGCGCATTCTTGATGCCGATCCCGATGGCGCCAAATCCAGCGGAAGGGACATTGTGGTGGACCTGAAGCTTTCGGCCGATCGCCTGCATTGGAACGGGTTGACGGCAACGAATTTCATCGCCGCCACGTCGGTGACGAACAAGGTGACGGAATTCAAGTCCATGCAAATGTACTTGGAAGGCGGTCCGCTGGGTGCCTATTACCGCATGGATCGCACGAGGCCGGCATGGGCGCATGAGGTGGCCATTGCCGGGAGGCAGGTGGCTCTGGCTCCGTTGCTGGATTTGTTCGTGAAGGACGAACACAAGCCGTGGGTGGCGGCGCAAAAATGGGGCAAGCTGGATGCGGATGTTCGGCTGCGTTGGGCCCAGGCACCCGGTCAGGGCTGGGATTGGCGCTCAATGGCGGCCGAGGGCTTGAAGGGCGTGGGCACAGATGCGGTGCTGCGGATTTCCGGTGCTTCCATCGCGGTTCCAGAGGCCGGCCAGCCGGGGGGAGGAGGGCTGGTGCCGGGTGTCTTGAAGATGGTGGTGGGAACACTGTCCACAGCGGTGAAGGCACCCAAGCTGCGGCAGGCCAAGGTGGAATCCGCACGGCTGGTGGGGCGGGTGGAGGAAGGGCAAATGCGCGCGCAAATCCACATGCGAACGCCATTTTACGAGGCGGCCACAGGTGGGGTGCTGGCGTTGCCTCAACACCTGCCTGATGTCGTGTTGAATCGCCTACCCGTGGCGTTGACCTTGGTGCCGGAGATGGCTCGCGAGTTCCGGCTGGGTGGTCGTCTTTTAAACAACGGGCGAGACATGCGCCTGCCGGTGTTCCTCCGTCTCAAGGGGCAACTGGAAGAGATGGAGGCGGAAACGGACCCGGTGGTCTTGGGCACCATCTTTACCGCGGGCTTGAGCGGTCAGGCGATCAACGTGCCCATCGGCGTGCTGGAGGCGGCTTCGGGTGTCATCGATAAACTGCCTGTGCCATTGAATCCATTGAACATATTTTTTCCGCGCAAAAATTAGCGCCGCTTGATTCGGCCGGTCCACCTGCTACAGTCCCGGCGCATGCAGGCGGTGCTTGAATATCTTTCGGCAAACGAGGATCGGTTCGTGGATGAGTTGTGCACGTATCTGCGCTTCCCCAGCGTCTCCGCCCAGTCCACCCATGATGATGACCTGCGCGCCTGCGCCGATTGGCTGGTGGATCATTGCCGTTCGATGGGGCTGAAGGCACGCCGGCATGCCACCAGTGGCCACCCGGTGGTGACCGCGAGCACGCCGCGCCGGAAGGGACGCCCACATTTTCTGGTGTACGGCCATTATGATGTCCAGCCGCCCGATCCGTTGGACCAATGGAAGACACCCCCTTTTGAGCCGAACTTGCGCAACGGCGCGGTATATGCGCGGGGTGCAACCGACAACAAGGGGCAGCATTTCGCGCATCTCAAGGCCGTGGAGGCGTATTTACTAACCGGCACGGAATTGCCCTGCAACCTGACCTTTGTGGTGGAAGGGGAGGAGGAAGTGGGCAGCGAGGCATTGGTTGAGTTTTTGAGGAAACAACGCCGGGCCTTGGCGTGTGATGCGGTGGTGATCTCTGACACCGGCATGCCGTCGAAAAAACATCCCGCGTTGACCTACGCGTTGCGCGGCGTGGCGGCGTTGGAGGTGCGTGTGTGCGGGCCACGGGCAGATTTGCACTCGGGCATTTATGGTGGCTCGGTGGACAACCCGGCGCTTGTACTGGCGCAGATGCTCGCGAAATTGAGGGATGCGCGGGGCCGCATTGCGGTGCCCGGGTTTTATGATGGCGTGGAAAAGTTGTCGGCCCATGAACGGCGGCAGTTCAAGCGCTTGCCCTTCAATGAGAAGTCGTACCGGCGGCTGCTGGGTGTGCCGGCGCTGTTTGGAGAGAGGGGCTATACGGCCATTGAACAGCGCAGTGCGCGGCCCACGCTTGAAATCAACGGGTTGACTAGTGGCTACCAAGGGGAGGGGAGTAAGACCATCGTGCCTGCCGAGGCCAGTGCCAAGATCACCTGCCGGCTTGTGCCGGGGCAATCGTCGCGCAAGATCGTTCGGCTGTTGAAAGCGCATCTGAGAAAACTTTGCCCGCCTACGGTGCGCTTGGAACTGGAGGAGGGGCACGGAGCGGATCCTTACCTCGTGTCTCCCACGGGTACTCAGGCGCAGGCGGCCTTGGCGTCTCTGAAGGAGGCGTTTGGACACGAGCCGGTGATCCTTCGCGAAGGGGGATCCATTCCCATTGTGACGGAGTTTAAAAAAATTCTCGGGGCAGATTCCCTGTTGCTGGGGCTTGCCCTACCGGATGACAATCTGCATTCGCCGAACGAAAAATTTGACCTCGATTGCCTGCGTGGCGGGGCGCGAATGAGCGCACACCTGTGGCCCCGGCTGGCCGAGGCCTGTTGAAATGTCAGGTAAAAATCAACAAGAAAAAGGAGTGCCATCGGAACTTCCCGACGGTCTGCGCAGGTATCTTTACACCACGGCGGCTGTGACAGGCGGATGTATTCTGATTGTGGAAATTCTCGGGGCGAAAATGTTGTCGCCCTTTTTCGGCACATCCCACTTTGTATGGACGGCGCAAATTGCGGTGACCCTGTTGGCCTTGGCGGGCGGCTATTACCTTGGGGGTTGGTGGGTGGACCGCTCACCGCGTTTGGGTAACCTCTATTTGGCCATCATTGGTGCGGCAGTTTACCTCGTGGCGACCGTGCCGCTGGTGCGTGGGGTGAGTTTTGCGTGCTTGAAATTGAACTTGGCTCTGGGCTCGTTGCTGGCTTCGTCATTTCTCTTTCTTATTCCACTTGCGTTACTGGCCATGACGGGGCCGTTTCTGGTTCGTATTCTAACGACCTCCGTCAAAACGGTGGGAGGCAATGTTGGTCGGCTGACGGCCATCAGCACGTTGGGTAGTGTGACGGGTACGGTGCTGATTGGATACGTGCTCATTCCACGCCTGTCCAACCCGGTGACCATGCTGCTGACGGCGGGCTTGTTGGTGGGAGTGTCGCTGATCTATTTTGTGGTGTGGGGGCGCGGCCGCATGCCGTCCTCGGCGATTACGGTGTCCCTGTTGTTTCTTGTAGTGTTTGGGTTTGCGGGCGTGCGGCCGGAGTGGAGTGACCGGTTGCGCTTTGGAGGCAAGGATTGGATGGTGCGCGCCAAGGGCAACTCCAACTTTGGCCGAATGGTGGTGATTGACCTGTACGAGAATGGGAGACTCCATCGAAACTACCTCAATGATAATCTGGTGCAGAACACGTACGACCCTGTTCGTGGCCGCAGTTTGTCTCTCTTTACTGAGCTCCTGCACGGGCTGCCGATGGCGTACCACAATAAGATGGAGACGGCGCTCTGTATTGGAATGGGCACGGGGTTGGTGCCAATGATGCTGCAGAAGGATGGGGTGGAAGTGGACGTCGTGGAAATAAATCCTGGGGTGGTGCCGTTGGCGGAGGAATGGTTTGACTTTGAACCAAAACGCTTGCGCCTGCTGGAAATCGGGGATGGACGGCACTTTTTAAACAAATCGAGACAATCGTATGATGCGGTTGTGCTGGATGCTTTTCTGGGGGACTCCTCGCCCTCGCACCTGATGACGGTGGAGGCGTTTGAAGCCGTGCGGAGTCGTATGGCCAAGGGGGGCGTGCTGGCCATGAATACCTTCGGCCGCGGATTGAAGGGATACGGTGAGATTGAGGATGAGCGGTTAGTGTTTGATCGTGAAGAGGATTACTACACCGTTTCAATTTATCGGACGCTCAAGGAGGTGTTTCCGCATGTGGTGGTTCATGGGGCTGGGAATGGAAACGTGTTTTTCGTTGCCTCAATGGAGCCCCTGAAGGCAAGGCGGGAGCCTGAGTTTGAATACGCGCACCCAGATCTGGCGATGGACTTGAAGGATGAATTTGTCCGGAGTCGAGTGGATTGGCGGTTTCAGGTGTGGCCGGCATGGCAGCGCAAGTGGCGTGTGGAGACGAAAGATGCCGCCGGCCAAGAGCTGGGCATGGTGATGCGGGATGATTTCAACCCGATCGATTTCCATGATGCGGGGCATCGGGAATCCACGCGCAGGGGATTGGTGGCGGGCATGCAATGAACTTCTTCCGGAAGCGGAGCCTGCTTCACGAGGGGCGGCAGTGGGCGGTGCTGGATCGCGTTCGCTCCCCGCATGGCATTCTCATGGTCATTCAGCGCGAGGAAAGATCCATCCAGCGTCGCCGGCTTCTTAATGATGAATTGATACAAAACACGTATGATCCTCGGTTACGCAAGAGCTTGTCCACGTTTACCGGTGCGCTGGTGGGGCTGGCTCGTGCGTATACGGCACGTGTACAAGCGGCGCTTTGCCTAGGGGTTGGAGCCGGGATGGTTCCGAGGCAGTTGGCGGCGGACGGGGCAGCGGTGGACGCGGTGGAGATCAACCCACACATCACAAGGGTGGCGGAGGAATGGTTTGATTTCGATCCCGCAGCGGTGAGTCTTGTCCATGCCGAGGGGAGGGCGTTTGCGGAGGAGTCACTTGCGCAGTATGACTTGATCGTGCTGGATGTTTTTCTGGGCGGGGCGGCTCCGCTGCATTTCTTTACGCGCGAGGCAGCGGAGATTTTTCATGGGCGCTTGCGGCCGGAGGGCGTTTTGGTGGTCAACACGTTTGGCGAATTTGACCCGCGGCAGCGCGAAATGTCAGCCGGTTTTCACAAGACCTTGCGGACGGTTTTTGGGGGTTTGTCAGTGGGGGCGCATGCCTCGGGGCAGGGGAATGTGTTTCATGTGGCGGTGAGAGGCAGGGATTTGGAGCTACTGCGTTCGCCGGATTTTTCGGGGGAGCATCCGGCCATCCAGTTTGAATTGCAGATGATGTGGGAGGGAAGGCGGGAATTTGACTCGGCCAAGGGAGAGGTTCTTTCGGACGCAATGCTGGGCGGATAGGTTTATCTGGTTGAATGGGTGTGTTGTGGACGTGTAACGTCCCGTGTGCCGATTTCCGACACCCCAGCACCCAGCCAGCCGGAGATTCCGCAGCGCGATCTTTGGCTTTTCGGGGTCACGATTTTCTTGGGGGCGTTCCTTCTGTTTCAGGTTCAGCCGGTGATTGGCAAGTACATCCTGCCGTGGTTTGGTGGCACGCCGGGTGTTTGGACCACCTGTCTTCTTTTTTTCCAATGTCTGCTTTTGGGGGGCTATGCCTATGCGCACTGGCTTTCGTGTCTGGCGCCGTCACGGCAGGCTACCATTCACCTGACGTTGCTCGGGATGGCGGGGGGCATCCTGGGAGTGGTGCTACTGTTGATGCTCGCCGGTTACCGGCCGATTGAGTTGTTGAAGCCGGATCCCGCCACGGCGGCTGGCAGTCCCGTGATGGGCATCCTGCTGCTGTTGGTGGTGGGCATTGGGTTGCCTTATCTGGTCCTGTCGTCTACGGGGCCACTGGTTCAGGCTTGGTTTGCACGCCGTTATGAGGGGCGGTCGCCTTATCGTCTTTATGCGTTGTCCAACGTGGGGTCGTTGTTGGCGCTGGTCAGTTATCCGTTTCTGGTGGAGCCGTACACTTCGCGGGGTTTGCAGGTGGGGGCTTGGGCAGCGGGGATGGTGGCATTTGCCTTGGTTTGCGGCATGGTGGCCCGAACCTTGCGGACATTGCCGGAGGAAACACGGGAGGAAGAGAAACAATCGTCCTCCGAACCACTGGACTTGAGACGGCAGTTGCTTTGGCTGTTGTTGCCGGCCTGCGGCACGGCGCAGTTGATGGCCACCACGAACAAGGTCAGTCAGGACGTGGCAGTGACGCCGTTCCTGTGGGTGCTGCCACTGACGCTGTACTTGTTGTCGTTCATCATTGCGTTTGATAATCCCCGATGGTATTCGCGATTGGTTTATACACCTCTACTTGTGGGTTGCTGGGTGGCCACGCTGTGGGGATTGAAAAAGGGGGTGGACGCGGACCTGTTGGCACAAGTGGGCATTTTCAATGCGACGCTCTTTGTGGGCTGCATGGTTTGCCATGGGGAATTGTATCAGTTGCGGCCGGAACCAGCGCGGTTGACACGGTACTTCCTGACCATTGCCGCGGGCGGGGCACTGGGCGGATTGTTTGTGGCCCTTGGCGCGCCGTCGTTTTTCGATGGCTATTGGGAGTATCATCTTTCTCTCTGGGGTTGCGGCGCGTTGCTGGCGGGGGTTTGTTTCGTGGACAAGACCCGGGTTTCCTTCAATGCGTGGTGGGTTCGGCTGGTGCTGGTGGGTTGCTGGTTGGCAGCCTGCTGGGCGGCATACCGGAAAGCGGGTGTGTTTGTGCCTCACGTTTACCTGTTGTGTTTGCGGTTGTTGTTGTTGGGTTGTCTGGTGGCTTATGTGTTGAAGATGGCTTGGAAAACTCCACCCCAGTGGCCGCGCTGGCGGCTAGTTGGATTTGGTGCGCTGGGAGCGGTTTGCAGCTTGGCGGATGGAGTGCTGTCGCTGGAGCTTTCGGGATACCGCGGATTGCTGACCAGTCCGGTTGTGTTGGCACCGGCTTTCCTGATGTTGATGGCGATTAATTTTGTCTGGATGACTGTGCGAGACTGGTCGGGTTGGCGGCTGCCGTTGTTTGTGCCCTTGGCTTTGTTGGTGGCGATCTTGGGGGGGCTGTTGCTGGCGCAGACGAAAAAAGACCGGAAGGATATTGCCTCGCAGTCGCGGAATTTTTATGGGGTCGTGCGTATTTACGATTACGGGGCGGTGGCGTATACATTGGAGGATCATGACACGGATGTCACGCGGGTGGCGGTTAGTCCGGGAGGGCGGCTGTTGGCAACGGCTTCAAGCGATGGGGGAATGTGGGTGCGTGACTGCAAATCGGGCGCGGGGCTTTTCCCTCTGAACACTGGCGGGGCGGCGGTGCGGGCGATGGCGTTTAGCCCGGTGGAATCGCAGGCTATTCTGGTGACGGGTGATGAGGGTGGGTTTGTCCGCGTCTGGGATGTGGCTGGAGAGGGGGAAAGGGCTCGGGAAGAACAAAGGATAGGCGAGTTGCCGGGGGTGCCCACGGGCGTGGCGGTGAGTCCGGATGGACGGTTTTTGGTTGCGGCGTGCGCGGATGGAGTGCTGCGGCGATGGAGGATGGATGCGGCGGGCTGGAAGGAATTGCCCGAGATTGAAGCTCATGTGTCAGGAACTACAGTGGTGGCCTTCTCGGGCGTGAATGAGTGTGTCACGGGCGGAGCGGATGGTCGTGTGTGTGTGTTTAACCTGAAGCATGGGACGAAGGTGCGGGAACTGGAGTTGGGCGGCCCCGTAAAGGCTATGGCGATGAACGAGGATGGGATCTTGGCGGCGGGTGATGCGGAGGGGCGAGTTCATTTCTGGAAAATCGCCTCGGGCGATCTTTTGCAGGTGATTGAAACGGGGCAAGGGAAAGTGAATGGCTTGGCGTTTAATCGGTTTATTTCCGGGGAAGGCGAGCTCGTACCCGTGGCGGATCGCTTGGCAGTGGCATGTGCAGATGGCGGGACTTCCATTTGGCAACTAGGAGCCGGGCGTTGGCGGCGGATTTTTACCCTGCCCAAGCATGCCGGTGGGGCGAGCGGAGTGGCATTAATTGAGGCGGTTTCCTGGATGCCGGAACAGAACACAATGAAGGAAGTGGACTGGGTGGTGACGGGCGGGGTGGACAAGGTGGTGAAAATTTGGAATGTGGATGAGCATGAGCGGCGTTTGGTGAACGGGCGGATTTTGCATGGGGTTCAGTACAGCAACCCGGCTCGGGCGGAAATGCGTACATCGTATTACGGTAGCTTGAGCGGGGTGGGGCTGGCTCTGGATTTGCGCCGGGAAAAGGGCCGTGGCCAGCGCGTGGGTGTGGTGGGTTTGGGTACGGGGTCAGTGGCGGTGTACGCGGGCAAGGGGGATGACTATGTGTTTTATGACATTAACCCGGAGGTGGAGCGAATTGCGGAGGAGGAGTTCAGTTATTTACTCGATGCCCGTCGTCGCGGGGCCAAGGCGAGCGTTGTGCTGGGGGATGCGCGGTTGGTGATGGAGCAGGAGGAAAATCGCGCCTTTGATGTCCTGGTGCTGGACGCATTTAGCAGCGATGCGATTCCGGTGCATCTCTTGACGAAGGAGGCGTTGGAAATCTATGCCAAACACATGGATGAGAAAGGTGTTATTGCCGTGCATATCTCCAACCGGCACTTGCGGTTGGAGGGAGTGGCGTTTCGGTTGGCGCGTGAACTGGGTTGGGAGGCGGTGCGGGTGGTGGTGGATGAAACCGGTGCGGGCTTGGGGTTAAATCTTTACACATCCGACTGGGTGCTACTGACGCGCAACAGGGAATTTATTGAGGAAACGGGGCAAGCAGCTTTTCGAGGCTCGGTGAGCGGATATCCCCTGTGGACGGATGACCACGTGAGTTTGCTGCCCATTGTGAGTCCGCCGGAATGGTGGACGCGGGTTCAGTCTTGGTTCCGTGGTAGCGAATAAGCGGCGGTGGATGCAACCTCACAACCCTCATGGGCGGGCTTGTTTCCTGATCGTGATTTTCAATTCACCTTCGGAGCTCGGCCGGGGAATGCGGAGGCATTCTTTGCTTCAACTGACCGGTGTGATGAACTTTTGGCTGCTCGTGCGCTATGGCTGGATGCCAATCCAACGCGTCACCTCCTAAGTGATCCCTCCGCCTCGCAAATGGTCGAAGAATGTTCGCGATTGGCGAAGGCTTGGCAGGGGCTGAATCCAGAGGGGCTGGAGGATTTGGGCCGACAATGGGAGCCGGATTTCATTCTCTTGGCGCCGGATGACAAGGGACGGTTTGTGATGCGGGCTGCGGTGGTTTGTTTCCCCTCGTCATGGGCACCGGAAACGAAGTTGGGCTTGCCGGTGCATGAAATTCACGTCCCCGTTCCCACGCTGAACCGTGATCTCGGCGGGCGCATCGACAAGTTTCTGGCGGGGATTAAGCCGGGAGCGGCATGGGAGCGAGCGAACTGGGGGCTGAGCCGATCGTCGGAACTGAACCAGCATCCAGCCCGCGACCTGCCCAAGCTGGATCCGCCCTTTGACGCGGATGAGGCATGGGTGCGCATTGAAAAACAGGTTTTGCATCGGCTGCCGGAGACGGGCGGCATATTGTTTGGCATTCGCTTGTTGAATGTGTCCTTGGCCGAGGTCATGTCTTTTCCGCCCACCGCGGCTGGGTTGCGCCGCGCCATCGCCACCATGCCTGTTGAAATCGCTGACTATAAAAACATTACCCCGGCGAGGGAGTATCTTCTGCGGTTGTTGACTGGCGGATTGTCCTAGTCGGTTACTTCCTCGGTTAGCGCCGCGCCGCGCCGCGCCTTTTCGCCGGAGGGATAATCCGAGAGCAACGCAAGGCTGGAGGCGATGATGAGGCCGGCGCTGAAGAGACTGAGGCTGGAGGCGGAAACATAGCCCATCAGCCAAAAGCCCAGAAACGGTGAAAGAAAAATGCGGATGCCGTTGAAGAAGACGTGCACGCTCATGTAGTCCGCCACGTGCTTGGCGGGGGCGAATTTGGTCACCCACAGGCTCCACGCCACCTCGCCTCCGGAATTGCCAATGCCGAACAGGGCAGCAGCTAGGCAGAGGCCCAGCATGGATTCGCTGTGAAAGAACAGCAGCAAAGAGGTGGCGAAGAAAAAATTTAAAACCACCCGCAGTACAAAAAAATTCATCTTGTCAAAAAGCCTGCCCCAAAAGGGGCTGCAGATGAGCTTTGCAACATTGGGGATGAAAACGAGGATAAGGGCAATGCGCGCCGGGGTAGGTTCAAAGGCGAGTTTGTAATCATCATAAGCCTCCGAGTTCGCCAGATACTCAACGCGCAGGGGGAAGAGCATCAGGTTGCCGATGCCAAAAAGCATCCAGCAAATGAGAATGTGGCGAAAGAGTTTATCTTCCTTGACGAATCGTAGCGAACGAAACGGGTGGGTACCCTTGGCTCCCTTGAGCGGCTTGGAGGGTAGTCTTGAGTAACAAAACGCCCCCATCGCAAACGCACATGCGAACACCAGCAACAGCCAGCGCGGGTAAGACATCGTTTCATCGGATTGGCCGTCGGTCAAAATCCATCCCGCCAAGAGGCCGAAGATGCCCGCGCTGACAATGCGAATCATGGCTGCGCGTGAGAAAAGGCGCCCGCGCTTCTTGGCCGGATAATTCTCCTGATAGATTTGTGTGACAAGTGGAATGGCAGCTGTGGCGAGGGTGGTGGAGATGATGACTCCAGCCATGAACACCCATTGATTGTCCACCGCAGCCAGCACAAGGTAGCAACCCATGGCGGCCAACGTTAGCCGCGACGCCGCCTTGGAGGTTGTCCATCCAAGTTCTGCAACCCTTGAAACCACCAGCGGGCCTGCAAGGAAGCCCAAAGCCCCTGCGGCTGCGATAAGCGCTTTCGCCGTGGCGCCAAACTGAAAAACCTCCACGGCAATCAGCAGCAGAAACGTGGTGACCGCCGTCTCAATAACACCCGATGAAACGGCACGCAGGCGCTCGTAAAAATAAGTAGTCTCCGTCCGGTCCAAGGGATGGGGAGGTTAGGCGGAAGTGGCGGTGGAGGCGAGTTCCTCTTCGCAGTCGACAATTTGCTGGATTTGGGTGAGGAACCAGCGGTCGATCTTGGTGAGGTCGAAAATCTCGTCAACCGTCATGCCGGCGCGGAGGGCGTGGCGGAGGTAAAAGATGCGTTCG